>Ga0179593_1467570_pt1 | contig 20648 bp, 11 predicted proteins | sample CZODoug2_1_08_16_FD_185931 | JGI IMG/M metagenome (GOLD analysis project Ga0179593, IMG submission 185931) | Vadose zone soil fungal communities from Angelo Coast Range Reserve, California, USA - CZODoug2_1_08_16fungal (PacBio error correction) | ecosystem: Environmental > Terrestrial > Soil >... | reverse complement strand
TTAGACTTAAAGTGAGCGCTCTACCGCTGATCGTCCCCCCTCCCAGCGATACATCCAACCCCCCCCAAACCCCCCCCTTTTTCCAGGGACGAATTGCCGCTCTTAGCCCTCACGCGAGCGCACGTATCACCCCGCCCGTGAGGACGAAGTCATATTTATGTCTCTGCACGGCACCAACACGATGTTCGGCCTTATTGTCCCCCTCCTACCAGTTCGTAGGACTCACGCGGCATAATTGACTGCGGTATCCCCTCCCATCCTGCGCTTTCCACCAACAGCGCAATGTGCGAGTCTTCCCTCTCCCCAATTTACCTTCTTTCCAAATGCGCTCTACGCGCTGATGACCTGAGTTAAATTGTCCCTTTCCCCCTCTACTTCGATCTATCCCCCTCGCATTTAGGTGAGCGGCAAAAAAACACCGCTTTGCTTTGGCGCTATGCAGTTCCCTCCCCTAAAGGAAGCTCCATCCTCCTTTCCCTACGTATTTTTTCTATGGCGCACACAGGCACCGAGCGCCCTGATGAGTTCTGTCCCTGACTTCTGCCCTTCCCTTTTTCAATGCCTGCATGCCTCTTTTCCTACGCCTTTTTGTCGATATTCTACGTTGAGAAACCGACTCCAGACCCTTGACCCGAATAATACCGGCTTTCCTCCGTTTCTCTTAACCCTCCCTCTGATAAAGACATTTCTGCGAGTCATACCGCGATCTTGTCATTCAGCGGTGTCGGTGCGTTTCCTTTGATGCGCTTTCGTCCGATTTAGAAATAAGAAAGACAGCCCGCTTTTAGCCCCCCCTTTTCGCGATTTGCCTGGGTGAGCGATTTGAAGTTCTAAGGGACTTTTTAGACTTTTGATTCACTCCCTTAATCGCATGACTCACATGTAACGGTGTACCCTTTGGCTTTTTTTATCGCTTTGAAACCTCCGCCAGATTTGTTGAATTTGCGCTTTGGAAGTTCAAGAGTCCAGAGGTGAGACGACCTTCCTCAGTCCCCCCGGTTGATGTACTCCTCTGCCCTTCTTCGTTATCGCTATAGGGCGAATCCGTCCATCCTGTTTTCACTGGATGTAGCGCTCCCTTAGGCTGGCTGTTGCAAGTGCCTCTTTTTTTCTGTCGGCTTTTTGTTAACGTCCGTTTTCCTTTTAATAGCCTACGGGCTTTTCCGCCTGACTTCTTCTTTTCTTCCGAAACTCACGTTCTTCCCGTTCTTTACGAGGAGTCTTTTTGACGATCGCACATGCAAAAACTGTCGGCCGTAGATGATGCCCGATCCCCAGATCCTTTTCTGCTCCCGGTACGCTGGCGGTTCCCCTCGATTTGTCTTTTTTCGTTTTAATTTTCGCCCATTGTCGTGTGAGGAGAATGATGAAGCTTCCTTTTGCGGCGTTTCATCGCGAGTATTGGTCCTCGCGCCGAGTTTTTCGACCATTTTTCGAACCCTTTGGTCAGAAGAGCCAGTCCAACAGTGAAACCGTCATTTTTTTTTTGCCTGAGAAAACTTCCCACCCCCACGCGGAGCATTTCCTTCTAGGTCACCGGGCTCACCACCCCCTAGTGTAGTAAATGCTACTAACCCGAGTTGATAGTAAACAACCAATCCCCTTCCTCCCAGCCCCCCTACGGTCGCGGTGCGCCGCTCGGTTATTTATCGAAAATTTATTCGCCGGCCTCTTGTAGAGGCATAGTCCTTTTTTTCACTCGCTAGTTATTTCCTGAAGTCCCCTCAGATTAGTCCGCTCTGACAGCTTCTTCCATTCTCTCCTCTAAGTGTGTTTTTGGGAGAATTAATCTCAGATTGCGTTTTATTTTAGGCCCTTAGTCCTCGTCCTCTCTTGATGTCTTAGTTTTTTCCTCGTCCCCTTGAAGCCTACTTGCCGATACCCCGGAGCCTTTTTTTGGACCTCCGCCTTCAGCGGTGCTGGCCTCTTGTTTTTTACAGTGATTTCCCGTTTATCTGGTGTTATTTCCGTTTTTTGAGCAAAGGTCTGCGCGGAAGAGGCGATTGGGGCTCCGTTTCTCCGTTAATGCCCCCCTTTTTAAGTTCGGTATCTACCTACCTCAATTGCTAGACAAAATCGGCTTGAACCCAAGAAGATTCCTATCCCCCTTCCTAGCACGCTCTGCAGTGAGCCCGAGCCGTCATTCTTCCCACTCTTACCCCTTCCATGACTCCCCAAAGCCTTAAGTCCTCCCCCCTCGTTTCCCAGCGAGAATCCCCCAAGGAAAGTCGCTGTTCCCCACTTTCCACTTCATCTCGCCGCCGAGGTTGCATAGTAGTAGTCCACACCCCCTTTAATTCCGATTTCCCACGGAGAGATAGGTCTTCTCCCTATCCTTTTTCCCGCCTTTGGGCAACAAGTTCTTTTTGACCAACGCGACGTCTCAAACCCCGCAGAACTATCCCCTAGTTCATTTACCCCTCCGATCATTGCCAAGCTGTACATCCTTTGACCCAAATTCAGTCTGCGACTTTTTCCTGATTGTCCGAGATACGCCTCCTTTTCACTCCACATCACCGTTTGACCGGAATTCTTTCCCCCCACGACCCAAGGAAGTTGGTTTTTTTAAACTCTTAACGGACCTTTCTGCTCTCCCATCCACATTTTTATGGTAACGAGCCATTCAGAATCCCTCTCCTTTTAAACCATGCGGAGTTGTTAGAGCGATTCTTCTTTTCCCCCCCCGGTCAATCGGCGACCCAAAAACCGCTTTTCAACGCGCCTCCCAACCCTGCTAGTTCTACCCGTCTTTGTCCCCGGATAGCGTTTGATTCCCTTCTTCAGCACGGGTCTAACAGACTCCGCTCAGTCCGCAAGTGACCCCCCCCATCGCCTGACCCTCACGATCTCGTTTATTCCTCGACCTCTCCTACTTCCTCAGGACTTTGGAGGACACGGCCCGTCCTTCCCTCTTCCACTTCTTCCTCAGGTAGTTTGTATTTACCCCCTTTCTCCACTTCTGCGAAGCCCTCAACACGTTCAGATCGGCTATGAAATTTAACCTCTCCCTTCTACTTCCTCCCCCAACATTACTCTCTCGCTCCCCCTTGCCTTCGCCAGCTGCCTCTTAACTTACTTTTCGTTCTTCCTTCCATTGTACCCCGAAGCTCTCTCCGGCGTATGAAGAGGTCCCCAGTAGTATTTACAATATACCTTTCTCCCCTGATGCTTTTGCTCCGCCCCCTTTCTTCGGAAGTTCGCGCCTGTACGTCCTTCAAGACCTCCCGGATAATGCTCTCTTTCCTTCGGCGAATTTCCTCTCCTTTTTTTTAGCGGAATTCTCTCACACCTACGCGCTTTTTAAGGAGTCTTCTTTTTTGGGCCCTCCCACGGCATAGGAAGGCTTCGATTCCACGCTGTTCGCGCCCGAAGACCCGAACAGCAGTTTTTTGAGATATAACTTCTTCCGGCTGCCCTTAACTGGCGATGGTGACTTTGACTCTCGGCCTTTTTTTAATTAGTTGGGGAGTGTCATTTCCTGCCCCTTCCTGCTTCCCCTTCCGTCGGTTTTTTGATCTTCCCCCTTTTTGTCCCCCCATCTATCCCTAAGTGGGTTGCTAGTCGAGGATCAGTTCCCAAGCGATGCGCGTAACGACCCTCCCCCCCTGATTCATCCGCAGCGATTAAATGCTCAGTGTCCGCCCTCAGAACTCCCTGTTTTTTACAAGATCACCATCAGGTGAGGCCCTCCCTAGATGATTTTGAGCGTAATAGCTGTTCGTCGTAGTTTTTCGACCCTTCAGTTAACTCCCCACCCTTCATGTCAAGTTCCTTCCCGTGGCTTTAACCCAACGCGCCCCCCCGTCACCACCAGCGCTCACGATGTGTGCTTTTCAGTTCCTGCTGTGGTGATCAGGTCCAACTGTTTACTGCGCTTCCCCGCTCCATCTTTGGGGGCAACTTCCTAGTAGCCGTTCAAGAGTCAGCTTCTATTTCAAGTCCTAGGGGCGTTTCAACACGCGCCGGTTATACTTGTCCGGCGAGTCATTTGCCTCCTCCCGTCCCCTGAGATATTTCAATTTCCACCCTTCTAGTCCGTTCTTTCGTGCCCGACGATTGAGCTGAGAAGGAACCGAAAGATATTTTAATGAGTTTAGTCCCCGGACTTAGTTGAACTGTACTTTGTTCTTAGTGCTCGTTCGCCTTTCTTTTGTTATGATGACGACAGAATGAGCCGGCGAAATGCAACAGAGAACCTCCCTTGTCCGGGAGACAACATTGATCAGTGCTTCCCGCCTTACTTGCGATTCCTCGGTGCCTCTCGTCCTCTTTGATTGTCCGACCGCCTCTCATTTTTTTTCTTTGGCTTTTAAGCGGTAAGACTTCGCGCGTTGATGACCGTCTTGCTTTTCTGAATTCCCCCCCCTGACTTCCCCATCGCCCTTTGGTCGTTACATCGGACGATCCTTTGGGATGACCCCTTTTTGGCTTCGGGCGTTCCTTTCCTGTCCCCTGTTTTAACTAGACATCGCCTTTTTTTTGTTAAACGTCGCCTTGGCGGCTGAGGCTTCCCCCCAACGATCCCCTTTTTTGATGGATGCCGCCGCGGCGAGTAACCATATTTTTCCTTCGTTTTCTCCCGTCTGGACTGGAGCCCTTCTGCTTTACCCCCCTGACTTTGAAATTCTTGTTTTCGCTTCGAGAGGAGTTTCAGGCATCGTATAGTTTTCACCAGGATGTTTATTTTCCGAGGAGGTTCCTGCTGACTCTTCGAGTCTTGTATTCTTCGTGGGCGACGCGACCTTTTCCTCTCGCCTCTTTTCCTCTTCGGGAATCTCCGGCCGCCGCACCTATCTTCTGCCTCTTTTTCCGAGCGGTCTTACTGTTGAAACGACTCTTCCCATTGGCGCGATTTGCGATTTGCCCCCGACTTTCCTTTTGTTGAGGCGCCTTTGAATGGTACGACCCTCGCGTCTTTTTTTTCCTTTTTTCATGGTGGGAATCTTTTTTTTGCCTTCTCCTCCCCCGACTGAGGCCTAGAGGATGTACGCTTGAGAATGTGATCGGTCCTTTTGTGCCATTCCGAGTTTTTTTCGTTATGTCACGGTGTTCACAACTAGTTTTCATTCCGTATAAAGAAAACCCGTTCCCCCCCCCTCCGACTGGAGCACCAGCCCCAGTACTCCCCCCATCGCCTGGCGATTTCCCCGCTTTTCCCTTTCCCGGTTCTCAACCACCTTGAGGAAGATAAGCCGCGTCTAAACCACAGACGTCGTACCGATTTTTTTCCCCCTGCCAGAAAGGCTGAGGTCTGGTCGTCCGCGCGTGCGTTCCTGATCTCGCACCTCAGTGCTTTGAGCCGAACCGTCCCTCTCAAGATCCCCTCTTCGCTTCTCTCATCCGATGAGCGATCTGACTTCAGACGTTTCACTCCTCTTCTCTTCGTTTGTTTTTTTTCGAGCTTAACGTTGTCCTCTTTTCACCTTCATCCTTCTTATGCTTATGGCCGCCCGAGAATTCAACTGCACCCATCTTTCTTTCTCGATTTCCCTGATTCCTCTGCGCCCAAAGAGAGGCGTGATACTACCTCCGCCCGCCCCCCTATCCTCTTCCCTGCTGTATTTTGCTTGCTTGATAGAATCGTCGTTTCATCCCTCCCGGGTTTCTCTCTTTTTTTTCCCTTTCCCCGCGCTTAAAGCGCCGCCTCTGTTTCGCCTTTTTGGTCGTATTCTCTTGTCCACGTTTTTTCTCTTCCTTTTGAAACTGTGAACACCTTTGCTCTCACCAATTCTGAAACCAAGCTTCTTCGATTCCCGAATGCTCCCCTTCCCTCCTAGTGCTTATTAGATCAACCTCACCTAATCCCCCCCCCCATGAAAACTGTTTTGAAGCCTCGAGGGTAAGCCGCCCTCTCCCCCCGGGCGACCAACGGAATAGTCTTTCCACCTCCCCCATCCTTCTAGCCTCTAGTTTTTGATCGTCTTTTTTTCGCCCAACCTCCTCGATGTACCGCGAGCCCCAGGTCAGTCGCCTCTCTTATGTCCCGACCCAACCTCTTTTTCTCTATTTCAATTTTTGACCCCCAATCACGCGTCCCTTCCCCCCCGGAAACAAAGACCTATCTAGAAATACCTGGTGTGACCCCCCCCTCCCCGGCTTTTTTTCTCGGACTTTTTTATCGACTCTCAAGGATCCCCCAACGATACTTTCGGCAGTCCACAAGCGTGCTCTGCTGCAAAGCATTTTGAAGCGGTTTTTCTGTTTTTTTTTTTCCCCCCTTCCCGTCACTATGCCTTACCCCAAATGGACGGTGGCCCAACTGAGCCCCCACGTTCAGACCAGAGTCAAGTTTACACCTTGCCCCCCTCACTTTCCTCAGTCCCCCCTCCCCTGCTGCGCTTTTTACTTTCCTTTACTCAAAGGAAACTCGTTTCCACAAAAAATCCTTTTCCCCCGCTCTCAAGTTGCATCTGTCCCTCCACCTCTGTTTTTCAAATGTACCGGTTCTTACCCCTTTACTTCCCTCATACGCAGGGCGCCAGACTCCGCATTTGCCTAACGGACAGCCGACCCTGACCTCTCAAAAAGCTAGAGTTGTTCCAGAACTCCGTGACGAATCCCCTTGTTGGCGTGGTTCGCAGCGAAGCGTCAGCCAGAATGATTCCCATTTGTTTTGTTTGTTAGGGTTTCGCCGTTCTATTGCCCTACGTACGAGACCCACCTTCGTCGGTGCGGACGCATTAAAGAAATTAGATCATTCTACCCCCCCCCCATTTGAATGACTTAATAATCCCCACATCCTCTCCCTGATATAGTTTCCTTCAGCCCATCTGAAACTAACTGCCTTATTTCTCCCTTCGTAATTCCCCACCATATTCCGATCGGTTTCCTGATGCCTCTTCTCCTTCCCATCATCACTTTTTCTCTCCCCCCTTCTTGGTTCTAGATGCTCTCCGTTCCTACTCAGGGCCCCTTGCATTGAAACGTCCGCAGGTCTGACGCGTAGATAGACGACATTTCCTCTTTCCCTTTTCATCTCATTAGCATTCCCGCGCTTTCTCTTTTTCTGATTTATGGGATAGCATACATCCTATTCCGAGTTTTTCCCCCGCTTGTTTCGCCGCACGTCCGAATTAGCCCCGAACATATAGGATTGCGCTATCCCTAATATCGGTCAGCCACCCGTGCTATGTTTATAGTGCGAAGCTTAGGAGTCACCTTTTTTTTTTTTTTCCCCTTCGTGGTGTTTTTCGTTTTTATTTTCATCGTTGTTTTTTTTGATAGAGTAGGTGCGAAAGAGGAATAGCTTTTGTCCCCTGCTATAACATCCACCCTCGTTTTTCTGATCTATTTTTCCCCGTGTCCAGTGAGGCGTTTTCGTCTGAGCCCCTGGTGGTCAAACGAAGCTTGTCAGCCGTGCACAGCCCTTGAAAGATGACATCCCCCTTGTTTCTGAAGAACTCCTCTCGGCTCAAGACCATAACGGTTTCTTGCCAGACTTAGAGTGGCCTTTTTAGACGCACGGCCAGATTTAGTGGTAGTGGCTGTCATACCTTCTTATTTTCGCTAAGCTCAGGAATGTCCGTTTCCGGTCCCCTTTTTTTTTTCTTTCCAATCACAATCGCCGTTTCCACATCGCGTACGTGGGGATCGCCCTAGGCGATAGTCCCCCATTCTCCCCCTCTAGAGAGCGCAGGAGCCGTACCATTGCGTACGAGAACTTCGTTCATTCTTCTTCCCGGAATTCTTTGATGCCAATCCATTTGTGTGTCGTTGTACGTTTAGCTAGGCATGCTCTCACCATGCTCCTGTCTTCCTCGTCTTGCGGCCTATTCGCTCGATCGCTTTTTCTTTCGATGTCGGCCCGGCGGAGCGTGTTCTCTTAGTCAGGACTCCTTTGCGACCCTTTTTAGGATTCCCCTTCTCCCTCTTGCCCGACGCCTAACTGGTTGAGTATTCTTCTGTAAGTTCGTTCCACACCGCCCTTCCCCGCTTAGAACCGCTTGCTTTCCTTCCTGCCCCCCGCTGTCCTCCCCTCCTCGGGAGCTAAGGATTACCCCGTTCCTTCTAGGTAATGAAAGCCGAATCTTGGATGCGGCTTCCGGTTTCTTCTTCTTTTGGTTTCTGTCTTTTTTTGATGACTTTCCCCCCCCCTTTTCCTCCAATCATACCTCAAAGCACCCTTTTATGGGACTCTTGCTTCACCGCTGTCATGGGTTTTTGCGCGTTGTCCCGCTGATTTTTTCGTGTCTTTTAGTTAATTAGCACCAGCCGGTAATCCTCGTCTCTCCCCTGCGCTAGGTTTACCCCCTTCGTTCTGTTTCTGCATTTTTTTTTTCCCGACTCGCCCCCCCTCGTTGATCTGCGCCACTGTGTTCCCTTTAACCTATTTTGTTTTCATATTAAGAGAATTTGGTTGTACACTTCCGATTTCAACAATGCTCGTTTTTGACCCCCCCCCTCGCTAATCTTTTCCGAAGTCGTACGTCTTTCCTTTTTCCAAGGATGTTAGGTCATCTTTGTCTTTGTTCCCGCCTGAAGCGAAACCAAGGCGGTTTTTGGAGACTTTCTCCTTCATGCTACTGATTTGCCAGTTTTGGGAAGTACCCCTTTCCTCTACATTATTGTTTGAGCTTCCCCCTTTAGATGGAGTTATTTTACCCGATCGAGTGACTAACGCCGGCGGCGCTGCTGCCCTTTTTTCGATGGACCTCATTTTTTACTCCGGTGTCCCTATTTCGTTTTCTTCCTAGAGTCTTCGTCACAGTGTGGGATGACTTGTTATTAAGGCTAATGTCGTTCTACAAGCGGTCGATGGGTGCGTTCCCTTGTTCCATGTATTGCCCTGTATGGTTTTCCGATTTTTTCGGCACGTTTTTCGAACGCCGGTGGGCAAGAGACCCCCGTTTCCAACAGATCATTGCCTGCTCTACACGGCGACCCCAATCGCTTGCTAACAGAGAAGTCCTGTCTACATTCAGGAATTACTTTTTTCACCCGAGATACCAACCAGGATCCCTTTCATTAAATCGGAATACCGCTTGCTTCGATCTTCGTCGACTGTGTCTCCCCTCTGCGGTTTTTACGCGTACCCTTGAAGCTCCCTTTCGAGTCGATTCCCTCTCCCCCCCGTTATGAGGCAGATCTGCTCCCGACGTTACTCTTAGTTGCCTCCCAATACCCGGGTGTGTTGCTAGCTTTGATTGAGTTATTCCGGTCTTTACTCCTCTCTTAATAGGCTTCGGCCCCTTCCCTGAAATTTACCACTCTATTTGATCGTCGATTTCTCTTCTGATTGATCAGGTGTGTGAGCTATCCCTGCCCCCGCTTAAGTATCGACGCCCCATCTCTCCCTTCAGGCTTTCCCCCTTGCACTATCTTTGATGTACTAGTCCCTCTTTTCTTTTTTGTGTAGTATTTCCTGCAGTTTTTGATAACCGGTTGCCGCGCCGGTGTTGCTCCCCGCTCGGGTTTTTCTTTTTGTTTTTTGCAGGGTTCCTTTCTATTTTTCATTTTTGTCGGGTGATATGACCTGGCTTTTTTTATACAAGTGTCTCTAACCCCACTAGGAGTCGTCCCCCCGCGCCCTCTAGTTGGTTACAGCCTCCCCACCTGCCCCCCATTCGCGTGTATCTCTCTTTGCCCAACCCATCATTCATTTCCCCATCAACCTCAACCTAAACGACAGAGTGTTTTCCTACCTCCCCCGATGTAACTTGCACATTCCCCTCGTCTTTCCATCTCCAAAGGTCCGCCGCCCTCGTTGTTTCCTTAAGTGTTCACTGCCCTCCCCTGTATTCTAACTACAGGATAACCCTAGATTATTGTCTTAGCCTCTTCTCCTACTCCCCTTGCACTGAGCCGTAAGCGACGTTTCCCCCCAAACCCTCCCAGAAAATTTTGCTAGTCAGCCCGCCCCCCAAGTACCCGCCCGCCCCAAGCTCGACACCTGTGTTGAACCCCACGACCCCGTATGTAAGTACGCTTCCTCCTGATCGACCTGATAAACGTGCTCTCATGTTCATTCTGCAGTTTTTCCACATGGGTGCCAGTCTCTTCGTTTCCCTCCTGCATTGCCCCATAGTTTCCTCTCTGAAAGTGGCTGCATCACCTTCTAGTATTCCGGTTGGGTCACTTTTCCTTCAACCTCCTCCGCCCGTGCTTACGGCCTCCGTTTTTTCGGGATCTGATTACGCGTGCTTCCCCAGTTCCCCCCGACCTGAAAAACCCAAAATCGTTTTCCCCGCTCCCCCTGTGCCATCGTCGCCCCAACGCGGCTTCCCACCGCGTGCTGTATAGGTTCGGACTTTTCGAAACCGCACTTGGGCAGACGGTATACACCCCCTTTTTCTTCCCCTTTTCCCCGAAGAACCCATCGCCCCCCTTCCTCGCTTTGATTACCTCCTCCCTTCGTCTAACCGGCTGGACATCCGTGAGGATTTAGTCCTCCCCCCTCTTCCGAATGACTCTTTTTCTTTCGTGGGCTAGTTCGCCGGCGCCTTTTTCCCCCTAAGCCTGCACCCCATGTTTCGTGTCCCGGAATATCTTTAGCCGTTTAACCTTTTCACCTAGCCAGGACTTCTGTTTTCCAAATCATTCCCTTATAGTTGCGACTCGTGTTCATTATCCATCGGAACTTATTTAGTCGCCGGCGTTCCTCCCACTATAGATTCTAATAGCGTGAGTCTGCGCCGACAACCATCCACGCGTTGCGTCTCACCTCTTTTTGATTGTCGATCGCTCTCCCCTTTCTCGACTTTAGGAATGAAAGAAGTCTTTTTTTTTTTTTTTTATGTCTAGGCCTTTGGTACTCTTCAATTTGCTTATCTTCCTATTGAACCCTAAGAGATTTTTCACTTCTGTATTAATGGCCTCGCCTCCCTTTTTTTCACAATCTGAAGGAGTCGTACTCTTATCCCCTGCCACTCAGTCGAATAGAGTCGTTTTCCTCTCTCCCTCCTTCTAGGAGGCCTCACCCGTTTTCATTATGTTTGGTGTCTTTCATGAACGATCGTTTTCTAGGAGGACACTGCGTGTTCTTTTGTCTATGTTATACTTAATTCTCTGCTTTCTTTTCGTTGTCCTCTCGATAGTTTCTCCCCCTTTACCCCTGTCTACCCTCTTCTCTTCTACCACCCGCGTTTGATGGAGGATGGTCCTTTCCAATTGGAGCCGCCGCACACTTTCTTCACCTGAAATCCGGCCTAGCGTACGAGCAAACATTCCCCCCCCACCGACCTTTTCCCTTTCTTTCAGCGCCTTCGGCCCCAACTTGATAAATTAACCGGTGATTCCGAGTCTATTCTTTCGTCTCCGGACTTTTGTTGTCGTGGAGGCGACCATGCTTCCCAATCTCTTGCCTGCCTCCCTTTTCGGAGGTGAGGCCCCTCAACATCTCTCCTTGACAAAGGCGTAAGTTTCTCTATACTTCTTCTTGCAGAAAATACTCTCCCCCCTCCCCGATAGCATCGTCGCCGGAGCGGCGGCTTCCTGCCGTCCCGTCGTAGCCTCGAAGCGGCGAGACCTCTCATTCTTTTTTATCGGGAAATTACGCTGGTCTTTCGTTTTATTTGATTGGCAGCGTCACCTCCCCCGATGAGATTTTTGTTTGCATTTATTTTATTGATCGCGGACTGCACTTAGCTTTCCCTGTGCCGATGGCGACGGCACCTAGCGCGAGATTCCCTCTTTTTCCTAGGCATTCATGGCTCCCTTTTGCTAACCCTTTCCTCTGCGCTCCGTTATGTTTTTTTCGATTTTTAGCAGAAGTGCCGGCCTAAAACCGCCTATTTTTTCACCCGACGTTGAATCAGTTCCCTCCGCTGGGCTGAAAGCGTTTTTTCATTCTTTTTAGAGAGAGAGGACTCTGATATTTGGTCTTCTTCCCTATTTTTAACACAGTCTTTCCGTCGTATGGATGACCTCGGTCTTTCGCCCCTCAACTCCCCTTACCGAGTGTGTGGAGCAAGGTTTTGTTTAGTACCTCTTCCCTTGTTTTGGTCGATCTTGTTCGGTCTATTTCTTTGCTAGCACCCCGAGGTAATCTTTTCATCTTTTTGTTTGCCGTTTACCCTAGAGGAGGAGGCGTTGAGGGCCCTGTGTCAACACATCCTCTTTTTTAGTGATTTTTCGGAAGAAGATTTCCCCGTTTCCCCCTGCTTGTTAGTCATTGCGTTGTTGAGTTACTTGCGATGCAAATTTTCTCGTCGTGACGTCTTTTCATTAGTAGTACGCCGGCTTGTCCCCCTGTCTTCCTGATCTTGCGTATTCCAGTTCTTGTTTTTCCCTCTGACCCCGATTCGTGCTTGATTCGGGGGTTTGTGCGTTTCCTTGAATCGCTTTATCTCCTTGCCTAGGCTAAGGTCACTTTTTCCTACCCCGGTGTCCGGTTAAATTTCTCGATTGATTAGTTTGGACTCTCGCACATGGCAGCTGCTTGCTCTTGCGATCGCTGCCATTTACTTGCGCAGGTGACCGGGATCGTACCGCGAGTTTTCCTTTTGAATTTTTTCCTTTTTAGTTTGAATGCATTTGTGTTTGACTTTGAAGAAGAGAGGCCTTCCCCGGCGATCTTATTTAGGCGTTTTGCATTTCCTTCTTTTCGGCGCTGGGTTTCCCACTCTGTTGAGAGGTGTCAGAACACCGTTTCCTTCCCGAGACTTTTAATTTTTCCCGCCGGATAATGATCTTCGACACCGGACCACCCCACTGCAGGGATCCCTTCGACGTCCCGGCTAAAAATGGCCATCACCGCTCGCTCCCAACCTTTCCTTCTAGTAATAAACCACTTGGACCCATCCTTTCTCCCCGGAGTCGCTCTTCTGGATGCCAAGTTCTCTTAGAGGCGTTTTTTGACTCTCTCAATCTGAAGGCACTCGCCTGTCAGAGTTTTTCTTTTCCCTCCCTTCCGCTGATACGCACATTAGCTCCCGACTGTTTCTATGAAGAATTTCATTTCCCTTGTTCCTAACCCAGTTGATTGGTGTGAGATTCCTATAACGTTTCCTTACTCAAAGAGGTTAATAGTTCTTTCTCTGCCTTCCTCTGAAGAGTGATCTTGATTTTTCTGATCAATCCGGCAGTAGACAGTCAAGTTCGTGAATTCACAGCCTCCTCGCTAGCAGAGCTTTTTCTCCTGACCTGAGGATTCTGCCATTTTCTATTACATTTCGTACGCCTTTTATCCTTGTGCAGTACTTTGTCGGTTGCTCAAAACGGATCTTGATTGTAATGTTAAGAGATCTTGTCGTTCGCATTTGGAGTGCAGATCGGTTGTCCTTTTTTCACTTATATAATGTCTGACAAACTTTGTTCTACCCCTCTTCTCCCCAACCATTGTGCTTGTCTTCCCGCGCAGCTTGTTTCTTGTGTGTTCTGCGCTTGTCCCCCCTTTCCCCCATCCACGGACCTCTCTTCGTCTTCACCACTACATTTCCTTCCCCCCCACCTGGTCACGCAATGGAATCGCTTTGTACCCCCTCCCCTCCATCCGTATGGCTCCCAACCCGGGAAGAGTTCTTTTCCGCAAAGTTTGCCGTCCTCGTCTTTCCCAGTAGACGTAAAATACTCCCTCGAGTACCGAGCCGATAGGTTCTCGCCGATCCTCTGATCGATTTTACTCCTCTGAGGCCTACTTTTCCTATTCAAGGCGCCCTTCTCCCCCCAAAAACGCGACTGCTTCGTCAGGGAACACCCAAAGCTAATACGGCACTTCGACCCAATCCTTGGTTCAAAACACTGCTTCTACGAATTCCTCTCGCTCGTGACCCGCTGCCCCACGAGCCGTTTCATAGTCAACTTTTCCACTCTTGTTTTCATTTCACCACGGGGAATCGTTGTAAACTCTTTTTATCCAGCCCGGCGGCGCATCATAAACTTATTCTCCTTGGTCTTTACGCGTGAGGTTCCCCGCTCCCGCCAGAGCAGTTTTTCCACCTTCATAAGGGTGCTCCTGTTTCGATGCAACCGTCTTGTGCCTCTCCCCCTCACCCTTCCCCTCACCCCACGCGCCGTCAACGCGTCTCAACCCCGGCCCCATCGTCTTCCCTGCTTTTTTTTTCCCACCGCGAGCTTTATTGTTCTTCTTTCCCGAAAATGCCAGCCTTCCGCCAGTACTACCGCTATTTTTTTTCCGGCCTCCTGCAGGACATCTCTCTCGCGGTTAATTCCCTTTTTTTTTGGCAGTCCGGTGGCCACTTCAGAGGCTTCGCGCCAGCTTCTTCACTGCCCTTAAAGTCGGGTCGTTATGTGCGGCGGTTTTTTCCGGCGTTCATTATGACCCGTACTTTTTTTTCTCCACCCTTCGGTCCTCTCGGGCGCCCTTCAAGAAACTTAGTCCAGTTAGACCCCTATGACTGCTAAACTCATTCCTCTCTCCCAGCGCAGGTTCTCCTTATATCTGTCCTCAGACTTTTGAGATAGTCTTACTTCCCACTCTCTCTTCCGACCTCTATTTTTTACCGCCGAATAGAAGACCCCACCCATCACCAAGCGGTTGAGATCCACCTATGCTTGCAGCCGTTCCTGACTCCCTTAGCGTTACGAGGCGACTGGATCCAGCGGACATGCTACGCGTGACTTTTTTTTTCCCTGAGAAATTTGGACTCTCTTCCCTTGCTATCCTCCTTCTCTCACCACGCTCTCTGTTGTCCCTTTAGATTTTGGGAGGGGCACGCTCTAAATTCTTTTTCTTACGGTTGGCGTTCACGCATGGAGACGCACCGACGACTATCCACAATTCTTTACAAAGTCATTTCCCTCTACGGCGGTGCCCTCCTCACCGTTTGTTGTTGATCTGTGCGCTTTCCCTCTGAGTTGGTCGGGATACCACTCGGGTGGCTTGTCCTTTTCTCTTTAGTCTGACGCTCCTTCCCACTCTTCGCGGACTCGTCTCCTTTGTAACGGGCCCCTATTTTAAATAAGTTGTTGAGTAGAGATTATCACTTCTTCCCCTTTCTATTGAGGTTCTTTTTCTCCGTCAAGACCTATCCTCGCGCCTCCGATCCCTGACCATGCAACCACCAGAAGGCGTGATCGAAAGAACTCTCGAAATTCAACCTTCTGCCCAAATTGAGGTTTCTAGGATGCTTAGATTTAGTTCATTACCTTATTTGCAGCTGGTACCTTCTCATCTTAGTCCCTCTCCTTTAAGGTTTTCCCTTACGGCTTCGATCCCTACCAAAGTCAGACGGGTAACCAGACTCTAACTGCTCATTGCTCTCAGCAAATTGACTATTAGCCCAATATAGAGACCGTACCCTCGCTCGGCTCGGCGTGCTTTCAGCAGCCCCCCGTCGCTCAGGTTCACCCGAGCCAAGCGTTCCTCTTTCCTGATGCCGACAAATCCCGGTGATGATGTTGCGGGCGCAGACCGAGTAATACGACGAGCGGAGTGGGCAATAACCAGCGTCCTCTTATTGTTCGTGCCTCTTCCCGTAGTCACCGAGCGATGAGGAATTTTTTCGTCCCTTCCCATTCCATTCGTGACTTTTTTGAGTAATTTTCCTTCACTAGTTTGACTCCCCTTTTTGAGAGTCTTTTCTTTGAAGGCGCCTGAGAAAGCCCTCTTTGATCCGCCTTTAAGGCGCAAATTTCTGACAGTGCCTGTTGGCTCGAAACCCTTTCCTCCCTTAGTGCAAGCGGATTTTTACTGAGGCGAGGACTCCCGCTATCTTGGTCGACTTTCTTTTCGGGCCAGGTGCTTATCTGATTTTTTTTTTGTTATGACAGAGGGATTGTTTCAATCCTCACCCTATACTCCTCCCATTTTTTTTATTTGTTTCCCCCCTCTTTTTCGAACGGATTGAAGGGGTTCTCTCGCGTTTGGTTTTCTTGGCCGAGTTCCTTTTGCCTCATCCCCTAGAACACTTCTCAACAGCTGAAGGTGAAACGTCGCGGGGGTCTTTGCTTTTGCGGCTCGTGCTTACCCCACGCCATGAGTCAAGTTTCCGGACTGACTTCCAAAGCAATAGTTACTGAGAAGCAGGAAGAGACCCTTTTGATTTTTTTGTAACTGCCTTTCTGATGGGGTGAAGCTCATGATTCTAGAATTTTTCTTCCTCTTCGTGTTAAGGATGTAGACTTTTTTTTTATTGCTTTTTTTAGGGGTGGGTGTTTTTTTTGTTTTTTTTTTTTTTTTTTGGCTGTTTTCGCTGAACTCTTCTCTTTATTTCTGGTTTGTCTTCCTTAGCCTTGAATCGCTGATTTTTTTTTGCCGCCGTCGGTCTGAAACTTACCCGATCTTCTCGGCGCCTCGAGTTTCTTTGACTACGAAGTCTTCCCCCGCCCGTCCCGCGCGTTGGATCTCTGAGAAGTACAGATTGCTTGTGGCTCCGGGGAGAGTCCTTTTTTCCCCGGCGCGTTATGCGTTGAGTTTTCCCCGGTGGGGACTGAATTCGTCGTTTGCTTTTACGAATGAGAGGCACCGATTCTGCCAAGGCTGGATCGGTCATCCGCTTTCCGGTTGTTTAGTTCGCCATTTAGAGTTTTCGACGCACGGTTAGACACCTTTTTTTAGTCAGCGACCAAAATTTACCCCTACATGCCGGTCCGAACACTTCTCCCACCATCTTTTCGCTGTTCTCAGTTCCCTCGTGTTTATCAAACGACTCAAAACGCCTTTATTTAATGACTTCTGCTCGTCCTCCCCCCATGGTCCTCCAGTTTTTAGTAGAACGCCCGCGTCGTGACGTTCCTCCCCCCTGTTCGACGTCTGGGAGACGAACCTGACGCTACGAGATTGCGTAAAGGCGAGGCCTATAATTCCCCCCCCCCCCTCTGAGGTTCTTTTTTCAAAGCCGTCTAATTCTCTTCACTTCCCTCCGTTTTTTTTGCTCGCTCATTCTTTAAGATCGTCCTGTTTGATCCGTGCCTCATTCCTCATCGTTGAGTCAGAACGTCCCTACTCTTTTATTTTCTCGTTTTGTTTTCTGAAATCCGCCGCGAAGAACGTTGTTTCCTGTCAGTCCCAGATTATGCTCTATCGAAGGAAGCTGTCCTTGTTCCCGGCTGCGGCGATTTGACTTTACCCGAGACATAACGTTCGCGGGGCGCGATTTCCGCTCTTTTTTGTATTTTTCAGTTTCGGCGAGTCATACAGAGCCGAGACGTAGGGGGTTTTTCCTCAACGTTCGTCCTTTTGTATGACGGTTGTTCCCTTGCCTGTATTTACTGACCCCTTTTTTTTCTCACCGTAAAACTCGGTTTTTCCTTGACAACCCCCCTGCCCTTTCCTATAGCGTCCCCCGCCCCCTTTTCGCCCCGCTTGAGCCTTATTAGTAAATAAAACACTTTCAATCATTAACCCCCCCCCTGCACTGGTCAACTCAAAGGAATCCTTTTGTAATTCCTGTACCGGCGCTCCGGATGAAGCTATCGCCAAAACATCCTTCTCCTACGGGTTTGCACCGTTCGTTTTTCTTTTCAACCTACTCCTCGTCTAATCCTGCTCCCCCATTTTCCTTCGCGAGATAAATATTTTTACTTCAGCCGTCGGCAAACCCGCCCCTTCCTCTAGTCCAGCTTTCCCCGTCGCAAACCTCCTCCCAATCACGCTTTCCTCTCCGCGAAACACCTCCCTCCTATTTTCTTACATCCTGGTTGAACACACCCTCCCCGCGTCTCCGACTTCCTTCCCAGCTCCATAGACACGCCTAGGCTTTTCCTCGGCTTCAACCAGTGGCTCTGCCTTGCTGACCCCCCATTAAGGACTAGTTTTACCTGATCTCACGGGCGTAGCTCACCCCTTCGGAAGTTTTGTTTACGAGAATAAAGACTACCGACAGCTACTTAACACCAGTCCCCTTCCCTTGAGATTTTTGTACTATGCTCTACCTTCGTGTCAAGTTTTGAAATAGGATACCAACCAAAAAAATCCCTCTCAAGCCCCTCTACAACCAGGTTATCGTCGAACCCCCTCTTGATACCCCCCCTCCTTAGCCCTTACCGGTTGGATCACTAACCCCCCCCGAAAGGGCGTCCCACCAGATCGTATTCCGAAATTTCCTTAAGGACCATCGCAAACAGCTAGCGGTTCTTCTAGCCTCGGCCCCCTATCCCGTATGTCAAGGTATAGATCAGAGAAAGAGGGACACACCTGATTCAATTTTTCCCGTGCTTGGTTCTTGTTATTCTCAGTCCTCTTCTGCGAAAGTCTTCAACCTTTGCTCCGGTTCCTAGTTCGACCATACCAACTCTCAAGTTCTAATCTGATTTTAATGGGTACTAACTCATTCCCTCAGCTCTCCGCTTGATTTCCCTCGGACCATCCCTTTAAGCTTCCCTTTTCCCGGACAAACTGTGACCCGATCTCCCATGCCCTTGACCTCCTAAGTGACTACGTTCCAACTCATACCGCTCGTTTGGACCCCCATGAGTGTTTTTTCCTCCTCTGATTACCTTTGCTGTTTACGGGCGGGCCTTGACCTCCTGCCATAAACGCTGTCGATGCTTGTTAGACGACCTTTCTCTTCAAGTTATCCGCATACTCGAACACCTTCCCTCTGTTGTTCATCCTACCGGTCTTTGGGATGTGGGCCTCATTAAGCGTTCCCCCCTTTTTTTTCATGAAGGCCTCTTTTCCCCCCGAAGGTTTCTCCTCCCAAGTTTCAAACCTCCCCATCGGCTTTGAGCTTAAAAATATACGGCCCCCGGCCTCCCCTATTTCTCTTTTGATAGAGTTTCCGCATCCCCCCCCCCCCCCTGATTACTTCTGATATGCTGGACACTTTGTCGTGGGGCTTGGCTGGGTGTTTTTAATGGGTCGCTGCCGGCTTCGATTTCCGTTTCCTTTCGAGGAATACTCCCCCCTTCACGATCCAATTTTCCACTCATCCTCGTTGTTTTGTTTCTGATCATTCGTTCCGTGAGGCTCCCAGATTCGCTGAGCGCACCTCAACTCCTATTTTCAGATGCCGATGCACCATGTTACACGCAAACCCTGTACAAGTGTCCCCGTCAGTACCGCGATAGTCTCCCCCCTCGCCACGTTCTTGCCAGCGTGATGGAGAGAGCACTTCCGCGATGTCGGTTTCGTTGCGGCGTTGTTCCCCAGTTATGCAATCCCCCCGCTAATTGAGGTTCGCGGCCCCCATCACCAATCCCTCGTGTCACACAAAACGCGCGTAAGTGTGTTATCATGCGGCTCTCACAATTGCCTAACCCGGTTCCAGATGGATTCCTCTAATGCTTTCCTTTCCGCCATCCTCCCCCCGTCTCTACGGCTACCTCGTTGCTCCCAGTAGACGGCGCAAAACGGTTTCTCTTTCTTTTTGCAGCGTCCCCGCCATATAGCGTCAGTCGAGTGACCATCTCCCCCCTTCGTCCGTGTGCTATGAGATCCCCTGCGGAGATTCTTTTAGTCCCCCTGACCATTGTGAGCACCTTACTTTTTCCTGGCCATCGTCTTGGCTCAGTTTTTAGTCGATAATCCTTGAGCATGCCTACAACCGTCTGTCCTCCCCGTTCATGCCTTTTCCTTGAACTAAGTGCTGCCGCCTTCAGCCTCCACTCCTCCGTTGAGCAAGACTGATTTCGCTCCTCTCTAGTCCTGAAGATCTTTAATCCCTTGGCTTTTCTTCCTGCTCTTATTATGGCTTGACTGCTTTTCTCAACATTAACTCATCATCAGCGGTGCTTTTCGGACTCTCGCGTTTCTACCGCACCCTCTTGGTATCGTGTTTATTTCTTTAGTTTAAGTCAGAGAACCTTCATTCTCTCTACCCCGCGGCGTTTTGTTTTTTCCCCCCGACGCGGCGGGACTATTGTGATTTCCTTTCCAGGTGACCACGCTCCTCTTTTTTCATTGGGTCCAAGAAATTGTGTCCGAGTTTAACTCTTTTTTACTTCAGTGGTGATCCCAGTCCTGCCCTATACCCGTGGTGTTGAACCCGCCCCCATATGATTCAATGTTTTTAGGGAGTGATCCTCGAGACGGAGATCTTTTTTTCCCGAGTTGCATCCCCCTGCTGTATTCCCTGAGTGAGTAGGCTTTGTTGTCGCTAAGATGGCGCTTGCTTTAGGAGGGTGGAGATTCGCATTTGATCCTCTGCCCTCCGGCGCAACCCCTTTCCTCTGGATAAAGGCAGCCCCCGGCATTTAATCATCGTAGTAGTTGAAGAGTAGGACGTTGGTCACACCACTAGTCTTCTGTATGTGCTTGGCACGATTCGTAAGACCACGCGTGAATTGGAGTGTCATAATTTCCGGAGTTCGTTTTCTTAAAAGAAGGTATTTATTTCCGTTTTCCATAGATTTAAATTTATGATTGAAGGTACGCATTCTTCTTCTAATGATGCCATGTGTATTTGGCTGTTTTTAGAGTCCCCCATTTCGCGGCGAGGGTTCCGGACACCCAGACCATTTCTTTTCCCCGTTCAACCTGTACGCCCCCCCCCGTTGCAGTAAGAGATTACATTCACCCCGCCTGCCCCTTAATGCTTAAAAACGTCACAACAACCTTCGATTTTTTTCACGTTACGGCGAACCATTTTTCTCAATTTTTCCCCCCCCTTCGCGGTAACAACTCCCGCCGCCCAACGCGTATGCTAACCCCGCATCCGGACGACGAGCGGCCCCCTCGATTCAGCATTAGCGCGGGTCTTTTTTTCTCCCTTCTTAGATAGAGGCTCTGTAACTCGAATGACTTCCCCGTCCCGACGTTCTTCGCGGATCCTCAGATAATGCCGCTATTCTGCCTACTCTACCGATGT
>Ga0179593_1352530_pt1 | contig 20649 bp, 27 predicted proteins | sample CZODoug2_1_08_16_FD_185931 | JGI IMG/M metagenome (GOLD analysis project Ga0179593, IMG submission 185931) | Vadose zone soil fungal communities from Angelo Coast Range Reserve, California, USA - CZODoug2_1_08_16fungal (PacBio error correction) | ecosystem: Environmental > Terrestrial > Soil >... | reverse complement strand
TCCAAGTTTCCCCGGCTTTCTCTATTTCCCCCTTCATGCGGCTACGCACAGGAAAGTGGTCCGAAACGCTTTGTCTTTGATTTTTTTTTTCCTTCCCCCCCAGTTTCGGCGGTCTTCTTCTTCTTTCCTTTTCCTTTTTTTTAAGATACCCTCCCCTCTATTCTTACCGTGAGCCGCTGGACCCCCTCTGGAAGAGGACTTTCTTTTGACGATTGATGTCCTACTCCTGTCCACTTGATTCGGACGGTAAGGGCCTTGTCCCCCCCCTTGGCCCACCACGGGCCGGTGATGGGATTTTACGAGATTCTTTTGATTGTTTTTTTGGTTTATTTCCCCCCCAAATCCGACCTTCTTTCCGTCTCCAACCTTGGGTTCGATTCTCCGTGTCCCTTCACAAACAAACACTACTTTTCGTTTTAATGATTTGAAGGGCTTGAGTTTCGTCCCCACTTTGGCCCTCCGGTAGCAAACCGTGGATGGACGTCCCACTAGTGCGACGTTGTTTGATGCGATTTTTTTCTTTGTTTCTTCCCCCCAATGCCACACATTCTGACCATAAGCGTTACCCTGTTTTCAAAGAGTGCGGCCCGTTGGTTCCCCCCTGACCCCCAATTTCTTTACACCCCTTTTTTCAGTCCCCCCCCATTCCCCCTGTCGGGATCAAACACAACACCCCAGAATACCCTTACCTGGAGTTTCACTGGCTCACCCGGCCGGAAGTATCACATCCCATTCCCTCATACACATTCTTCTCGCGTGACGTCCGGATACGGTGTGTGGCCTGACCCAACTCTCTTTTCCTTCCCCCCTCCCTCCTTCTGTTTGCCGTTCACACCATTCACGACGTATTTTTGTCATGTGTCCCTGTAACCCACGCCCGTATTCACATACCCCCCCCGTCAACCCACGGCCACTTCGGGTTCCGTCCCTTCTCCCCCCCAAACCCCCCCCATTTTTTAATTTTTGTGTGCCCAGTCGTCGTGGTTGTCCGCTTTTTCAACGAAACTTTTTTCCCATTTTTGTTTCCCCCCTCTTTCTTCGGGTGGATTTTCCCCTTGCCGATATTTTTCAGTGGGAAACAACCTGGGTCTTAATTTCTTCTCGGGCTCTTTTCATGACCTTACTCTTTTTTTGCCCTTTTCTTCCAACCGCCGTGCTTTCCAGTGAAGAAAGTGGACCCACCACTCCCCCCCTTGTCGCCCGCTCCTCCTGTGCGGGGTTCCTTCCCCCTTCGATTCTTCTGACCTTCTCCCGCTCCAACGGCCTTCTCGATCTTACAAGGGGTTACCCCTCAGCTGATGTGACTTGTTTTCGACAGCCTTAATACCATTGAGCTCTTTTGTCCATTCTGGTCCCCCCCAGTTCACTGCTGATTGGAACAACCGTCCGTGGTTGAGAGCGTGATCCCTTCCCCACCCCCCCTGTGGATGAGCCTGCTTTTTTGATTCCGACTTCCCCTCCCCCCTGCACCCCCCCCCCCCCTTCCTACAAACGGCGATTTGAAGCTACGGGGTTGCGCCCGATTTTTTGTCCTGATCCAGTACCACAAACGGTTTGTTGGCGTCTGGTTCCCCCCTAACTCCCCCCCCCCCCCTGCTTCCAAGCATCTTCCTCTTCCCTCAGTTGTTGTTGTGTGTTTTTTTTTGGTGACGTGCGATTTTTTTTTGCCCAGCCACCCTTTTCTTTTTTCTTGATTGTCCACAAACAAAAAAGTTTGGCCAGTCCGACACTTCCCCGGTTTTTCCAAGTAAGTTCCATTTTTTCTCCCCGTTTTGTAGGGGTAGTCCCGGTTTCCCGTGACATGTTCCATTTCCTTTTTCTTTCCTCATTACGTTTACGGTTTCTTATGGGATCGGTCCTCTGTTCTTTCTTATCCACCGCATCGGTTGGGACGTGGTCTCGTAAGAGGTAGCAAGGGTCTTTCCTTCTACTCTTTGGATCCAACACCTTTTTTCTGAATTCTTTTTTTGGAATTTCTTTTTTCCTTTTTCTTTGGCACGTAGGTCCCCTGTGGCATTTTTGATGACCAGCTCCTTCGTGGTTTTTATGGTCATTGGCGTGGCAGGTCACTGATTTTCCCCAATACCGCCACTCGTCTGTTCTTTTCCTACTGGTCCTCCTCCTTTTGCCTTGGGCGGGCACGAAGTTTTAATTCACTCCAACCAGATGTCTTGTTTTCTTTCCTAAACAATCCATTTGCGCACGTTTGTTTCCTTCCAATCCTGATTGACTGCTGCCCCCCCCTGTTGTTTTCTCTTCCTGTTCCGTATGTGCTTCTGGGGGTAAGGTGACTTCTGTGTTTTCTATCAGGACCGAACCCCTTTCCCTTTCCAAGGTTTGGACTGAGGAATGGTGCGTCGTTCGCGTTCCGCTTTTTTTTCAGTTGTCCAAAGATCCCTTTTTTTCTGAGCCACTTTTTGACCTGTTGGTTTTTCCAGGGTGTTTTTCCTCCCCTGATGTTGACAGTGGGGACCCTTTTAAGTATTGGGTTGGCTGGTACAGAGACTTTTCTTTTCATGTGCGGCGTGTGGTTCGTTTAATTTTTTCTCCCCTCTGTCCTAAAGTCCTGACCGGATGTTCTTCTTTTTTTAGGACCCTCGTTTCCCCCCCCCCGTGTCACCTAGTTGGTCAGCTTGATATCTAATTGGAATTTGACGTCCTCTCTTTAATCAAGCACATTTGCACTACCGTCGTGTGTTTTTTGCTGTCCCCTCTGCAGTGATCACCTTTCCTTCCTTCCTTTAATTACGTCTTTTTCTTTTTTGCCAATGCGGGGCTCTTCCCCGTGACCAATTCCATCATTGTTTGCCAGGGTTTTTGATCACACCTTTTTCCTTACCTTTCCCCGAATCCATTTTGAGGCGCTTCTACCCTCTGCCCGGTCCGAGGTTTTCGTGTTTTCAAGCTGTCTGGAGCGCTTCCCTCTTCCCGAAACCCCAGGTATTAGCCTGCTTCCCTCTCGGCTTTTCTTCTCCCCGTTTTACCTAGTTTCGTTGCTGGTCGCTTGCTTAGCTTGCATTCTTTTTTTCGTTTTTTGAATCTCCTTTTCTTTCCCGTTGACCCCCCTTTTTTTTTTGGGACTTGTTCGCGCCTACCGAACACTTTCTTTCCCCCGTTTCCCAATTTCGGTCCAGGGTGCGTTCGGTGATATGAAGCCCCCTCCTCTTCGGCCTACCCCCCCAGTTCCCTTTCTTTTCTTTAACACACGGCCGACCTCGTTTCCACTGTAACGGAGCCTGGACCCCGCTATTTTTGGTCACCCCCTGGGGGGTTTTATTCTGACGCGGTCCCGTCCCTTTCCGTTAGGTTTTTTTGAGGTCCTTTTGACCCAACACCTTTCTTCCCAACGTTTTCTTTTTTTCCCTTTTTTACTTATAAATCACCACTGTTTTTAGGGGGCCACAGGGGAGGGACACTGGTTCTTTGGTTCATTACGGGCAGTAGGGTTTTTTGCACTTCTTTGCTGGATCCCCCTGGATGCCTTCCCTGTCTTTTTTTTTTCCGTCTTCTACCCCCCCCTTCGGCTTTTCGGTGAATAGTAAGGCCATTGTCACTTTATTTGTATTTCCTCTCCTTTGAACCTCGTCCCACCGCGAGTGAAACGTCGTTGGGAGGCAGTTTTTGTTTTCTTTTTCATTTTTACAGACCTCTCCCCAGGGTGAGTCCCTCCCGGTGGCGCCCACCTTCCAATTGGTCCTGCCCATGTTTTTTTTTTTGTACTTTTTTCCCCTTCTTTTCGGCCTCGTTCCGGCGTGAACAACAACACGGCCCTTTTACGTGAAGTGGCGGTGCTCTCCCTTACCTTGGCCATTGCCTCCCGCTCTTTTTACCTTTTTTTTAGCCGATGCGGCACCCCCCCTCTGAACCTCCGTTTGAGGCCCTGGTTTTTCCTTCTGGGGAACCCTCACGTTCTTCTTTTTCTTTTCCGAGCCTTCGGTGGCTTACCAGTCCCGTCCCTTTTTATTTTCTTTTTTTTTACCTCCCTTGACCTTTTCTTTTCTTCCTTTTCCCCAAACCAGTCAGGACACCTCTGACCCAGGGCGCCTTCTTTTCTTTTACGGTTGATGGCACCGGCGGTTTTTTGCTTTTTTTCCTGTCGACCGCAAAGCTAAGTTTCCCTTGATATTGGACTCCTTTCCTGGTTTGCCCCCGCCCGGCTTTAGTTTTGTCTTTATTGACGCATCTTTCCCCCCCCCAATAATCGTCAAGTATGCCGAACGGCTTTTCAGGTTCCCCCCCCCTCCGGGGACGCCCCCCTTCCGAACTCACTTTTTTTTGCACGAACCCTGGTCACGCTTTTGTAAAATGGTCGGCCACGTTAGTCCATGTTTCTATTCTCATTGGCCTCCTCCGCTCTGAACTCTTAACCCGGACCCTCCCCCCCGTCCCGACTTTCAGTTCCTTTTAGGTGCTGCCGGTGGGCGACTGACATTGGCTTACGCGTTGAAGGTTACCCCTACTTGCTGGACTTTTCGCAGTGTGCCCTCTCCTGAAGCTTTTTTTCCACCTGATCTCACTAACCCCCCTCGTTTTGATCGATCGTTTTTCCCCTTCAAAGGCGATGGCTGAGAGTTTCAGGTTTTTTTTATCGATGGCACTTGTAATTTTTGCTGCACCTCTCCCCGGCCTCCTCTCTTGGTTCCCCCTAAGTTCTCAGTTCCCTCTGTCGTGCGTCATCTTCCTCTTTGGTGTGGTGCTCTCTGTCGCAATTCTCTAAGGATTTAAATTAGGCAGACCAGTATACCCAGCTCGGCAGATTTCGTATTTTTTTTTTGGCATGTCCGCCAAGTAGGTCCAGGAAGTCCATCGTGGACTTACCCTTTCAAGCCGCTAGTTTTTCTCCTTCTTTTGAGTTTCCCAACGTAGTCTGGCTCCCCTTTCTCCCATCGCGGGGTTTCTCCAAAGACTTCCAGTTTGTCTGTTACGTTTTTTCTTATCGGCCCCCCCTGCGAGCAGGACCGTATTGTTCTTTCCCTTGGGAGTTTTGTCTTGTTTTCCAAAGCTTGCCCAGGTCTCCTCTTTGGAAGAAGCTGAACTTCTTCTGTTAATTCTTGTTTGCGGTCGATTTTCCCGGTGTTGATTAGATGTTTGTGTCCCCCCCAAACCCCTTTTTCCATCCCCCCCCCTTTCGGCCCCCTTGGGACCGGAGTTTTTGACTCACCACTTACCTTTGCTTGGGCCCTTGGTCGTTTTGCCATCTGATCTTCGACATTTTTTTTTTCTTTTTCCTTTTCCTTTCGGTTTTCCAACTTGTGGTTCCGCGGCACTTCGTGATTTGTGTGCCGATTTTTTTGACTCTCAACTGCCCACCCGCACCAGGGGCGGGCTTTCTGACGAATTACACTTTTTTTTGAGTTTTTCTAATGTTCAAGGTTTCGTGTTACTGCGTCGACGGACAAACACAACCCCCCAGAGTTTTTTTTTGCCCTTTTCCCTTTCCGTTTAAAATCCGCAGGGCCATGCGCTCTGCTTTTTTTTTAGTTTCTTTTGGTCGTTTTTGACATGGCGTTTTTTCCGGGTCCAATGAGCCTGCCTCTTCCCTCTTCGCTGGAGTCCATCTCCTCTCCTGTCCGGGAGCGTTTTCCCCCCCCCAGAGCTTCGTTTAATCTTCCCCCCCCTGGTCTCTTTTCCCCCCTTCCAATTCGTTTCGTCAGGTTGCGCTGGAAATTACCCTTTTGACGTTTTTTTTTGGGAGGGGGCCAACTTTTCCCTTCAGCAGCCAAGTCGTCCTGCCGTTTCCCAGCCTTCCTCAGTGTTTCAAGAGATTCTCCCCCCACCCACTGCGTTTCCACAATGGATTTTACTCCTTAGAACCCCCGTCCCTGGGTCGGATTTCTTTCCAGGGTCTTCCCCTTTTCGCCCCCCCACTTTCAAAGTAAACTACTGGGTTTATCGACGCCGTTGGTGGTAATGTTCCTCGATTTCCCCCGTTGTGTTTTTGTATCCGACCCTTTATTTCAGCACCGCAACCGGCGCCTGGGGTACCTTCGTGCCCTTAGTCTCTTTATAGCCCCTCTGATTTGCTGGGTGTGACCCGGTTTAGTCTTTCCCTTCAACACGATTTAATTCGAACCTTTTCCACTGGGGCCGTTCATCCTTGCCGGGCCCATGAGCGCTTATTAGTTTTTCCCCCCCCCCACTATCAGTGTGATTTATCCTTTGGCCCCTTTACCTTAAAATTTGCCACCCCCCTCTTTATCATTTTCCTTCCCTCCCCCACCAGTCCTAACTTTGGAACAGGGCGATAGAGTACATCTTCAACAGTAACATGTTTCCTTTTTTTTGTCCCCAATCGCGGGTTGGGTCCGTTTCTCCCCTTATCCCATTTTTCATAATGGCTTTTTTTTCTTTTTCTAGTCTTACAACGTGTCAGTTATTCGGTCCTCCGCTTTGAAGGTTCTATATTCCATTTTTCCTCCGCGGACGTTTCCCAACCTGGTAGTTTCAATTCTTTCTTTTGTCACACTGTGTCCCGGTCTTGAACGGCCTCGTCGACATTTTTTTCGTAGGGAGGGGAATACCTTCTCCCTCTCCCCTCTACCCCCAAGCTTGATTTGGCTTTTTTCCCACCATCCGCGCGTTGGCGACTCTCCTTTCTCCTTTGTTGCCTTGTTGTCAAGAGGGTGTCGCGTATTTTAACGTTGTGCTCTTTCTCTTTTTCCCACTTTTTCCCGTTCTCCTTTCTGATAGGGCCTCTTCGCCAAGGGGAGCTGTCCCCTTGGGGAAGTGGTTTTTCCAACCCCCTTGTCCAAAGGCGTGATGGGTAATGTCGACTGCGTGAAGCTGTCTCATTTGGTTTGGGGCCCTGTAGACACCCTTGGGTCTGGCTTCTCGGTATTCCATTTTTCGATCTTCTAGTTTCCTTTCCCCCCAACCAACCCCCCTTACGTTAGGGGTATTCCTCTTGCTGCGATGGCATGTCCTAGAGGAAAAACTTCACTTTCACTAGTTGAATGACCGGGGTGTGAGGTTTTGGAATTGTTTCCCCCCAATTTTTTGCCATACAGTCACCCTCTTTCTGGTTCCACGCTTGGAAACCATTCCCCAGGAAACCAACGTTTTTTCCCTTTGCAATCTTTCCCTTTCAACCCATCCCCCCCAAGAAGTTTCTGGTAACTGGGACGGAGGTATGGGGCTCCCCCCCTTTCCGTTAGAAAAAGGCCATGCCACTCCCGTCCTTTTTGTTGTGGTACTTTTTTTTTTCCCCCCCCCTGGACCACCCATTATTGACTCCCAGACTCAACCTTCCTTTTAGAGCCTATCTCTTTCACCCCCCTTCCTACGTGTATCGTCAGGCGCGAGCAAGAAAGAGAGCCCCTTTCCCCCCCCCCCAGACCTTCAAGCCACGAACTTCCCCCTCCCGTTTCGTCATTGGGGTTTGTTAGCTCCCTTGGCCTAAAAACGGGTTTTTCCGTGGATCTGAATGTCTTTTCTGTTTTTTCCTTCCCCAATTTCCCTTTTCACTGTTTTTGGCTCCCTCTCATCTTTGGATTTACTTGCGTTTTTCCCCGCTTTTTTTTCCCTGAGTTTCTCTCTGTTATGGTTTTTTCCAGCCCCAGGCTTACCTTTTTTTGTTATTTTCCCCCACCCCGTGGGGGCACTCCCTACCCCCTTTCCCCCCAACGCCCCGCCTCTCCTTGCTTTTTTGTCGCTCTCCCACACACTTATATTGTCCCATTTTCATTCTCTTCATTGCTTCTTTTTACCTTTGTGAGGACCACCCGAGACTTGTTCTACGACTTCAATTCCTAGCTCCTACATTCCCCTTTTTCTGTGTGGCCCGAAACCAGAGTTGCTTTTCTTCCACCGACACGGCGTTGTTTACTCCCCCCATGCAACCCTCGGGATGAGGCCTGTCCAGTTTCGATTTCCCCCTTTCTTTTTGACCCCACCCTTACACAGGCGATTGCCCTTTTTTCCGGGCGTCCCGAATGGTTTTTAGATTGTTCCCCCCCCCCCCCCTGGGGTGTTTCCATTCCTAGTACACCCTGAGCCCCAGGTGAAACGTCTTGCAAACCCTCTCTCCTTTTCTATTGTTTGTTTGAGAGCTCTGCAGCACGTTATGTGGTTTGTACCTTCTGTCGGACCCACGTTTTCCCCCAGCTTTTTCAACCCCAATGGCGGGCCCCGTATGATTCTTTTCATTTTGCTGGGAATTTTTTTTTCCATTGAATTCCGTTTTGATCTTTCAAGTTCTCCCCCTTCTACTTTTGTTATTGGGAATAGGCGACTTTTTTGTCATTGTCCCCTCCTTGTCCTTCCCCGCCTTCGGTCGAGGAGCTCCCTTAGGAACTTAGTCTTACAAGTTTTTTTTATCCCCACCCCGTTTTTTTCTTAGTAGATTGAGAAGGTTAATTCATGTTGACGTAGGTCATACAGCGGTCATTGATGAAACTTCCGTTTCTTTATGTTACGTGGTGCCGCGGAGTCTGTAGTTTTTTTTTTTGCCTCCATGTCCTTTTTCCCCCTTTCCCGCTTCAGGCGCTCTTTTTCCTGCCCCCTATCCGATAATTATTTCGGACCCTAGTACGCCGTCCCTCACCGATGAATTGTGCTTTCCCCATACCATTGAGAAGGTTTAGTTTCACCCCCCCCTTACCCAAACCCTGCCTCTTTTTAGTGACCACGTTTTTGTTTTCCTCATTTTCGCGACCCCCCTGGTCCGTATTTGTTTTTTTGTAGGTTGATTAGAGGTGTCTGTCTTTCCCCGGGGTGACTTTGAATCCGTCGTGACTGGCCCTACTCCCGACGTTTTCTCTGTTGGTAGTTCCACCTTTCCCCCTCTGGGAGGGTGTTTTTTTCACTGCGAAAGGGGGACGTGGGGTTGGCTGTCTTTCATCAAATTTATTTTTTCTCTGCACCCATTGGACCAATCCCTGGATGGCGTCTTGGTTGGAGGTCAAATGTATGATTTTTGAGCTGGTTTAGGGGGTGTCCGTCCAGCGGGTCCAGAGTGTACCTTTCTCCCCCTTTATTGAATGATGTGGCTCTTGGACTTTTCCGTCCCTCCTTTCCCCCCCCCCTAGGGTTGAGAGAATTCTTTCTTTTTTTTTTTCCATTTCATCGCTGCTCTGGAATCGTATCCCCCTCCCCTCCCGAGTTGTTTTTGGCGAACGAGATCTCACCCAATTGGATCCTTCTTTAAAAAGCCTTCTAGGTCTTTTGCAAAGTGCAAACCCACGGGCGTGCTCGTGTTCCATTCCCCCTAACCTTCCTCCCCCTTGTTTTTTTCCACTTTTTTCCCTCATACTGGCGCGCGATTATATAGTCGGCATCGTCCAGTCCTTTATAGCCCATTCGTGTTCCAGAGACTTTCCTTCCACTACGTTTACCTCAGGCATGCCTTCCATTCTTGAGAAAGTGTTGATCAGGTTTATTTTTTTCATTTTCCTTTTGCGTCGGTATTTTCGCTGTGGCGTAGCTCGCCTACTTTTTTCCTTCAGTCTTTGTCGTCAAAGACATGCTGGCAGCTTTCGTTGTTAGCCGCCATCGAAAACCGATGGCCCTTTTCTCTTTGTTAGTCGGGATTATACTGACCGTCCGGCTATCCCCCTTTTTCCTCACCAATTTAATCCTCCCTGGTTGTTCTTCTGGTCCCTTCCCTAGGTTCTCCCTGCGAGTCCCTTCTTATCCGCTATTTGCACCCCCTTGTCCCTTGATTTCTCTTTTCTTGAATCGCGGCTTAGGGCTGTGGAGTTCACCCCCTTTTAAAAACGGTTCTTTTCCAGTACCCGTTATTTTGAACCCTTTTCTCCCCACACTTGCTGATTGGCAACCCCAGGAAGTTTTTTTTTCTTTTTTTTTGTGTGAACGCATGTTGCTCGAGGGACCTTGGCAGTTCTTTGGCTCCCCCTTTTTTTTTAATTTATCTTTTAGCGAGGGTCTGGTTGGGAGTTTCCAGCATCTTATTGTCCTTTTTTCTCTCGCGGAAGTCGCCCAGGCTAGGTTTGGCGTTTTGTCATCGTCGGAGCAGTCGTTCCCGGTTTTCCCTATGCGACCCTCCCCCGTCGTTTTTCCCTCCCCCCCTTAGAGTTTTCCTCGTCGGCCGGTTTCCTTTAAAGTTTTTTTTGTCCTATCCCAGGCGGTTTCGCACTTTCGGTCCTGTGTTCACAAAGCCCATTTTGGTTTTGGTAGATAATCGCTTTAGTGGTTTTCCCTTTAAGTCGTTTGAGGGCACCCGACGTTGTCTGAAAGTGGGGGTCTGCTTTCCCGTAACAATTTTTGTTTCCTTTAATGACCTAGACCTGCCATGCGGCCCTGATCAAACCCTTTTTCCCTTTAGGGCCATGTTTGTTTCTCCTTTTTCCTCGTTCTTGACATAAATCTCTATTTGGCTTACCAAGCCAGTTGGTTTTTTTCATCCTTTTTTACCCGGAACGGAGGAACCGAGTTTGAGTTACTCTTTTTCCCCCCTCCCCCCCCACGCCTTTGCCCTACTCCCTTTCTGCACCCCCCTCTCGGCCTTCCTCGGCTTTTTTGACTCTGGGGAACACGAGGTTGTTGTTTTGCCTTGAATACCGTTTACCTCTTTAATTTTTGCCCCAGCAACATTCTCCCCCATCGTCCTTTGTTTGTGATTATTCGCCATGAATCGTCACAACCACGCATAGCCTTGTCTCCCTTTTCCTACGGTTTTCATCGGCTGTACTGGGCCCCACTCTGTTTCCCTTTTCCATAACGTCCCTCCCAAGGTGCTTGGAGGCACCCCCCCTTCGTTTTCAGTGGTTCCCTTGGCCCCCCGGTTTGTGTCAACTCTCTTCGACCCGTTGGCAACCCCGTGACGCCCTGCTCTTTCCGACAGTGCTTTTTTTTTTTGCCCTCCCATTTTGATTGGAAGGGACCCCCCCCTTCCCCCTTTTTTCGTCTCGCCTTTGCAGTTTTTCAGTCGTTACCCTCCAACCTTTTCTTTTCGTTTTCCCAGAACCCGCGTCTGCTCTCTTTCGGTCTTTCCCCTCCGGGTTCACCCCTTTTCAGGATGTTGCTAGTTATCGCTGCTTCCACTGGACGTTGTGCATGGTCATCTTCCCCCCCATCGTCCGATTTCTTGTTCGTGCCTCTTTACTTCCCCCCCTTTTTGAGTGATCAATTCTCTACCTCCTTTGTGTTTGGTTTTATTAGATATTTTTGCACTCTTTTTGCCCAGAACTTCGGCCCCTCCCCCTTCCTTTTATGTTTGGGCGAGGTTGCATTTTCTCCCCCCCCGTCGTCAAATATTTCCCTTCTTTCTCTTCCTGATTTTCAGCTGCTTCCTTTTTTTCTCCCGCTCGTTGAGTTCAAGGTTTTTCTGCCCCCCTGTTCCTCTAGCTTGGAGAGACATCCTGCGTTCCCTTATGGTTATTGTCCTACCCCTTCATCATTTTTTTATGTAACGTAGTCCCACTTTGCGAGGGACGTAAGACCATGTTAGTTTCTAACTTTGGTTTTTTCTCCCCCCCCACCAACGTTGCAAGTCGTTTTAAGACACTCCCCCCAATTTTGTCTGGACTTTCTGGGTCCGTAGTATTGACATTATCGCTTGTTTTACTCCCCACAATCCGACATCGGAACCACTTATTTCTCCTACTATCCAAGGCGTTTTAATGAGGGTGACCACGGATTTTCCTCCCCTGCTGGGCCGTCCCATCCGGAGGTCCCTTTTTCAAGCTTTTCTTTTTTTTTTTCTTATTCTGGATGGTTGAACGGAGTTGTTGTGCTTCCCTTTCAGCAAACACGGCACTTTTGCTTTTGCTTAGATTACCCCCCCTTTCTTTTGCTTGCCGCCTTTCAGCTTGGTTTTCCGGCCAACAACCCCACGTTGCTGGTTTTGCCTTTCCCCAAAAATCGCAGGCATGCCCTTTGGTCACGGCTGTTTTTCGAGGGAGGCTTTTAGGACAAAGAGTTCAACCCCTGTTCTCTTTTTACTGGCGGAAACTGTTGGTCTCCAGAACCCGTGGGAGATGGGATGGGTGAGGTTTTGTGCAGAAGGGCTCTTTATTTTTCCCACGACACCCCCCTTTGCTTCCCCCCCCCGAGTTGTTTAAACCCATTTTACTTCAGTTCTTCTCTTCCTTTTTGGCCCCCCCCTTTGCCCTTTCCCCCCTGTTTGAGCTGGAGGCATGTTTGACGTTATCGAAGTTTCCCTCATCCCTTCGGCCCGTCATTCCCCCGGCCCGGACCCCTTTCCCTGTCCCCCCCATTCGTTGCTTTTTACAACACCCCCACCCCTGAACGTGAATGAACCGTGCGGAAAACCCGCACCTTTTTTCCGAGTTGGTTCTCAGGGGACCGCCGACGAAACTTGACGGTTTCTTGTGTTCCCTCCTGGATTGTTTTCCCTCCCTGCTCGCGAATTCACGTGGACTTTATTCCTACTTCCTCATTGCGCACCGTCCCAACTTTGATTTACTGGGTTGAATTTTTCCTTGTCTGAACTTGTGTCGATGACGGACATTTTTTTTCAGTCCAATAGACCAAATTGAAACACCTTCTCATTCCCCTCTGCCTAACGGCTTTCATGATCCTTCCACACCTCCTTCCCTTACTCTGGTTTCACTTCCATCATTTATTTATCGGTTTTTTTGGGGGGGGGGGGGGGTGTGTGGGTTGTTTGGGGTTTTTTTTGAAGGTTTCACCACCATAATTTTATCTTTCTCTTTTTACGACTCCTCCCCCCCGCCCCCCTAAACCCCCCCCTTCAGTCCAGCTCCCTCCTTTGGCCGTTTTGCAAAATAGAATGTTTTTGTGTTTTTTGGGTTGGCGTCTTCTTTCCAGTGTCTCCTTATTTCGTTAGTTCAAATTCTAGTTCCCCAACTTATTTTTGTTAGAGCTTCCGGTTCACTCCCTGACAGACAATATTGAACAAAGGTCAAATGTTTTTTTCCCCTCTCGGATCGAACACGTTCCTTGGTCCCCCCCACTGGTAATTTCCCTGGTTTTCGTCAACTTATTTCCGGCCACACGTTTGGGTCGAATTTGGTGTGTCTCGCCACAAGCCCTGTAGTTTTCCCTTTTTTTTAATTTCCCACTAGAGAGGGGGGAGCTTTTCCGTCCTCAATTTTGATTGTGACCTTTTACCCTTTCATCTGTGATAACCGTGTTTGTTATTTTCCCCTCTGGACGAGGCCCCCCCTTGGTTATTTTGACACGATAGCCTTGCAGCACCCGGGATTCAGTACGTCCGGCTGGGTTCTCACCAACTTTTCCAACCCCTTGTTGGACCTTTTTGCGGTTGTGTCCACGAGAGCCCTTTCTGTTTGGGGTTTCCCACCCCTTCTAAGACCTCTTTGTCGACCAAATTGTTGTTCTGCCAATTCGTTCATGTTCAAACCCCACGAATTCTTTTCCTTTTGGCTATGTCTTTTCTATTTGGTGCGAGGCATGTGAATCAGTAGATCACAAATTTTCCTCCCAACTGTGTTTCCTCCCCTTTTTGGATTGGTTTGGAAGTGTCCCCATGAGCCACACTTCCTTTTACCATTCGGTAATTCCGTTTCCGGGGTTTCTTCATATTGAATTTTCCCCCTCCCCCCCCCATTTAGCACAGTTTCACGCACCAGTTACGAGCGGTCTCCCCAACTCTTCTTCCCTGGTCACTTGCCGGTCTAACCTTAAATTGCCCTTTGTCCCCGTACCCCTCCCCCAAGTAAACCGTCTCTGTGTTTGAGACTTCTGATAGTGTGGCCACTTGACCAACCAATTTTTCCCGTCGCAGTCTCCTTTGCGATCTCCCCCCACCCTTTTCCCCCTCTGTTTCGGGCATGCTCGCACAGACCTATTTTTTCCTTCCATACCCCAATCTTCCTTTTCGTTTTCTGTCCCTTTTACACACACACGTGTTTGTCAGCTGTGCCTTTTAGGTGGTTTTTTGACCCTTAAACTGCACTCAACACCCGTGCTTCCGATAATTGTTTGTTTTTCCTCTCAGATTCCTCTTCTTAGTTGGCCTGTAATGCTTCCTAAATTACGGTACCCCCGTCTCGGATCTTTTTTGGGTTTTCCTCTTTTCCCCATTCTTTTTTTTCTTTTTTTTTCGAGGGGTCAAATGGCCTTTCTTGCCCCTCGGACCTCACACTGCGTCTCCAAAATTCCTTGTCAGCCTTCGACCCCCCCCTCTTTTTACATTACATAATTGCAATAACCTCCTTTTTCTTCATAGATATACTTTTGAGACCCCCCCATCCTTATTTGGCCTACTTTTTCTTCCCTTTTACATCTCCTAATCTTTCCGTCACAAACCCTTTCCTCCTTGGTGATTTTTTGCCCCGACCCGAAGTCGTGCGGCTAGATCAATGAAGACCCCTTTTTTTTTATGGTGCCCCCTGGCTTTCCGTTTGACCCTTCGCACCTTTCTTTCCAACCCCACATTTATCCCCTACTGGGAAGATCTACTTTGCTTCGATTGTTTTTGTGTTTTCCCCCCGGGGCGTGTGGCCCCTTTTTTTTTCGTACACAAGCCACCAACCGTGGTGTCTGCACTCTCCTTCCTATAAATAACTTTGTTTTGTTGTTGAGAGTATTTTTCCAGTGCACGTTTGTTGCTTTTTTCTTTTTAACTCGTCTTGGCCCCCCTTTCCCCGTGCAACCCTCCTTCCCCCCCCCCAATTTTTTCGTTTTGGCGCCCCGTTCTTCCAATCGCCTGTTTAGTCTTACGGGGTTGAAAGGGAATGTCGGGCCCCTTCTTGCTCATCAGATTTGTTTTTCCTTTGTGTGATTGGGATCAGCGCGCTTCGTTTTTTTTCCCCTTCCCCAAACCGAATTTTCCCTTTTTTCCTTTTCTTTAGTTCCAAGTTTTTTCCCCCCCATCCTAGCTGTTGGGATCTACAACGGGATCGAGTTTCTGCTTTCCTTTTCTTTTTTAAGCGGTACCTTTAGGTAATACGGTCGGTCTTGTCTTACCATCCGCGGTTACGTCCTTTCTTTAGCGGTGTCATTTCGGCTTCAGTCCCGTTCTGTGTGTTCAATTTGCTCCCCCAGCGATTGGGGCGTCTAACAATCAGAGGTGAACTCGCCTTTGGTTTTCCCAAGATGCACGTCACTCCACGATTTTCCACTACTTTCTTTCCACGGTTTCTTTTCCCTTCCCCCCGACAGTGACCCCTTTTTGTCTTTCACTTCGCTCAAAGGTTACGATTCTGTGGTAGGTTCCTGGGTTTTTCCTGCAGGTGATCAATGATGACTTTTTGGTGTACGGCCCCCCCTTTGCGTGGTTTGCGCGTTATTTCTTTTTGGTCCAGGTTTCCCCACCTCTCCGTCCCGCGTTGCACGCAAGGGGGTTGGAGTGTTTTTACGGAGGGATGTTCCCCCCCCTTTGTGAGCCCCTTTTTGGTTTTCCCCTGTAACTTTGTGGTTGGTGAGGGCCCGCTTGAGCCCCTTTGGTGTCCTTGCTTGGGATTGAGGTTCGTTTTCCAGTGGTTCCCTCCAGAGTTAATGTATTACCTTTTCTTGTCAAGATTGGTTTTTTGCTTTCCTTCCTTCCCAGTAATCCGTACGTCCCCGTTGCTTCCAGCCTTTATTAGCCCCCTTTTCTCCCATGCCATCCTCCTTTTCTTCTTGGCCTACACTCCCCTATTTGACGTTCGTGGTTTCTTTTAACCCATGAGAAATGATCGAACCCAATTTTTCATTCACCCCGTGTACTCCTTTTTCCCAACCCCCGTTTCCTTTTTTGTTCCATTTCCATCACGCCGTTTTTTTTTAAAGGGTTTGGTCACAACTTGGCCCCTTCCCTCCAATACATTTTTGCTCCTTTGACCTTTCTTTTTAGAGTCCCATCGTCCAGAACCTGTTTTCCTTTCATAGTTGTGTGTCTTCCCCACTTTATCAGTGTACTCCGTCCGGCGCCCCCCCACAGGGAGAAGTGTTCCTAGTCTTGGTCTTTGCTTCATAAGAGTCTGGCTGGTGTTCTCTTTTTGTGTGCCCCCCCCCTTGCCCTCGACGAACCTCGTGCTGGTACCCCCCAGTTTGCGACGTTTTTTCTCCCGGACTTTTGACCCCCTTTTTCCCGTTCCAGCAGGTTCGCGGGATATTTGGGTCGCTTTCGCCCCCTCCCCCTCCCACCAACCCAAAGGTGCGTTTAATGGGGCCCTTCTAGGTTCTGACCCCCCTTGCCCCCTGATGCCTTTTGACACCCAACCGCGGCTTTGTGCACCGGTCCCCATTTTTTTTTCGCTGGACGCGTCTTTTTGCCCGTTTTTTTTAGGTCGGGACACACAAACGTCCCTTGGAAGACCTCTGTCCTCTTTTAACACCTGATAAATCCACACCCTTTTTTGCAGATTCCTATTTTCGTCCTGGCCTGTATTGCTCGTTTTGTGGAGCTCGGGGTGGAATCTCAGGTTCTTTTTTTCCCCCTTTGGTTCCCTTTTGCTTTGACTGTTGATTCTGTCTAAAATTCGACCTGGTCCTTTTTCTTTTTTTTGCTCAGAGTTTCTTGGTGCCCCGCTTTTTTTTAGGTTTATCGCTTCCATTTCTCACCCACGAGTAAACCTAGAGGTTGTGTTGCCTTTGTAGGGCAGTGCTTCCCCCGTGCAAGTTCCCAGTTTTGTTTCCCCCTTTTTGGCATCCCATACGGTGGTTATCTCCACGCGCTCTGCCTCGTCATGCGTTGCACCATTTAAGGGGTCTGAACTTTCTCTGGACGGTTAAACGGTGCCCTTTCATTTTTCCCTTCAATCTGTTCTTTTACTGGCATTTTCCTTTTGAACCTCCCTTCTTGAACCCTTTTTCCGGTTGGCTAACCGAGTCTCGTAGTATGCCGAGAATTAGGGTCCACTCTTTCTCCCTACCTGGAGTGTTCCCCCTTTGGGTTTTTGGTTGGGGGAAGGGGTGAGTTTGGGTTTTTTTTTTTGGGTTGTTGTTTTCTTTTCCCCCCCGTCCACCGGAGTTCACCGCGGGCAGTTGTGACAATCCACCCTTTTCCCTTTTCCCATTGCCATTTTTCTGCCCCATGAAGAGGCCACTTTCCTGGTTTTTTTTTTTTTTTATTCCTGACCTTTCTCACCCGTTTGGTTTGCGATCCCTTAGTTTGACGCTGAAAAGCGGAGCCACCCCTTTGACACTCTATCCCCTGCCCCGCTGTGGTCGTTTTGGTTTGATTTAGCCTTCAACCAGCATCGACTCTTGCCTCAAACAATCTCCCCTTCCCCCTGGCCGGCTGTGGGCATTGCCCATTCGACTGACTTTTGGTCACCTCACAGGCCTCCCTTTTCTTTCCACTTCCGGCACCTCTTCATTTTTTCGATGTGCTGGTCCCGCAGCCTCTGCAAACAGGGTATACCCTAACGTCAAGCCCCCTTTCGATTTTTTGAGGGTGGTGCTTCCGTGTTTGCCCCCCCCTGGCTTCGATTTTTGAGCCCATCCCTTTCAGTCCCCTCCGGGCTTCCGTTATAGAAAGTGGCATCTCCCCGTGGTGTACCTTTTTTGCTGTTCACAGCCACTGATTCTGATCAACACGTTTTTTTTTCTCTTTGTCTCCTTGACCCACAGGTCCCTGTGCGCTTGGTGCAGCCGGATCAGATTCCTACTTTCCTTTTTCCCTTTCCCGACGTTGCTTCATGTTCCCCCAACCGTTGAATCGAGTCTTGTTCTTGCCTCCTTACCCTTCTGATAATCTCTATTTCTTTTTTGTTGGTGTTGAGGCTCGTTCTCCCCTCCTTAAGACTCCTATTTCCCCAGACCCGATCGGCCTGCGCCGTGGGGAGAGTGTCCATTCGTTTTCAATTCCCCCTCCCAGGAATACCTTCCTCGCGGGATGGCTGCTCTCATTGGCTGAGGGAACACGGGCGTCTTCTCATCCTCTTTCGGAGTGTTGGGCTTTGGTCTCAGATTTTTTTTCTTTTAAAGTTTTTTTCCAACTTTCTCTTTCCTCAGGATGCCTGAAACAATGCGAGACCGCCCCTCCTCGGGTTTCCCTTAGTCTTATGCCCCAAGACTTCCCCTACAGGCCCCCCTTCTCAGCCAATGATTTTTTTTTTTGAAGTTCGGTCCTTTTTTTCTTCGTATTGGACATTTGGTTTCAAAGAGTACTGCTTAAGAAATTGAGGAAGTCCCCCCCCACTGCCTTTGCTTTTTGACAAGCTCCCAGCTTGTTTTTCCCCTTCTGGTTTCAGGTACCCTTCCCCCCCCTGGGGGACGCCATTCTGCGGGGAACCAACTTTTACTTTTTTTCTTTCCTCGATGCTTTGTGTGCGAGGAGTGGCTCCCATCCCCCCCTACAAGAGGTTCGGTTTTGTTTTCTGGAATTCCATGTGGTGTGATTGCCGACACCCCTTTTTTTCTTTTCCTTTTTGTCACGGGGCCCCCCCCACCAAACCCGCGTTTGCCCTCTTGTACAGTAAAATAAGCCCCCTCCTCGTGGCCCCCTTCTTTGTCTGTCGGGGACTTCGTTTTTTTTAGGAAAAAATAGAACTTCCCCTTGCTGGTTTTCCGTTTTTGAACACGAAGCGTTTTTTTCGTCCTTTTTTATTTTTTTCCTCCCCCCGGGAAGGGACGACCTTCGGTAGGTCCTATGAACACACCTGATTTCCCCAACGGTTGGTCCTGTTCTTTCTTTTTGTCGCATGACCCCCCATGTGTCCTTTCCTTTTTCCTCGAGACCGCATAGGCCCGTCAGTTCCCTCTTTTGACTATGGAAGACGCTTTTTTCCACCCCCCGGTACCCTTTGATGGGTCCCCCTTTTTTTTTTTTTGTCCCTTGCCCTTTTGAGGTCTTTTCCTTTTTCTGGTGAACGTCCCCTTCCAGCAAACGTTACCTCCTGTGGGGTGACGTGAGGTTCTATTTCCCCCGCTCTCATTCCTTTCCCCACTCTTTGAGAACCGGCCCCAAAAAAGTTTCTTAATGTGGTCTTGACTTGTGACCATCTTTGTGCTGCGAATCCGATTTGGAACACCCTCCCTTCATGTCTTTTTTTTTCTCCCCGTTTCATGCGAATCATATTCCCTTCCTGAGCTTTTTTTTTGGTTTTCCCATGATTTCCCCCACAACTCCTCCCCCTTTTTCTTTCTCTTTGGGTACCCCTTTCAATTTCATCATTCCCTCGGTCCTCCAACAGCCCTAACGTTCCCAGGAGTAACTCTCCAGCTAACCTCTTCCCTGGTGTTTTTTTCACCCCCGTGGGTTGGTTCCCCAGTTGTTTTGAAGGCTTCCACATTTTTCTGCGGTGTTTGGTCCACCCTGTTTGGATTCCAGCCGATGTGACTTTTTTTTAACCCTGTCCTTTCCCTTTTTCGCTGTTCGATTAGGCTTCGCCCACTTTCGCAACTGGTCCCCCCTGATCTTCTTCACCTTTTTTCCATTTTTCTTCGTCTTGCCTTTCAAAATTTCCTTCCCTCCACAGTTGCTTTTCCCCGTTACCTCCTGTCGGAAGTCCGCCAAGGCCTTCCGTTTCTGGGCGGCTCTGATCCTGTATCGATGTGGGGTCACACTGGAGTCTGCGTTTCCGGTCCGCTTACCCCCCCCTTTTCTTATGCGGCCTTCTGGGACGATGCCGATAGCTCGGAGCAAAGTTTGAACTTTGTATATCAACCCCTTTGTGCCCAGTTTCTTTGCTTTTTTTTGAGTCATGCAGCCCGGCTTTTTTGGGGCCCGGTCCTTTTAAATCATCTTTGACTCAATTTTGTTCGATCCCCCTTCTCGTTTTCCTGCCAACCCCAAGGTTCTCTTTATATGTTTCCCTCTTTCTTGTAATGGGCCCTTTAAGAAACCCATTGGCTCTGACCGCAAAGTTACGAAAGAGTTTCTGGTGAACACACAACTTAGGTCGGCCTTTTTCTTTACCTTTTTTCATTAAGTAACTGTTTGTGGGATGTCCCAGATTTTTCACACGTTTTGAAATGTTGCGCCCCCGGTTATGATTAGCCCCTTTTCTTCCAACCCAAAGGGAGTCCTTTCCCCGTGAAGGGTAAGTGTCAACCTCAATGGAGTGCAGAATGTTGGCAAATTCCCCAAGTTACCCCTAGGTTTTCGCAAGTTCTTCAGGTCCCACTTGACAAAACAATTTATTTTTCTTTTCTTCCCCGCTTCCAGACCAATTTTCATTTTCAAGCCCCCAAAAAATACATCTTTCCTTAATTTTTCTGAACCCATCCCTAGATCAAACACCCCCCAGTCATCCGGACCTTTTTCGACTTTAATGGCCCCTTGGTTCTTTATGGGTCCTTTTTTTTTTCGTTCCTTCCACGAAATTCCCCTTTTTGAGAGAACCTCTCAGTTGGTTGCTTTTTTGAACGCTTCCCCGCCATTTGGAGGCGTTTTGCATGACGCCCATTTGAGCGTGTATGGTTTTCAAACCCTTGGCTGTCCCCCAGCCTACCTCTCGCGCCGATCGACGCGGTGGTCCCCTAATGCTACTTCTCATTCCTGCCTTCTCATCGTCCGCTACGTTTTGAGATCCCCCTCGATTTGCTCGGACTTCTTTAATTTTGAGCTAGTTTCCAGTTTTCCCATGTTCCACTTGTGGTAGCCCAACGTCTTTTGGGCTCCGCTGATCCCCCCCCACGAAAAAAGTAGGCCTTTTTTATCCTTGCCTGTTTCGAGAGCCCTTGGACCCCCACTGGTCTCCTCACAAAACCTCTTATTCGGGGCTGTTTTGACCTGATGGTTTTCTGATCTGTCAAGTTTTTTTTCCCTTTCCGTTGGTTAATTTTTGGAAGAACCTTCTTTTGCAACCCCTT
>Ga0179593_1599365_pt1 | contig 20650 bp, 28 predicted proteins | sample CZODoug2_1_08_16_FD_185931 | JGI IMG/M metagenome (GOLD analysis project Ga0179593, IMG submission 185931) | Vadose zone soil fungal communities from Angelo Coast Range Reserve, California, USA - CZODoug2_1_08_16fungal (PacBio error correction) | ecosystem: Environmental > Terrestrial > Soil >... | reverse complement strand
AAGCCTGCTTGCCTGCAAGATTGGAGCAAGTTGCGACCCCGCCGGCTTGACATGCCCCCTCCCCCCCCCCCCCCTTGTCTAGTCTTCCCCTTTTTCTTGAGCTTCGACTTATGTGAGTCTTTTTAATGTGACTGTCTGCACGACCGGGAACAAAGGGTCCCCCCCCTTTTCCCCTTCTTCCGCGAGGATCCCCAAGGATTACGATGGGACATCGTGTTTGGACTCTCGCCGTGATCTACTTGACAGATTCCTGCCCCAAGTTCTTTTGGTAACTACATTTCCTTTCTGTACTATGGTGGTCAGAGGTGAAGTTTTGAAGTTCCAGGATTGGGGTACCTTTTCCCTCCCAGCGGTGCACTTCTCGGCCCCTTTCACCATGTCCCCTTTCTCTACTGACACTTTTTCAGTTACTGAACCCTTTTGAGGGTGAACCACTTTTTCATTTGGGCTTGTTCCTTCGTCTTCTCTGCGGAGTGATCACTTTTTTTTAGGCCTCTTCAATCGGTGGAGGAGCCCGCCGCTCCTGGGGGACACAGTTGTTCGTAAACCAGCCATGGAAGGTTCCCTTTTGCGCTTAAGGTGCTCTATCCCTCTTTATTCTTCCAACCAAGTGTGACCCTTTGTCCCCCGCATTTTTCCCCAACTTCCCCGTGCTATGCCATGGAAGAATTCAATGAGTCAGTCGTTACCCCGCAGGAGTCCCTGAGGACGTGTTGTCTCTTTTTTTCCCCCTTCCCTTTCATGCCCCCCCTTTTTTTCTCTGTTTTCAGGAGGTCCTTTTTCCCTGCGGGAAGCGAGTCTTTATGACAAGGGTTCGTCCGGTTTCCAAGGCCCCACTCTCCTCGCGAGACAGTGGGAGCGTAGGTGTATGGTTTTCCTTGCTGAGTAGGGTTTGCCTTTCCCCCCCTTCCTGGGGTACGAGTCTTCCCCCCCCCCCTAACGTCCCTCCTTCGGCTTTCCCCCCCACCCTGTTCAAAAAAAAATTTGGGGGTTTTTCATACTGGCACAGGCGTGGTTTTCCCCTCCCCCCGAAGAATTGCTTTTCTTTTTGGGGGGGGGGTGTTGGTGCTTGCGGGTTGTCTCCTCTTCCACGGGGGACCCCCTTTTCCATTAGATACAATTTCCGGCCAGTTTAGGGATCCTTCCTTCTTTCCCGAAGATTCCCCGCACTTTGAGCGCCATTGTTGCGAGCTGTTACGCTCACTGAGTCGGCCATTTTTTTTCGTACTTTGAGAAGGACAGGAAATTTTTTATCCCCCCCTCCCTACCCGACCCGCCCCGACGCCCTTCCATCCTCCTCGATGGCCCGGCAATGTCCTCTTTTTTTTTCCCCGTGGACTCCCTCCAGCATGGCCTCCTTCCCCGACTACAAGGGCCGCCGGTCCCCTCCGATGCAGCCCGCTTTCACTCCTTCCCCGTTTATGCGAAGTGCTTTACCATCCCCATGATTCTTCCCTGATCGACAGCTCTTTTTGGTTTCTTGCATGCCTCGGAGGTCTTTCATTGTATTTTGATTATGCGGAGCGCGTCTCCCCCTCCCCCTTTAATTTAGTCCCAATTCCCATAGCGCTTTTTCTCCTCCTTCCCCTTTTTTTTTTTCCCTCAAAAGTCAACGGGATTTTTTTTTTCCGAGGCTTCACACTTGGCCCACTTGACCCTCTTCCGAGGAAGGCGCGTTTCTCCAGCCGCGGTTCCTTGTGCAACGGGATGTTTCGCTTGAGTCCCACGTATGCTCCCTCCTTTGCAAAATGGTCTATCTCTCTCTTTTGTGTGTGAGTTTACCCCCATCCACAGTGCTTCTCAGGACGATTTGGCTTTCCCAGGCGCCAGTCCGTTGCACTTTGGAACCTTTGTAAGATTCATTTCCTTCTTTTTTTTTTTTCCAAAGTGGGAACCACATCTGCGGCACCCCCTGTGACGGCGTTTCATCCAGTGACGTTGCGGCGCTCCTTATCTTAAGGAAGAAAGCGTTCCTGGTGTCGCTATGGGTTCTCCCTCTTACGACTCCCTCGATCCCCCGTAGAAACATGACCTACCCGACATGCAGTCGACTCTAAGGCGCCCGGTCGATCGGATCCGGGATGAAGAACCCTTTCCCCCCCATGCGGAGTGTCCGAATTGTCCCGTGCAAGCATCTTCTGGTCCTGTCGAGGCCGGCTGCACGGGGCGCCCCCTGGCTTCTTTCTGCCTTTGCTCTTTAGTGTGCAGTTTTTTTCACGATGCCCCCTCTCCAGCGGCCCATAGCGGGGACTTTTGTGCGTGCTATGGGAGGGCTCGTTGGTAACGCCTTTCTTTCGGTAGCCTTCCGGCCTCGTTTCCCGACGCATCTTTTCCAGATCCTTTCAAACCCTATTGCCGAAATCACTCGCGATACTGCGTGGGTGCTATCAGACGCTTCCGGAAATCCCGCCAGCTGCTTGTTTGTCGCAAGTAGCTCCCCCCGTGTTCCCTCCCACAGCGCATCCCCCCCCCCCTTTGTATGACCGCTGTTTTCTTTGGCCACCCTTTTCTTGGACCCCCCCCCCTTTCCGTTATTTCTTCCTGTACCCGAGCGATCCCTATCAGCAAGTCTGCCATAAAACTACGACCCACTTTTTCTATTGGGAGCGTGTTTTCGTCCTGGAAGACCTTTTTTTCCTTTTAACCTTGCCCGCAAATGCCCCTACTTATGCAGCCGCACAGAGAGCCACAGGGCATGTGCAGTCCTTTTTTTTCCTCCACACCCGGTCCTTTCCCCCTTGCAATGAGTCGATTCTCTTCCACCTCACGGATTCTTTTCTTTTTTTGTCTAAGAACCGACCGGCCACGCAACACTGGGTTTGTTCGACGGGGACGAATGAGAGTGTTTTCGCGGCTCCCACCCTCTGTCACCGACTCTTCCCCTTTCACACCCACCATTCGCGTTCCTCCACCCTTGAAACAATTTGCCCCCCCCGATCAGTGTTTGCCTCCGTCCAAAGTTTTCCCCTCGTCTGTAGCTCCCCTCCCCCTCCCCTGCGACCGTTTCTTTTTTTCAATTTCAAATTTCCCCCCAAAAACCAGTACGCCTGAACTCGGCTTTTAGTGTTAGTAGCTCCCTTCGCAACGTTATGTTTTTCCCCTGTCCTCGCCGATTCAAGATTCTTTCCCCAAATCCCCCTCAGCGTCTCTTCACCACCCCATATCGTCGCGAAAGCATGTCTTTTTTCCCCTCCCCCGATCAAGCACGTTCCCCCGGGAACTGTGCTCCTCAGCCAATCTGGAGAGTTTTGCCACGCCCTTTCACTATCGCTGTTTTTTTGATTTTCCACCGCCCTTTGTTCCCGTTCGGTCTTTTGGAAAACAGCACTTCATTTTAACCCCCTTTTTTCAAAACAGACTTTTCCGCCCGTCAAGCCCTCTCCCCCGGTATATTATGTCGACCCATGGCCACGAGGCGTGGTCGTCGGAAGATCATGCTTTTGCAAGAAGCTATATTCTCTTTTTTCCCAGTTGTGTTGTTGATCTCCCCTTGCTTGTGGTGGCGCACAGAATGAGCACCTCATTTGACCCTCCCCCCTCTTTTCGGTAGGACCCTGGTGCGCGCGGCGAATTTCGGTCTTTACCTTCCTTTTATGAATGTGCTGTTCCAACTGTCGCACCCTAAGGAATTTTGAACTTTTGCGGTGCTATACCAGCTTGATTACACATTGTGCCTTGCCGCTTTTTTTTTCCTTTCCTCGAGATTGTTTCCCGAGTTTTCCTCTTCCAATGGAGCCTGTGGTGAGCGGGGCGAGTCCCATGCGGTTCGGCGGACGATATGTCAGAGGAATTCTACCCGAGGAAATTTTCCTGTTGGATTTTTTTTCCCGGGCCTTTTTCTCCCCGGTTTTTTCGACGGTTCCCGAGTTCGATTTACTTTGTTTGTCATCATGGACCGATTGCGTTGTGAATAAAGGCTCTTTTCTTGTTGCGGAGCTTACCTAGCTGTTTGGCTCAACTTCTTTAGTCTTCAGCGGGCCTTCAAGGGGGAGGATCCGATCGTTAAATGGTGGAAACAGTGTTTAAACAGCCCATCCCGAGTCGGTTGGCCCGCGTCATTGCTTACCAAAATGTCTTCCTTTACAACTTCCGTTCACCCCTTCTAGACCATTCTTTTCCAAACCGAAAAGCCTTAAGGGCCATGGATTCCATTCCCCATTTCTCTTCCGGACTAATTTCCTTTGATTTTTCTTCTTCTGACCCTGTGCTGTATTTATCTGTGTTGCGGATGCTTCATACCTTGGCCCTGCGGGCATTTGTTTTTGCATAGGTGTCCTGGGGTGCAACACAAATTTTTCCCCCCCCCCTGTCGTTCCCCCCCTTGATCTTTCGGTCGTAGTAAACGGCTTTTTATGGAGAACTGGCTTTTTTTTTGGAGGTGAGGGGCGTCAGTCGGGTATAGTATTGCGGAACTAAGTCCGTATGCCTGCCGACAAGCTTTCTTGCGCGAGTTTCCTGGCATTCACAGACTAATTCTTTCTGTTGAGGAGTTGCAAGGGGCGTTTTCGTGCGATTCAGATTCCCCTTTTTTTTTTCACAAAGAATTTCTTCTCCTTCTTCCTTGCATGAGACCTTCCCCCTCCTAGAGCTACACTCCCCTTTTGAGATCCGCAGATATCCCAACCTCATAGAGTTACTGACCCGAGACGGGTGATGCGTTGGAACTGCCACGTATTTGGACCCCCCCCCCCCCTCTGTTCATCTTTCCCCTGTAGTCCCACGCCTTTTTCTCCCCCCTTAATCCTTGGAACGCTGCCCCTGACGAAATCGTGACGCCTTTGCCACAGACCTTCCCCCCGTATTTCTCCAGGTTCCTAGAAGTACCTCTCGCTTTTCCCAACGTAAAAACCTTCCTTGCTTTTTGCACGTTTTCCGCTCTGCCCCCAATCGGCCTCCTTTCAGGGCTTCAATAATTTCCGCCTCTTTCCTTTAGAGGCGTTTTCGGACCTTCTTTTTTGTCTACGCCTTCAAATCAGCTCCACCATAGCCGCTTTCTTCGCTTACCAAGGAGCCCTCGCAAACTTCACGGGATAGCACGCCCGATTTTTCGCGCTTCCGCGCTTCTTTCCCCCCTTTTTTGCCCCAGTGGACCTTTTCGCTTTTATACTTTTTCCAAGGACTTCTTTTTTCGTTTCTGAGAAGCACTTTTTGGGACAACTTTTGGGGTCCTGGGATCTTTCTTATTGTAATGCCCCCCCACTCCGTTGTTTGTTGAGTCTCTGATTCCCCCCCACCAGTTAGATGGTTGGCGTCCCGTCCGTCCCCGAGGGAGGGTTAAACTTCCCACCTTCTCCTGCACGCGGGCGCAAGTGGGAACCAATTGTGGTTTTCTCAACAAATGAGAGGGCCCCCTTGGTGAACTTCTTCCTTTTTTGAGTTGCTTTTTTTTTCTTTCAAATCCTTCCTATGGTGTGTTCCGCTGATGTGGACTCAAGGCGTAACTACTTGCGTTTCTCCGTACCGCGATACGCCCTCCCGTCCTGAACGACTCCCCCTCTCTCTAAAGGAAGCTGTCGACGTTTGGAGCCGGATGACAGACCCTTCTCACCCCCTCATGGCGTCCCCGACTTGGTCTATGTCCACTTCCCTTGTTAAGGCCGCTTTCATTCTTGGCCGCCCGGCGGCCATTGGACGTTTCGGCTGCGACATTTCGGTTTTTTTCCGTTCACGCTTCAGTATTCTTAGATCTGCTTCGGTAGGTGTTGCGGTTGGGAGGGCGACCTCCGCTGACTTTTTTTGGCCACTTGTGTCTTCCAAAACTCCCGTTCCCCCTCTACGCATATGCTTTGTCAACCCTATGCCTGACCCCCGAGAGTCTAATGCTTTTGGCCTATCAGGACGTTCTTGTTTCTTTCACGTACCTTGTAATTTGTTTTTTCTAATTCTCCTAGCTCCCCACAGTGACTCCACACAGGCCCCCGTCGTGCCCCGCCTGTATTGGCCCTCTTAATGGCTTTCCTGGAACTTTCCGTTCCTGACTGGACGCTCCCCCTCAGCACTTTCCCATAAACCTACTCTGGTGAAGCTACAGCCGGTGAGCCTACGACCAAGGAGTTCCGTTTCATGTAAAACTCTTGCGCCCCGCGCCCTTCCTTCACCCCCCCCCCCCATAGCCCAGGAGATCCGCACAGGCGTCATGCAGTTCCGGACACACGTTTGCACTCCCTTTGCAATGTGGTGTCTTCCCTCTTCCCTTGACCCCAGCACGGCTTTCGTTGGAACGCTGGTCTAAGAAACCACGGGACGATTTGACCCCCACATTTTGTTGGGTCTTGACAGCTTCTCTCAAGTTGTTCTTTTCAACTGAGCCTGTCCCTCTTCAATGGATTGCACCACCCCGTTTCCAATTCGCTTCGTTCTCCTCAAACCTTGCTAAAACAATGCAGCTTTCCTTCCGTCCCTTGCTATGTAGCCGAACCAGCCAATGCGACCTTCTTTTCACCGACTCACCACTTTCACATGATCCCCCCCCATAATTACCTTTAGTTCTCTCCCCTTTAGCAACCTTTTCTCTTTCAACTTTTATGAGGGGGCCCCTCCCCACAATCCTGCACCTCTCCGGCTCTTTCCCCACTTTTCTTGTTTCCCGCGAACCTCCCCTTCTCAGTTCCTTTTCCCTCGACTTTCCAATTGGCGAGCAGTTCTTTCCAAGTTCGCACAAGATGGTAAATAGACCTCCTTTTCCCCCCTCTTCTGAGGGCACCAGCCTTGTTGTTATTTTCCCCAGAACATTCCCCCCGAAGTCGCCTTTTTTCCAAGACGTTTTTTCTGCTCAAATGGCGATTTTTCGAACATGGAAAAGTCATTGCTTGGTCGTAGTTATGATAATGATGTCCCTCCCGATTATTCCCCTTTACTATTCTATTTTCAGCTGATTGCTTTCGAAGACCACGGTGTTCTTGGAATTGTCATCGCCATTTATAAGATTCCTGGGGTGTCGGTTTGCGGTGAGTCCGAGGAGCTTTCCCCCCCCTTTCCCGATGAATTCCCTGTACGCCCTTTCCCCCTGTTAGGTTTCCCTTTGCTTGCCGATGGGACCTAGTGTGGTCGACTGCTCGCGACCTGTATTCTTTTACCGAGTTAGATTTCCCCTTCTTCTTCAACCGTTGCTTCCCCTAATTCCCTATATGGTGGTCCCCCGGTGCGCTAGGAATGTGCAGGGAGTTTTACCTTGCCCCAGAAGAGTTTCAACTGGAGAGGACTCCCCCCTTCCCCCCTTCGCAAGTTCAAGATCCCCCTCCCTTGGTTTCATGCCTATTTGGGGGTGAAACTAAGGCGCATTGGGTTGTTTCGTCTACATAGCCCGTGTCAATTGACGGCAAGGCAACCCTCCCTTTTCCCTCGAGGTCCTTGGTCGTTTTTTGTCTTTTTAACTGTTTTTTTTTTAACACAGTGGGTTGCCCTCACACAGCCATTTTTTTTTGGGTGACGGCTTCCCTTTCCTTTTTTAACAACTTCTCTTCTCTGTACGACAACCCCCCCTTTTTCTTTTCAAAACTTTTTTCTTAGACCCTTTTTTTTTTCCCACCAATTAGACGTTTTCATGATTCGTCCGGATCCCATGGCTCCAAGGAGGAAAGTTGTGTTTTTTTTTCGGGACTCAATGCATGACCCTGTGCTTTCCTTTTTTTTTGCGGTTTCTCCACACACCATTTGCGCATGGGTTGTCCATTGAAACGGGAACTCGTGGTCGGGCTAAAATTTTCCCCCCGCTTGCCGAGACGTGTTTTTTATTTTTTTCCTTTTTTTTTCCCTTAAAGTCGTTACGGTAGTGAGAACTAACTCCTGTTCTTCATTGCGGCAAAGCTCTCTTTCGGTTTGGTTCCACATCTTTCCCCCCCCTGCCGTGTTCAACAGACTGAGCGATTTTCCTTTTGTTCTTTTTTATTCGCCACCCTCCCAATGGCCGTTTAGGTTTCCTGGGAGTCTGCCGGGAGCAATGTTTCTGCGTCTGATTGTCCCCCCCCCCGACATCTCTTTGATTTTTGTGGTTTTTTTCGTGCATCTTTCTTCTTCACGAGTGCGAATTCGTAAGGCTTGTAAGCATAACCGTCCCTTCTTCCGCGTTTCCCCTTTCGCCCCTTTCCCGACCTCGCGACCGAAGCCGATGGCGATGGCCCCGCCATAGTTGCCCCCCGAGGACTCTCCAGAGCCTTTTCCCCCGCTTTTTTCCCATCCAGTCCAAAGACTTTCCCATTTCGAGGATGCATAGCTCGGGCTCGAACATTCTTCTCCCGAATGAGGTGCTCTCCCCAGATCTACTCTCCTCCTCCCGGAATCTCGTATTTTCTAGTTTTTTTTATTCTCTTTGCGATTCGACCGCAAGTCTTTAAGACCTTTTCGTCCACCATAGCCCGACACCATAGCCTCAAGCGAAGAGTGTCCCTTTTCCCTTCTCCCCTCCCGAATCGCTTTTAGTCGTTCCCCGAGGATTCTTTTCCTTCGAGGTTCCGAAACTTTTCGGATGTTCGAGAGCAAATTCGTCTGAGTGCAATGCACTGGTTTTTTTGGGGGGGGGGTACTTTCCCCCTTCCCCTTTTTCCCTACTTCTCTTAGATGGTACCCCTTTCCCCCCAGTGATTATAAGATATGTCTCCGTCGAACAGGTCTGTCCCGTTGGCAACGTCTTTTTTTCGCAACGCCGGGTGTCCACTCAATCGATTTTTTCCCTTCAATGCCTTTGGTTTGCCCCCCGTGGAAGGTTGAGGGGCGACTTTTATCCCTAAATAAAAGCGGCTATGTGTCTTCTTTCTCCAAGGAGTTTCCCCTTCTTTCTATTCCCTAGCTCCAAAGAATTCCCCCTCCCCCGGGAGCCTTTTTTGGAGCCGTTCGGAGCGATCACCTAATTCGGTTGGTCCGAATGGTCGTCGTCGAGTCAACGTTTTCCTCTTCTGGAAATCATCTTCGGTTTTTTTAGCTTGCTCTGCGACATGTTTTGGCCGAAGCTCGCAGCGTTACCCTCATAAATCGTTCGTCCCTCTCGAGGCTGTTCCGGTTGCGTGATCCTTTTGCCATGGATTTTTCTGTTAAGTATGGGTTTTTTCAACTTAGCGACCCTTCTAGAGGTGGTGGTTTGTCGAACCTCGATGCCTAAGAACTTTCGGCACCAGCGCAAACAATCTGCCGGCTTGCTTACTCTCCGCCCTGTACGTAAGACGTATTCCCTAAACTCCCCCGTTGTATGTACCTCAATAGTTCCCTGCCGTCTTTTTTTATCCTTCGGACGTGCTTGAAGCCTTCCTTTCTTGGGCACCCTTCGAAGACGCTTCTTCCCATAATCCTTTCGTCGCCCCGGTACCCTTTCCTCCTCCCCCATTTCTCCTAAACCCTGCCTTACATTCTAGAGCGGTAGCGTGTTCCCCTCCTGTGATTCCCTGGAGTTAATCTTCTGTTTCCCCCCGAGAATTCCCCAATGCCCCTCAGCAGACCACCCATTAATCCAGAAAGGTCTCGTTCTTTGATAATTTTCCCCACCCGGTCCCTTGTCGAAGGCCCCCCTTTTGACCCTCCCCCCAGAAGCACGGCTTATGTTGGCAAACGGAGGGTCTTCATCACCACACGGGACGGGTGTTGCAAACCGCCACATTGTTTTTTCCTTTCTCGGGACGACTTCCGCGGAGTTTCTTCTTTCACAGATCCCATGGTCTGGCAACAACCAAGGTTCCCCCTTTTTTTCTGGAAAAACACTCCTATTTTCTTTTCCCCGTTAACCAAAGTATCATAATTGTAGCTCCGACACCAATCATTCTGTCCGTTAGTCACCCGGTACCGCCTTTTTTCCCCCCCACACATCGAACGTTTCTTTCGCGTTAATTCGTTTCTGGTCCCCAGGTCGAAGGTGCAAAGATTTCTGATTCCCCGTTAAACCCAAAATCCGCACCTTTCAATCCCTTTTCCCTTTCCCCCCCCATATCACATGTAGTTTTCCCCAAGTCCCCCCCTAAATTGGCCTCTCATTTACCACCTAGCCATTTTGTCTGAGCAGTAGCGTACATGTCCTCCACGATGTCATAGGCAAGATCCGACTTGTAGAGCCTTTTCCCTTTTCCACGTTCGGAGTCCAGCATCCTTTTTTGGACCTTTTTTTTCGCAAGTCCTGTCCTCGTCCCCCCTGGTTATCCGCCGTACACGGTCTCCCCTTTTTTTTCCCTTAGACAATGGCGACTTACCATTTAAATCAGGGTCCTTTGGTCGTCTTGCAGCAAAGAAGATCCCCCTACTCCTTGTATAAGAGCTGCACCGCTAGCATTTCCGACGAACCTCCGCCTTTGGCCCTGTTTCGACTTCTTTACGATGTCTGTTTCCCCTTTCTTCGACCTCCTGCGACTTCGCTCCTGATCCCCTCCGTTACCAAGGTGCCTTCATGAGAGTACAAAAGGTCCTTTCCTCTTTCCCTCGTTTTCGACTGCTCCTTCCTCTCCCCAATTTTTCCCCCCCCCCCTGATGCCCTATTTGCTGATCTTTTCCTTTTGTCTGAGGACTCTCTTTTCCTCCTGAGTCACCGGTCTTTGGTTGTAAAGGGCACTCCTCTTTTCACCGGCTAGCATTTCCAACCAGTTTTCCCCTCGATGCCTAAGTGCCCTTCCTCCAGTTAGATTTTTCATCCCCCTTCTTTTGCACTTACTTCTATTGGTTCTATAAATAGATTCCCCTTTGGACTGCACCTTTCAATCTTATGATTACCAGCCAGCCCCATTGTAAACCCAGTTGGTTTTCGAAACTTTTTTTTCTTTCCCCCCGGTTTCTTTCCTCCCTCCTCACCCCCCCTTTTGTTACCGACAACCCCCGTGTTTGTACACCTTGTCCGGTTTTCTTTTACCCCATCTTTTTCAACTTTTTCTTTCAGGCCATTTCAAATTTCCCCCCCCCTGAGTCAATTTCTTTCCCTTTCCTACTGCATTCCCCTGATTTCCGTTGTTGCGGGAATGCTTTTTCCTCCGTTTTAGTTTTTGAATTGCGTTTAGCATTGAGGCTTTTCCCGGATTTCAGGTCCTTCTGGCATAGCTTTCACCCTAGCGCAGACGTGGTTCTTACCCTCTTTTTATGCGCGAATTGTCTTCCCCCTGATCGTTCCCCTTCTATTTGAGCCCCTTGATATGATTGCCTTTTCGGCAGGTATGGTTTCCTCCCAAATTCTGTTCATCCACTAGGCCTTTTCTTTCGATGTGACTTTCACTTTCTTTCTTCTAAGTGAGATTCCTGAAAATGCCCTTCAGGAGCTGTCTCCCAGAGTTCCTCCTCATCTTTCGGAGGGTTTCGAAGATGTGTCCGTCATTATGGGTCACATCGTTTCTTCCCTTTCTTCTTAGGGGCGCCCTTTTTCTTGGGCAACCCAGTTCAGACAACATACAGGTAGAACTTCACGCAAACTCTGACGATAGTCTCTACCCCCCCCCCCCCTTTTTTTTTTTGTGGGTGGGTTTTTTTTTTTTGTGTTTTGTTTTTCTTTCTTTACATTCCCTGCATTCTACCGGATAGAAAGTAAAAAGGTGCTTCTCCCCCCTATGGCAAGCACTCCCCTAGCCCCTACCCAGTTATTACATTTTTCCAATTTCCCTTTTGGCTCCTTCCCCCCCGATCCCGATCGACATCTTTCTTTTTTCTTTTTTCTGAATGCCTCGGAAGTTTTTTTTCCTTTCATTTTGATATTTTTTTTCGCCCATTGCCACAAAATCTCTCCTTTTAAAGGTCTCCTCCTCCCAAACCTCCAAGGGGATAAAACGAACGAAGTTTCCCTTTTTTTTCCGAGATTACCCCTCCCACAATTGGCCTTTTCCCTTTGTAAGCTTCCTTACCATAGCGTTCTTTTCCTTTCCCCTAGGTAGCCTCTCTAGCACAGTCCCTTTGGAAATGTAGGTACTTTTCTCTATATATCTCCCTCACGTTGTTTTTTCTCGATGTCCCCCCAACTTTGATTCTTCCTCTCTAACCTTCCTTTAATTGACCGTAAAAGGCGGGTTTTCTCCCTCGCTTCTCCCTCGTGCCCCCCCTCCCGTAAAATCTCCTTAAAAACTTTTTTTCCCCCTTGCCCTCCTTTTAGGTGCGCCTTGCCCCCTTCCTCCAAAGAGGTTCTGCTTGGGGCTATCTTGAGTTTAACAGACGCTTCCTTTCAAAACTCTTTCCACATACTCCTCTCGACGTGCATCTCCCCTTAAATTCTTTTTCTTCCCTTATGAATCCCTCCTGGCTCCCTTGTCGATCTATTCCCTGTTTTCCATATTCCGACGGTAAGTGTCCTTTTGAGAGTAGGGTTCTTGTGACGTTAATTTTCTAAGTTCTTCTTTTTTTCTCGTTTTCGGACGACTCCCTACTGTCCGGAAGTTCCCCTCTCTTCCTCTTTAGTATTTTTCTGGGTGCGTGATGAGGTCCTCCTTCTCGAGGAAATTCAAGCCTTGCTGGCTTTACCCTTAGTCTTTTTCCCGCAAATCCCAGTTTGCCTGACGAAGTCCCCCGAGTCCCCCCCACCCCATGAAGACCCCCAGAGAGAGGCTATTCCTCTCAGGCCCTTCTTTAGGATCTTTCCCCTTCTCCCCACACACTTTTGTTGAGGCTTCTACCTCGGCACGTAGCCCCCCCCCCCTTCTTTCCGAATTTTTCTTCTTCCTTCCAGTCTTTCCCCATTACCAGACGAGTTGCCGTCCCCTTTCGTATTTTCCCCCCTTTACCCAGAATGCCCCAGAACTTAACGCCCCCCCCCCCCCTTCGTTTCTTTTGGTTGACGTCAAGCCAGGTGCCAGTACTACCCCCCTAGTTCTCCCTAATTTTTTTCCGCAATTTCCCTCCAGCATTTCTTTCTTTTCAGGTCTTTTGTAGAAGAGGATAAAACGGTCCCACTCCTGGCCCTGTTCCTCCCCCCCCTTCCTCCTTTTGAAATTCCTTACCTTGCTTTTCATGCTAGACCCCCCCCCCCCCCTTTGGTGATTTTCCCCCCAATGGGTGAGCGGACGGACAAGAGAGAAGTCCGCGGATTCACGCTCTCCCCCCCCGTCATCTTTGGGCTTGTTTCGTGCCCACCCTTTTCCCTTTCCCCCCGATTTGCCCCTCCCTCAGGGCCGTCTTTTTCCCCTTCCTGCAAAATTACCCCTTTCGCAAAACAATTTTCGTTCCCTTCGGCCAACCCCCCCTTTTTTTTGCTTTTGTCTCTCTGAACCTTCCCTTTGATGTTTTACCCTCTTGTTTTTTCCTTTATGAGGCTTCCCCCATACCCGAGATTACTTTTCTTCCTCGTCCCCCTCTCTAACTGTTCGTTAAAGCCCCGCTCTTTTCCGTCATCCGGGTTCCTCCCAGGTCCCCCCCTATGGAGTCCTCTCCAAAGTCTCTTGTATTTTTCACCCCCTTCCCCCCCCTAACCGTTTGACATTTTCCCAGCACAGTTCACCTTTCCCCCCTGAAGTCGCATCTCCCCCCCCTCCCCTTTAAAGCCCCTCTTTAGAAATTGTTATTTCCACGTGGTTTTTTTTTTCCCTTTTTCCCCGCCCCCCTATCTATTTTTCTCCCCCCCCTCCCCCTCCTTGTTGTTGTTGATCTCCTTCTTTTCTCAATCTCTTCGACGAACAATCCTTGTTCTCCCTCTTATTTTCGAAAGGCTTTGTCGTCCCCTAGGGTTTTCCCCCCTTTTTTTTTACGGACCCTTTCTTTTCCACCTCTTAACGTTTCAAAAATTTTTCCCAGAGAGCCCCCTTGCTTGACTTTTGGATATGATCGTCCCCTCCCTTTCATTGCCACGTTAATTTATGACGTGTTTTGGTACAATAACTTCTCCTCCCCCATGGTGGTCTTCTCTGAGTCCCTCTTTTTGTGTACCTTCTTTGCCCCCTCTCCTCCCCCTTGCGTTGGAACTCAAGTTTCGTTCGATCAGTACTCTCTTTCCCGATTTTGAGTAGTTTCTGGGCGCATGGGCCCCCGCGATCCCCCTTTGGACTTCTGACAACGGCCCTTTTCACTAACGTTTCCCATGGGTTTTGACCCTAAGCGAATTTTGACAACATTTTTTTTGAAGCCTCAGTTCGGTCCCTCCCTCAGACCCCCCCGTATTTTCCTCAACCCGGATGTGAGGTTCCCCACTGGTCTGTCGACCAGCCTTTTCCCAACCTCCCCCTTCCTTTTCACTGGCAATGGAAGCCCCCCGTAGGATCTTTTTTATTACAGTTGGTTCCCACCATGTTTTCTTCTTCTTTTCCTGCTGGTTTTTTGAAGGCGAGGAAGAATGGTCAGGAATCCCCCCCCCCCCGTTGGTGGGTCCCCCGCTTCCCCTTGGGATATTCCCGCGTTCCTTGTTTTTTTTTTTTAGGGAGCGTCGTGACCGAGTATTTTTCCCCCTCCGTATGATTTCTCAAGATCCTTGGTGCCCCTTCCAGAACCCCTTTTGCTTTTCTCGGTTTGGAGTCGGTGTGATTCCCCCAGACAATTTTCCCGGGCGATGGCCTTTCGTCTTGATTTTACTCGTGTGATTTTCCTCTTTTTTTTCCTCATTCTCCTGTCATAGAGTTAGTCAACTCGTTTTCTTTTTCATGCGTACCGAACCCCCCCATTCTTTCCAACCCCTTTTCCGAAAGGCCCCCCCGCTTCCGATCCCTGACGCTCTGTAGATGGATTTTTCTTTGACTCAGGCCCCACCCCAGGCTGTCCCCTCTCCCCTTACCTTTTTAACTTTTCCCCCCTCACTCCCCCCGTCCCAACTTTCCACAGGGATTTTTTTTTTCCCTTCCTCGATCTTCATGCGTCCTTTCTTCCTCTAGATCTAGAGGCCTCTGCCTTTATTTGCATGTCTTTTTCTTGAGCCTTTGACCCTCAAGTCTTTACGCTTCTCACCAGCCGGACACCCCCCCGCCTACACATTTCTAGCATTCTTTAAACTTGCCCCTTCCCTCCCCGGAGTCCACATGCCGTTCAACGGTTTTTGCGTGTAGACCTCTCCGAACTTGGTACCCCCTACGTTGTTGTTGTTGATTCCTTTTACCCGCCCAGTTTCTTCTCAGACTTTTTCTTTTTTCTTTGCGAACAGGTTCTTCTGAACCTCTAGCCCCCAACGTGGCCAGTTTTCCCAAGCGCGGGACTTAATTTCCTTTCAACGTATTGGGCGTGCTCTCAGTGATTTTTCTTGAGAGGTTTCCCCCCTTCGGTGGTCGATTGTCCAAAGGTCTTCCTTGTTCTCTAACCCGCCAACATAGTTCCCCCCTTTAACTACCCTAGGTATGCACGGAGACCCCTGTCGATTCCCTTATCCCCATCATTCCTTCTTTAACTTTCCTGAGAGGTTCCCCCCGTTGTGACCCGCAGGCGTTCCTAGGGGGATTGGAATAGGTTCTCCGGATTCCCCCGCTGAGTTCCTGCTGTGTTGTTCCAGCACGATGTCTTTTTCTCACATACATCGTTTCGATCTCTGCTTTGTTGGACGGTCTTTTTTTAGGTCTCTTGTTCTTTCCCCCCCTCCTTCCCTCTTTTCCCCAACTCATCTTTTTTTTAGTTAGAACCCCCCTTTTTTCTCCATCTGCGGAACGCCCACCCATCCGTCGAGCACTTTTCCTCTCTTATTTTCTTTTCCTTCTCAGCTTTTCCCCCTTCATTTAATTTTCTGCTTGATAGTAATTTTCGCGAACCTCGCAGAACCTCCCGTATGTTCTTTTTGCCAATTCGTTTTACCCCATGCGGCGAGCCTTGCGGCACCCCCTTGGGAATCCTTTCCAACTAGGCCTGGACGTCCCTACTCAGCACTTCGTCTCTGAAGAGCCCTTTGTGAAGTTTTGCAATTGATCCTCCACTTATTTGTTCCGTTTTCCTTCAACCCCCTCCAGGATTCCCCTTCCCCCCCACTACTTCTTTCCCCAAGAGATCTTTCGGGTTTCCTCTTTCTGTACATCTTCCTACCTTCCCTTTTTGACGGGGATCTCCAATGGTCACCCTTGGAAAACTTTTTTTATCTCCCCCCTCCAATTTTTGCCCCTCCCCACAATGGGTTTCTTTCCTAAAGAAAGAGAGAAGTCTGGCCAAGTCAAAATTACTGGCACAGAATTTTTTGCCCCCCCACCAATTTACCTCCCCTACAACCTTTTTCTTCCCCTCCCCTTCAATTCGCCAAAGTGTCTAGCCCCATTGCGCCCTTAGTCTCCCGGTTCCAATGATCAGGAACTTCTCTTCCAGTTCTTACACGTTTTCCTTTTTACTCCCCCCGGTTTCCACATTTATTTTTTTGTGTCCTCCCCATTGCATCGCCCCTCGTCTTTTACCTTCATCCTCCGGAACTTGGTCATCGACTTCACTAAGTGGGAGCTCCGTCGCGAGCAGTCGACCCCCCCTTCTCATTTTGTCCCCCTCAATTTGTTTCCTTAACCCCCCTCTTTTCCTCTGGAAAACCCGCCTTCGCGCATCTACAGCTAAATCTTTTTCGTAGAAATTGGCCCCCCCCCTTTCCAGCCCTTTGACTTTCCTCAGCTGATCTTCCTGTTTTTTTTTTTCGCGATTCTGCTTTTTTTTTTTTTTCTATGAGATTCTCCCTTTTTTGCTCCCCTTTTCTAAGTAGGAACTTTTTTCGACTTATTTCCCCCCTTTCCTCTTTGATTTTTCCACTTATCAATTCGTGCTTCTGCGTTACAAAAGGTTCCCCCCTTTTGGCGTATTCTAGCACCTACCCGAGCCCCCTCTTTTTGCTGATCTTGGCGTTTTCCATGCGGTTCGCGTTTAATGAATGAACCTGTCCCCCTGGATTTGTGTTCCGGAAGAGTTTGATTACCCCTCCCTTTGATTTCTTTTTCTTCCTAAAGCCTATTTTTTTATTGGTTTGGTAATCCCCTTATCCTGTTGTCCCACGTGTTCCGCCTGGGATTTTTCCTCTTGAGATTTTGCAGGACCTTTTCCGGCGACACTCCCCCTTTTTCGGGGGTGGAGGTCGTCCGGAGAAGTTTCTTTGTTTTGATCCCCCGCCCCCTTCCGATTTTTTTTTTCAGTTTTTTTTTTTTTTTTTTTTTTCCCGAACAATTCTCTCTTTACCTTGCGGTTTTTTTCCCGTTGTTCTTAGACCCCTCAAGCCGTTTTTCTTTTTTTTCAAGATTCCCCTAATTTCTCCTTCCTTTGTCTGGATCCCCCCAACTTTTCATGGACCCTTTTCTGGATTTCTTGCGTCGATAATCTTCCGGTCAGCTTTTCCCAGGAAACTTTTTCCCCCCTTGTCTTTTCCCTCCCTGCTGGTTCAACTCGCGCGCCGTTTCAACGCGGTTTGTCTCCGTAGGCTCAGTGTTCTTTGCGAAACTCCTTTCGGCCTTTTGCTGCAGGACTTTCTTTTTTTTTTTCCCCCCCCCCCCCCTTGACAGACGGACTTGACTTGCTTTCTTTTGGGATGGTGGCCTTTCCCTTTCTATCAATAAGCTTTTTTCTGGATACTTTTCTTTATGACTCAGACCTTTTTTCTCCACCTCCCCCCTGTTTAGGTGTTCGTACTTTTTGAGAGACTGTCAGGTCTAGTTCTCCTCTAATTTTTTAGCCCTTTTTGACCCCCCCCCCCCTTAACTTTCCCTTCATAAGAAAGCACCCCCAGAAGTCATTCCTCCTCTTCTTTCTGTGAGCTCCCTTTGGCCCCTCTTGTATACTTCCAGGGAAGTTTTCCTACCGAATATACAACCCCCCCCTGATGAAATGCCACTTGTTTTCCCCTTTTTGCCCAGCCATTTCTGTGATACTTTACCTCTAGAGGAGAATGTTCTGTTTTCCTCGTACTCTGAGTATCTCTGTCTCTACCCCCCTCTTAAGACTTTGATCCCCCCATATCTGTTTTCAAGTAGCCGCCCAGAAATCCCCATTGGTTTCCCTCTCTTCTTTCAAACCCTCCCCCCCCACCCCTTCGAGGGCCGATAATCTCCCAGAAAGAGGTTAACTGGTGGTTTTCTGTTTCTCTAGACCCTTCTTTTTCACGCACTGGGGGTCCCCCCCTTTACCTTCTTTTCCTCCCCTTTTTTTTTTCTAGATTTCCCCCCCTTCCCACAGTTTCCCCCCCTTAAGAAGATGTTTGAATCCCCGTGCCCTTCAAACTTTTTTAGCACGCTTCTTTCTTCACGTGGGCCTTTCCGACCCCCCTTCTCAGCAGAGGAAACCTGTTGCCTGTGCTTCTCGCTTTACGTTTCTTTTAGTCCCTCCAAGATTTGATGTTTCCTCCCTTATTGAGTTTTTCCTCTCATTTCCTAAAAATACGACCCCCTTCCTTAACTGTAATCTTCCCCTCCCTCCAAGGAAAGCGATAGGCATCCAATGTTCTCCCCCATCGGCTTTCTCATTTTCTTTCCTCGTACACGTGGCAGCATCCTTGGTAAGGCGTTGGTGCCCTGTCCTCCCCTACGGCCCTGGTACTCTTGCCATTCTGTTTTCCTTTGTGCCTGTAACGATTGGATGTCCCCTATTTAGTTCCGTTTCTTTGAGGGCCTCCCCCTTTAACGTTGTGTGTTCCCCAGTGAACGGTAGGCCTTTTCTTATACGGATAGATTTTCCTTTCTTCTTTGATCGCTTTTTTGAGACCCCCGAATAAAAGTCTTGAGTTTCTCTTATTAGCTTCGGGCATAGGAAGAAATAGTTAAATTCCACCCCCCGTTTTCCTTAGATTTCCCTTCCGCTCAAGACCCTCTCCTACCGTCGTGATGCCCGTTCCCCTGAAGTATGGGCAGCCAAGAATGAGCCGAGCTTTTCTAATTCATCCGCGCACCCTCCCTTGAGACGCTCCCCCCCCTCCCAATTCTCCATAACTGATCCACCTTGTGCCTGTGTGGACAGTTTTCTCTTGAACCACCCCCACCTTTTTTCCTTTTTTGCCCGCAAATTCTTCCTGCAGCATTTCCAGAGATAAAGCCACCGGGTTCTTGTTTTTATTCTTAATACCCACGGGACTCCTCCCTTGGAAACCCCTTTTCTCCTTCTTTGAAACACGGCTGGGGTTCTCCTCGGACAAGGGTGTTGAACCTTTCATGGGGGTGTTAGTACATCCCCGCCCCGTTTTTTTGGACTGGCCCCTTTCAAAGGCTCCTTTCCAACACTTGTATCCATAAAACCCTTCATACCACCCCCCGGTGATCTGAACTCGGGCGTTGCTTGAGCACTCTCCCAACCTCCCTCCGCCGTTAGTTCACCCCATCAAATCGGTTTTTTTGATGACAAAAACATCCTTGAGATCGGATCTCCCCCTTGCACCTTGATGTTTCCTCCCTTCGGTCCCCTTTGAGGAAACGGTACCCCTTCCTGAAAATTTCCTCCTACCCACACCCTCCTCGAACAGCACTTTCCTTCAACTTCCCCCCGGTTCCCCCAATAGCCCTAGAAGCGTCTCAGCCCACGATGTCAATCTTCCCCCTTCCCATTTTGTACTCTCGATTCTCTTTGTTCCACTCAGTTTTATCGGGACTCCCCCCCCTCCCTCCCCCGGCGCGCCACCTTTCCCCGCAGACACAGGTCCCTCTATTATACCCCTATGTCGAAGCCTTGCCTCAGGGCGTGGTGTCGGTTTTTCCCGCAAGTCTATTCGTTTTTTTTTCCCAGCCGCTTCTGACACTCTCCGAACTCCCCCCCCTCTTTTTTCCATGTCGACATCGCCAACCGTAGACCTGTGTCTTGCCCCACGAGGTGCGAAGAGGGTCCCCCCCCCTGGGCCCCCTTATTTCCTTTTTTCCATGAAGTCCTCCTCCAAGGGCGGTGCCTCTCTCTCTCACAAATTCTGACTCTTCGTGGCGATACTCGCCCTGCCCTCGCCACTTTCTATATTTCGATGCCAATTCCTTTTGATTTTCTGTTTTCACCACCTTTTCTCATTTTTCCTCGGAGGGGAAATGTCCTTTTTTTTACACGCGGCCTAATTTTGCACCGGCTGCGTCCCCACTCACGTGCGACTTTCTGCCAGACTCCCCTTTTTTTGATTTTTTTTCCCTTTTGTTTTCATCATGGTCCCGCTCATTCGGGTGAAATATGGCATGGGATTGTTTCTTCGAATAAATAGCGAGTGCTTTGGCCGGAAGGCACCGGTTCCCTGGAATGGTTTTCCCTTTTTTCTTCTCATGACTTTAACCATTGGTAAACAGCATGGCTCTCCGGTGAAGACCCTTGAAGCGAACCCCTTCTCTCTTGAATTCCCTTTGCTACGACAACCCCCTGGAGGTCCCCCCTCCCTTTTTTCTTAGACCTTCTTTCCCACCCCGCCTTCCGTGATTCTAATGGCCTTAAGGAATCCTTGATGTCGTCGGACTCATTTTTTCCTTCCCAGGGCCCGTGTTTTCCAAGACCTTACCATGTGCTGGACTGCTGACCTGCAGACCTTTTAGTGGGCATTTTTTTCCGGCGTGCGGCGTAGTTTTCCATGCACCCGGAATTGTTTTTTCCTTTTGCCTCACTTTTGCCGCTTCACTCCGTGGATCGTAACGCGGTTTATTTGAAGTGCATGAGTAGGGTCTCTCCGGTCGGGTACGAGTATTTGCTCCCCAGTCCCTGTGATTGCCGTAGTCTCCTATGGGTGCCCTATCCCCGCAGCAAGCTCATTGAGCGCTGTGCTTGAACGGGGTGTCTTTTTACGTTCGATTCGATCATCCTCCACTTGGAAGGTTTGGATACGGATTGCCGGTCCTTTTGATCTGATCGTCCCCGCAGTAGCGCTCGTTCGGCGGCATAGTTTTGTTGAGCTGTCCGC
>Ga0179593_1554820_pt1 | contig 20651 bp, 30 predicted proteins | sample CZODoug2_1_08_16_FD_185931 | JGI IMG/M metagenome (GOLD analysis project Ga0179593, IMG submission 185931) | Vadose zone soil fungal communities from Angelo Coast Range Reserve, California, USA - CZODoug2_1_08_16fungal (PacBio error correction) | ecosystem: Environmental > Terrestrial > Soil >... | reverse complement strand
GTTTCCTCCCCCCCGTTCCCGGGCAGTGGACTTTAATTATCATCCACCCCCCAAACACTTGGATCAGTACTTTGCTCACGTATCTCAGTTCCCCCAACGATATGTTTTTCAATCCATTCCCTTGGTGAAAGGCTCCTGTGTGTTTTTTATATAGTCCTTCTGCGGTCCCCCAATTTCATTCCAGCACTGAACTCCCCTTCATGCCCTGCACCTCTCCCTTTGTTTACTCTCGCTGACCCCCCACGCACGAGCTCCCCTATTAGATGCTTTTGCCACCGATTTCCATTGTGTTTTTGTTCCGACGACAACAATCTCCATGTGGTTCCTTCCCCCCTTCAAGTGCTTTGAACTTATGTTCCGCGATTGCCCTCATTTTTTCATCTTTCTTTTTTCTTCTTGATCGTTGGCTGATGTATGGGTGCACGTCCTTTTCGTGTCTGCCCCTGCGGGTTTAATGTTCCCCCTACGCATTTATTAGGGTTTGGCTCCACCCTTTTACCTTTACCACAGCTAACTTTTTCACCCCCCTGCAACTCCCCAAAGGCCTCCCCAACCCACACCCCTACCTTGCTGGTTATTTCCCAAATCAAACTCTTCCGCCCCCCAGGGGCAGGGACTGTTCAAATCTCACTTCCACAAATTTTTTTTTTTCCGATTTTTTTCAGTGTTTTTTTATTTGCCAAAACCGACGTTGGTCATTAATTTTTTTTGTTCTTGACTTTTCCCCCCCCCCCATACTGATCCCCCACCCCCCCCCTACTTCAAACAACTTGCTACGTCTATTCATCCTTTTAAGTCTGGTCCCTCCCTTTTTTTTTATTTTTAGAGTAATACCCCAAAGATTACTGCTTCTGTCTTCCACAACGCACAGTTTTCCCCCCAACCCACGGATGTTGTCCTTTGCTGCCATACAACATACACTTTCCCCCTTTAGGAACAGTAGGTGACCTGTTCAAACGGCGTGGTTTTTTCAGAAAGTCATAATTCCCCCTAACAATTTCTCTCTTTCTTCCTCCTTTTTTTACAAGTAGATGGTTCATCCTAATGGTTATTTTTTCCCCGACATTCGAGTCTTTCCATGGGCAGAAGTGGTCCCCCGTGTATGTCATCAACGCCCCCCCCCCCCCCTTTTTTTCCTCCGACATGAGTTTTTGAGCAGAAGGCTTTTGGACCTCCTTTGTCCGCGGCAGTTAGTAGTTTTTGTCCCCCACAGAGACTTAACTTTTATTTGTCTCAGTTGACCCGTAGTCGGTTTTCTATGGTGAGTGGGTATTTTCTTTGAACTAAGGTTTTGGTCATTCCCAAGTCGCGTTTTACCCACTTCCCTCCTTTTGATTTTCGTGTCACTTGAGGGAGCTTTTGAACCGTACCTGCTGTGTTGGATCGTTAACTTCTTCTTTTTATTTGTTTGGGGTGTTGTTGACGATCCTTGCCGTCGGATTCCCTTTTGGAAAGTTTTACGCTTTTGTCGCGTCCTTTTGAAAAATTTGTTATGGGTCTACATAATGCCCATTTTTCGCTTGAGATTCCTTTCAGTCTTTCTTTTGCACCAATCATCGCCGCAGGCTTCAAGAACCCCTTTTTTCCTCGGCCAGTTTCACACATTCTCGTTCTTTCCCAACATGAGTTTCCGGCGGCGTGAAAGGACCTTTGCTGCACATGCGCTACCCCCCACATGGATGCGCGAAGATATGCAGCTTCCTTAAAGGAGGCTCGTCTCCTGGGGTTTCCCCCCTTTCACTCTCTTTTTCCTTTTGGTTTCGGAAGGTGCTTTTTCTGGCGTTTTCAATTGGAATTTTTGCTGACCATCGACTCCCTCCCCTGGATTCGTCACCAGTCAGGTCTTCCTTGAGGATGTTAGCCCCTTTTCCACCGACCCGGTACTATCCAACCCAATTTGTTTTGTGGTGGGAGGAGATGGCCAGTTTTTTTTTCCCGTTGACAGTGCTTTTTCTCCCAATAAAACCGTCGGTGGGCTACTTGACTTTACTTTGTTTGTTTCCCGTATCCACAACGTTGAGGTACACTGGTGGCAGTCCTAACCGAGTCCCTTTTTTTTCCTGATTCGGCTGGTATTTCTTGGTATTTTGGCGATGGGCAATGGCTTCTTTGACCCTTTCCCCCCCCCCTTCCCAACAAGAGGGACTAGCAGGTAGACCCAGTTATATTTTCCCCTCGAGTCTTCCCAAATCGGTTCTTCTTTCCTTCGCTCAGCCCCATGAACCCGATGAGCTTTTTTTTTTTTTCCCGACTTTATGTTTCGGCGGCATTCAGTTATTCTCCACCCAAGGCCATACCCCCTTCAAACGGCGGGGCCGCCCCTTTGCCTTCGAACGCTAAACTAATTCTGACTTTTCCCCCATTTTTAACATTAATACACCCCTTTTTTTCCCTTTAGTATTTATTCATCCATACAAACCCCCCAAAGGAAATGGATGGAATCTTTTTTTCTGAAACCTTGGATTCGCAACCTTTTCTTCTGTACTTTCGGTTTCTCCTTGCCGTTGTCCTTCCCTTTCAAAAAGCTTTGCATTTGCGAGGAATGGACCATTTTTCAGTAGGTGCATACGTTCCCCCTCCCCCCCCTAAGGTTTTTTTCTTCCCCTTTAACGACCCCATCTTCCCCATCTTCCCCCTTTCATCAGACCATCTTCCCTCCCTCGTCTCAACGCGATTTTTTCCCGACCCTCAGCAATTGCCTTCCCCACTTTTCCTTTTCCCCGTTTTTGTGATCTGATTTGGGACTTTTTTTTCTTCCCTTTCTCCCCCCCCCGCCCAGGCCTCTTAGCGTGTTTTGTTCCCCTTATTTGAAGTTCGAGAATTCCCCCCCGATTTCCAGAAGCCGAAAATCCGATTTGCCGCATTTCCGGTTCCCTATTCCCTTCTTTCTTTTTTTGTTGTTGAGATGATAATGTCCTTTCCTTTCCAATGTGTTAAACACTATCGATTTTTTTTCTGGATGGCATCCCCCTCCCCCCTCTATGACCAACAGATTCAAATATGCAAAACTCGCTTTTCATTTCTTTTTTTGTTTGGCAGGGATTTTCTCACAGATCCACAAAACCCTTTCTTTTCCCCCTTTCTTGGCCGTTTTGTGGCCCCGACCGTGTCCAATGCGGGTTTTTTTTTTTTTCCGCGTGACAGCTACTTCTTCTTGGTTTTCTGGTCCCCTTGGTAGTGGCATTTGTTCGAAACAGATTGGGATTCTTTTCCCTTTCCTGTGCCCCTCTTAAGGTTCACCTTGCTCGGGCTTTCTCTTCTTTTTCCATGACCGAAGTTTTTCCCCGTGGTCTGCCTAGACCGCAGCTTCCCCCCCCCGTGTTCAAGGCGGTGTGCTCCCCTAATCATCTTTTTTGTTGGGGATGGAATTTTTTGTAATCGTCCCTTTGCCAATCTTTTTTGATTTCCCCAGGTCCTTTTTTCTCCCAACCCCCCTCCTAAAGCCGGCTGAGTTAGCGTTCTTTTTCCTTATTCTTCCCACTTTTTATTTTTTTGTTGGATAATTCGGCCCTTGCTTTCTCATTTCCGCTTGGCTTTTCCCCCCTTCCCCCTCACTTCAGAACAAACACGTCCGCATCTTTGGCTGACACTTTTTTTCTTGACCCTTTCCCCTTATATTTTCCCGTCTTTGTGCTGGTTTATAACTTTTTTCCCTTCCCCTCGAGTCGCACCCTCTTTTTGTTTTTTTGTTTTTTTTGCACTTTGTCATGCCTTTTTCCTTTCCCACCCTCCAATAAACAAGCCGCTCTTTTCTTGCCCTTAGTTTTTCAAACTTTCGGTCTTTAGGATACCTTCACTCCCCCCCCCCCCGATTTGGTCCTTTAACTTGGATGGTTTCTATCGTTTAAAAAAAGACCCTCACCAGTCCTGACTATTTCTCCCCCCACCGATCCCTTTTGGGTATTTCTAAAACGCCTCCTTTGACAGCGGATGTTTCACATCTTTTTCCTCCGCATGTCCAAAAAACCTTTTGATCTTTTGATTCCCGTCTTTCTTTCTCTTTTTTTTCTTACTCTTCAAAACGATGACCCCCCCCTTGGTTGACGCTTTGTGTTGTTTTTTTTTCCATCTTAGTTCACCGCTTTCCCCAAATTCCCCTGAAAACTAGAATAATTGCCTTTTTTTCTACACTGGGATACTATTAGTATGTCCCCAAATGCGAACTTTTGGCCCCTTTTCTTTTTGAGCCTTTTTCCTCCTTGGGAGTACTAGACACACATGTGTCAACATTTTCCCTTACCCAATTCCGCGGTCCTCTTTTCCCCCTTTTGGCGATCCCCGCCCATTCACCTTGTTGATGGGCGGATTGTCTTTTTTTCTTATTGTTGCACTTTCCTTCGTGTATGACCCCCAATGCATGTTTCGGCTCGCTAACATTACTTCCTTGTTTTTTTCCTGTGCAACTTTGTCCAAAAACCCAACAGTTTTTTTCCACTTTTCCTCTTAACCCTTTTTCCCCCCAACTCCAGAGCTCGGCAAATGGGTCTTTTCCCCCCCCCTTTCCATTCCCTTGCTGGTTCCAACCCCCCAAGTGTTTCACGAATAATCCGGGATTCCTTCCCTCACCCCCCAATACAAAAACTTTTAATCCATTCGATTTCCGTGTTAACTTTCTAGTGTCTACCAACCCCCCCTTGTATTTTTTCCCCTTTCCCCCTTCTTTCGATCTCCTAATCCAACCCCACCATTTCGAAAACATACCGTCCCTTTTTTTTTTTTTACAATCTCTTTGTGGGCGCCCTTTTCCTACCCCCCCTTCTATTGCTCCCCCTAATTTACTTTTTTTCTTTTTTCATAAAAAACCTTGATTTTTTTTTTCGGTTTTCGTTATGCCCCAACCTTTTCCCCCCCCCCTTTTCCTATGTCAACGATCTTCGGTATTGCCAGCCAGTTATTAATCATTGGCTTCCCTCCTTTCCCCTTTGTTAGTTGATTTCCCTCTGTTCATTTTAATGACTTCTGCCATTTCCTACAGGTCGGAAGGTCTCCGATCCTTTCTTTATGTCCCTAACTTCAGCAACATCCGTTTTTTTTTTATCCGTGTGAGGGTTATGTCAAAGTCAGGACCGTTGTCCTCTTTCATGCGTCCCTCTCCTTCAAAAAGGACTGAAGAAGTGACTTTTCCTTTGTTTTTTTTTTATTTGTTTGTGGGCTTTAGGACTCTTTCTCCCTGAAATGGAAAAGTTTGGTCCGTGGGATTCACCTGAGTTCCCCCCCCGTTCCCACCCCTCGAATGTGTTAAGCCGGTGGTCTTCTTTGACTCCGCTTTCTTTTTTGAAGTAGTTTTTCCCTTTTCTTTGTCACCCAAACTTGTTTTCCCCTCATCCTCGAGATGCGAAGTTTTTGACTTTTGGAAAGTTAAAGCTGTTTTCGTTTTTTGACACCATAATGGTCACACATTTATGTTGCCATCCCCATGCAGTGTTTCAGGCACTTGAGGGGACGTTGCACCAATCCAGCCGCCGATCTTCAGCACCTCCTCTTCTTTTTGGCCTCCCTTTACAATAACTTTCCAGCGCTTGCAATTGCGGCGTTTCCTCCATGTTCCCTTCCCCTTTACTCCAAAACTGATCTTTTTCGTGCCGAGATCTGTCCTTGATCTCACCGGAGGCTCGTCGGCATTTTTCATCCTGTAGTGCTTATTGTTCTTTTTTTCTGCTTTTTTTTTTTCCCCCCCTTGGAATTTCGACCTGTTGAAATCGACCATGTGACCTTATCCCCCCCCCCCTATACGTCCCCAGTTTCGTCTATTTTTGAGATGAGTCACCTATAGTTTTCTTTTTTCTCCTGACACGGCTTCAAAATATGATTCCCCGTTTTGTGTTTTTTTCTCTGAAACCCCTCTCCGGGACTGGCAAGTTTGGCGTTTAAGACCCCCCTCCACCCCCCCCCCCCTTCTTTGGTGTATACCTTTTCCCTTTTTTTTGCTTGGACTTTTTTTTTTGGAGGGTCTGTTTTACGATATCCCCCGTTTCTTTTTTTTCCCCCCCTCTTCTTCTGATTTAGTCTCAAAAAAAACTTTGACCCTCTTTCTGTTGCCGCCTTTTTGATTCCGATCGCCTTTTTTTACTTTTCGTTTTTTTCTAGGCGTGGCAATGATTTGCACACCCCAGAAAACTAGGTGTTCCCCGACCTTCGCCGTCACCTTTTTTCTTTTTCTTGAGCTCAAGTTCTGCGATTTTCTCTGCCCCCCCGTGCGCCCTTCGCCATTTGCTCTTGATTACCTTGTCATGCTGTTCGGGTTTTGACCTTTTTTCTTTTTCCAAATTCCGGGATTCAAGACTCCTACCAAAAGCAAAGGTTCCTAGTCCTCGCTCGAACTCCCCACCCCTCCCCCTTACGTAATGTGTGTGGAATTCATCCATGTTTTTTCCCCCAATTGTCTTCCACGGCATAAATCCCCCCCCCCCAAAAGACGGATGGATTAGTTCTTGCCCGCACCCGCCTTTTAAACCGGTTCCCTATCGACTCTTCCTTTTTTAGGGTCGTGCCTTGAACACACCCCTTCCGTTGTTTTGTCCTCGATTCCCCCCCCTCTTTCCCTACCCTTACGACGATGTCCAAAGGGTTCCTCCCCCAACCTTTCTTCTTCTTTAGGCCCCAATAGCCCCTATTTTGACAAACGCTCAACAGATTTAAGACAGTACGATTAGATGTCTTTGCTATTTACTCCCTTTCGGTTTTTGCCCCCCCGCCCCATTACTCGGTGATTCAGTCTTGTGGCTTTTTCTTCCGTTTCAATCCTGCCCCCCCCGGAATGGCGGCTCTTTTTTTTTCAGTATTGGTTTCCCCGCCCCCGATTCATCCAGGCAGCACGACCCCCGATGTTTTGCCCTTCCTTCATTCTTCTCCTTCTCTTTCCTTCCCCTTCTTTGGTTGATAGATTTTCCTCCGGAAACTGCTTTTTAACTTTCTTTTCCCCCCTTTTATTGACCTCGGCCATTACTCCATTACTCTGAAACGTACCCTCCCCGCTCTCTTTGGCGTTTGGGAATTTCCGGCTTTTTCTTCGGAAATCCACCCTGACCCCCCTTTGGCCCTCGCAATGGCTCCTGTTCCTTCTTTTTTTTTTTTGACAAGCTTTTGATTTTTCGACACTTTTTTATCGGTTTTTGATCGTCGGTTCGTGGTGGAGACAGGCGACCTTTTTTTTCCTTTTTTTTTTTTGGCAGTGATTTTTCACTCTACTTTTCTTATGATCGGTTTATTGAAGTTTTCCCCCCAGGACAGGCTTTCCCCTTGTTTCACGGACCTTGACAGCTCCTTTGTTGCGATATCTTTTGCCCTCTTTTGGCACCCTCCAATCCCTCAATTCCTTTTTTTTTGTTGGGTTTTCTGTACATCGACCAGTTCTAATAACCCCCCCCCCCCTTTTCCTCCCCGTTTTGCTGTTAGAGTTTTCGAGGCGAGGGACCCTCCCCCCGTTTTTTGGATGATTGATGCTTGGCTAATCCCTTCGGCCGTCGAAAACATGCACCTTTTCCCCCTGGTTTCCCCTTACAACGGTCTGTTTTTTTTGGGTTTTTTGCAACTGGGATCGAATTCCGGTTCTTTTTTCCTCGCCAGCTTGTACACAAAATTTTTCCTCTGGCGAAGTTCCACCTTCTTTCCTTTTTTTCTGTTTTCTTTTGTCCCACGCTTTCCATTGCAATGCTCCCCCTCCCTTTCCCCTTCGCGACGGTCTCGTGCATTCTTCCAATCGCGTATTTTTTTTCTGGACTCCGCCCCCTTCCCTCCTTTTTGACAATCAAAGTGGATCTTTCCCCCCCCCCCCCCCTCTCTCGAGGGTCACTAACCCCCCCAAAAGTGCCCCCGTTTTTTGCCCTTCACTAAGTCCCGGGGGCAGGGACTTTTTCCATCTACTCCACACAAGCCTTCCTCTTTCTTTTTCCCTTTTTCCTCCTTGACCTGTCCTATCCCTCAACGTTGAAGGGACCCCCTTGTTGGACGACTGTTCTGGGTTTCCCTAGTCCTTTTATTTCCCCTGCGAAAATTCAAACCTGAGAACGCATTTTCCACCCTTTTTCCTTTTTCCAAAATTTCTTTCAAATGGTGGTTTTATAGAGTGACACCAATTGCGGACGACTTTTTCCTTTATGAGGCTGTCCTCTGCTCTCCAATATACGTGTTGTGTCTTCCCGTACCCATGTGCACATGGTACTTTGCCAATTGCCAAGCGCCTTTTTTTCCCCTTTCTTCCCATCATTGATTTTGAGGTTTGAAGAGGTGCTTTCCCTATTTTTGCAAGTCCTTTTTTCGTTTAAAACAATGCATTGTAATTTTTTTTTTTGCTTTTTCCCCCATCCGAAGTTCATTACTTGTTTTCAATACCCAAACATTTCCCACTTCGTGGACCAGCCTTAAACCCCCCCCGGTTTCTCCGCATATCGGCCCTTTTCTGCTTCTCCCCCCTCCCCTTTGCTTGAGTCCCCTTCCCCCCCGTTACACGACCCAATTCATTTTGTTTGCCTTTTTTCCCACTTTCACTCCACTAACACCGCTAAAATAAGATTCTTTCCGTGTACACGCGCTGACCCCCCCCCCAACACCCCCTTTACTTTCCTTTCCTTTTGCTTTTCCTCAGCTTCCCTAATTCCACACCAATCCCCAATCCCCGTCCACTTTCCCCTTTTCATCTTTTTAATTCTTGTGGGGCTCCACTTCTCCCGCTCCCTTTTTGTCTGTTCTCACCCGCATCATTTCCGTAAAAAACAACCAACCACCGGACCTCCCTTCCCTTATTATGACCCCCCCATACCCCCTTTTCCCCTGGTTCTGGCCAAAAATTTTTCTCCCGGGTGTGCGTGGCGCGGCTTATGGGTCCTGTTTCCTTCTTTTTTCTTTCCGTTTGTTGTTGTTTTGATCGTTGTTCATGATTATGACTTCCCCTTCCTACCCTCCTTTTTCTATGCCCGGAAGCCCTTATTGTATTTTGTAGGTCATACCGGCGGCCCACTCCGTTTTTTTATGCGCTTCCAGGGCTCCCGCGTTGGCCTTTTCTTTTTGCAGAGCAGTTTCAAGTCTGAACTCCCCGGTCTGACTTTCTTGGACGTTTCTGAATTGTGGATGGTGTTGCTATGACTTCCGCCAGCTTCAAGCGGGTTGGGGATTTTCTAGTTCTTTTCCCCCGACTCCTTTGCCTCTGCTTTTTCTTTTTTATGTGAAGATTGGAACCCTCTGCTGGGATTGGACTTTCCTCCTTCAGCCGGTATGGGGTGTTGAAAGCATCCTTTTCTTCCTTTATTGTTTTTTGGGAAGTCCCGCTTTTGTCCCCGTATGACGTTTCCCATGTTTTGTATTGCTTCCACTAATGAACATTCGTATGGCAGCCTATCAACATTATTGTTCCTCCCTTTTACTTTCCCCCCCCCCCCTTCAATTTCGCCGCCTTTCAAAGAACACCTTCCCTTCTTTTCGGCAATCGCGTTTGACACTCCTTTCCCCCCCCTTCCTTGCAATTGTTTGTTGAAGGACCCCCCCGTGCACATGCTGTTGTTCAACCTTTCCTTTTCTGTTCCCCCTGGGAGGATTCCGCATTGGGGTTCCTTTTCTGAAGTATTCCAACTTTCTTTTTGGGGGCCTTCTCTGTAGTTGCCCCCTTTTTCCCTTCAATGCTTTCGAGGGTTGCCCCATTCGGACATTATTACTTTTTCGTCGTTTCCCAGAACGGTCTCTTTTTTGAGGATGGCAATTCCCCTTCTTGTCTTCAAAAGTAAGGGCAAGGACCAAAATGGATCCACAGGTTTTGGTGGGAGTGAAGCTTTCCCCAGTTCCCGGTTTTTTCCTTTCCTACCTAACACCTCTTTGGAATCGGTGGGTTGCTACTTGAATAGTCCCTTTTTGGCCTTTTCTTTTTTTTTTAAACGACCCCTCACCAAACGTGATTGTTTTTTCCCCAATCTTTAGTGCTTATCCCCCTTTCCAAATACGAGTTTCTAATTTGCGCCTGGATTTCTTCGTCGGCTGTTATTTTTCTTTCTGATCGTGGCAATTTCTCTGCCAATTTTTCCAACCCCAGAAAAAACGTGACGACCTCGGCCGTCGCCAATTTTTTAACCAAGCGAGATCGTCACCAAAAACTTACGGCTATTCGGTCCCCCCCACCCCATTTTTCTTTCCCCCCCAAATTTTCTCCTTTTAAATGAAGATCTTGTATGGCCTTGATTCCGCAGTTCGGGAGGTCCCGACGGTTATTTTCCCTTGATCCACTCAAGTTTAACCCTCAACACGGGCTTTTTCCCTCGCTCGAGCTCCCAAGGCGGCGTTTTGTTTTCTTTCATACATCACCTGGGAAACCCCACAATCGTTCCTTTCGCTTTTTTCCTTTTTTCCTCACAACCCCCCCCCCTGACTTGGATTTTCTTCTTCATTATGGCTCCCCCAAAGACTAGCCAATGATTCTTCAGTCCCCTTTTTTTTTTTCAGAACCACGCCGGATGTCCTTCGGTTAAACGTTCGTTTCTTCCTTTTTTATGACTAACACGAGGCCCCCCCATGAAGGTGCCGCCCTCAGGCGATTATCGTCCTTTTTCTTCCACGAACCTTGCAACTTCTCCCCTGAAACCGTAAGCGGCTATGTCCCCGATCTTTTTCCCCGTTGCCTCTGTGACACCCCAGGGCAATTACCTGATTGATTCTCTTTGTGGATTCCGGAGTACTTTTCCCTTCCCAAAAGCCGTCGTTAGCCCTCCTCTTTTTTTCACCGTATTTGAAGCGTTTCAGCAGTAATGTTTCGTAATGTCTGGATCCCCCCCTTCTTCAAGCCCTTTCATCTTTCCTTTTGCCTCTTTTGGTAACTTCTCTAGTTTACTCCCTTCCCCTCCTTTTTTGTGTTTTCGTTCTGTCATTACCGGAATTGCTCACACATCGTTTTCCGTGTTCCTTGATTTACTGGTATCCGCCAACTTTTTTCCCTTTCCCGAAACGCTTAAAATACTTTAACAACCTCTCGCTCGTTTTTTTCCCCTGGCCTGCCAGTGTTCTCCGAAAGTCCACACCTTCTTTTTCCCTGTTTGGTACGCAGGTTTTGGCCCCAATGATGTTTCCTGTACCCGGCCCTATGATTGACAAGCTTCTGTTCCTTTTTTTATTCTTTTGATCGTGGGGTGCAGGGGGCTTTTTTTTGGATCACCCTTGCGGACTACCCCTCATGGGGTCTTTCCTTTGCCCCCCTCGTACTGGTAGGTAATTTCGGGGGGGGAATCTCGTTTACCTTTTGCCAGGCCGGGGCCTTTGTTCTCTTACTCCCCCTTTCACCCTGCGAATCCGTTTGGGTTCGGATTAATGTTTTTTCCTTCTTTTTGTTTTTCCATCTCCTCCATCCCATTCCCGTTGTGATTGATTTTTCCCACACTCACGATTGTGGTATTTCCCAGGGCGCATTCCCACCCATTCTGTCCGAAGTGCTGTTATTTTTTAGACTTTTTTCCCCCACTCTCTTTTTTCCCCTTTTCTTTGTTGGCTGGCTTTATGATCGACCTTTTGTGTGTCTAGAACGTCGGCCCCCTCATCCCCACTGCATCTTTTATGGGACTTCCTGGGCGAAAGTTTCAGGAGCTCGGGCCTTTTAGGTTGCGGTTTTGCGGGGTGATCGTTTTTCCCTTTTCAACAATTTGGCGACCGGCTCGTCCGGTAGCACCGGTTTATGGTTTTTTCTTTTTTTCTTTTGCCCTTTTCTTTTGCCATAGATCCCCCACTCCCATACCCATTCGAAATCGCTCCCTGGGCACTTCTTTCCTCACCTCCCACCCCCCGGAAAGATTTTTTTTCCATTCACCCGTTGTTGGTATTCATTTTTCCCCCCCCAGACCCCGTCCGAGCAGTTCTTATCAGTAACACGATTTCTTTTTTTTCATTCCCCCTTCCCTTTTCCAGGTCCCGGTCAGGGACTGTTCACATTCACTCCCCTTCATTTTTGAGTGCCTTCAATTTCCCCATCAAGACTTTCCTTTTCATCCTCAAACTGAGTATCCTTACGGATACTTTTTCCTCTGTTCATGGTCTGTCGATTCACGAGAAAAATTCCCGATCCTCTTTTGCTGAATAAACTTCGGACCCCACCCTTTCTTTCCAGTGGATACTTTTCATCGCTGTCCCCCCTGTCCCCGAAAGCCTCCCTTTTTTCTTTAATCTAATATCCCTTGTGTGGAAGGTCTCGACAAACCAGACCTTTTTTCGGTCCTTTGCCCTATTGCAAGCGGGGGGTTGAGTCTTTGACTTCTTCCGTGGCGGATCTTTTTTTTCTTGTTGGTTCTTGAATCGGCGGCGTCTTTGGTTGGTGCCCCCGGTGTGAGGAACACTTTCTTTGTCCTGGCTTTTCAAATCAGTCATTTCATTAGGTGGCTTTTTCCCCCACAAAACATTTTCAACTGACTCTTTCTCCCCCCCGGCCAACTTCGCATCTCGGCAACTTTTTTTTGCTTCCCCCCGGAAATCCTTGCTTTCTAAATTTTTTTTTTCCCCCCATTGTTACCCCTTCCAATTCAATCCCCCTCGGGAGTTCAAACCTTTTTCAATCCCTACACCCGCTAATCCCTTTCGATTCCGTTTTGTTTCCCTTTTTTTATTTCCCCTTAATAAACACTCTTTCCTTTCTTCTTTTCGATCTTCATCCACACCTCCGTTTAAACCAAAAGCCCCCTTCCATCCTCCTCTTTCTGGCTTTTTGCCCTTTGCTCTGCGTCGACTCACGATTCCCTGCTTCTTGACAACCCGCAGTAGGATTTACCCCCCACCGGTGACTGTTGGGATCTTTTTTTCCAACCCTACACGTAGGGTCGTCTGCCTTTCCCCCCCCAAAAAGCTTTCTTGGGCTTACGGGGGAGACAGTTTTTCCCCTTTTCTCATGAACATTCCACTCTTTTTTTGAGATATTGATGTTCATTTCTTAATGGGGCTGCCCCCATAGGCTCTTTCTGAGATTTTTTCCTTTTTTTCTTGACGTGTTTTTTCTTTGTTCATACTTGTTTTTTTCCAACCATTTCTTTTTTTTAGCGGACATGTTTGTGAGCATCGGCTTTGGTCATTTGGTTTTTTGATGCTCCCCCCGGCGCCCCAGGACGTACCCCCGGCTGGCAAGAAGTGACTCCAGGCATTTGGTTTTCTTTTGGTTTTTTCTGTTGAGCTGTCGTTTTGAAAAAGTATGAAAGAACTGTTTTTTTTCAGATGTACGCAACACCCGTTTACCAATTCGGTTTGTCGTGGACGTGAGTTGGAACAGTCCACTTTGGGCTTTTTAACTTACAGTTGAGTATCGTCCTTTGGGGTGAAGCCTTCCTTTTTGCGAGTGTTTTTCGGTTTTTTTTTTTTTCCAAAAGTTTTTAAGTGTTTCGTAGCTTTGAAAATGTTTGATTGCGTCCCCCTTTCCGGTTTTTTGTATGTCGCCTCACCCTCAGTGTTTTTCCCTCCCTTAAAGACCCTTTTGCACCACTCCTTTTCGTCCGCTCATCTTCAAGATCCCCCTTCCCGTCTATTTTTTCCGTGGCCCCCCCCCAGTCAATTTGCAATTGCGCTGACCCTTCATGTTGCACTTTGATGTTGTGTCTTCCCCCCCCACCCTTTGGATATTTTGGCTGGCGGCTTTCTCTTGATGATGTCCATTCTTCTTTTCTCCCAATGATAGGTTGGCTGTCCCCGTTTTCTTATGTCCGTTGAATTCTTTAAGTTTGAATCCTACCATTGGACAATATAACACACCCTTTCAGCGTCGTCACTTTCAAGTTTTTTTTTAACTTAGACGCAGGGCTCAAAATTCTTTCCCCCCCCCCTTTTGTGAGTGATTGTCACCATCCCCTTGCCGGTTGACTGTTGACTTTTCTCCACCTCACGTGAATCGGTGTATCATTTTTTTTTTTTTTTTCTTTTCTTCTTGTTTTACCCGATTAATCCAAAGTTTGTTTTTGTTTCTTCCCCGTGGGGAGTTTTGTCACACCCAAAGTTCCCCCTTTCTTTTTCTAGTTCGTGGAATCGATTTCGCCCGGTGCTTTTTCCTTTGGGAAAGCGTTCCTCATCCCCCCAACAGTTCCAACGAGTGCTGGGACCCGCCGTCGCCACGTAGTTTCCCCTCCTATGTTCCACAAGACCCGTCATCGAGCCCATTCGCCCGTTCGCCCATTGACTCTTTCGTTGTCCCCCCTGTTTTTTTCTTATTCCAACAAGGCGTTCAAATTCCAGCACCCCCCAAATTTCCAACCTTTCTTTGTCCTCGGCTTCCCCCCATAACCAATTTTTTTTTTTTTCTTCGTCCTTTTGTTGAATTATTACTCCTGGGGGGAATCCCATCCTTTTTCTTCTTTTTCCCTCCAACCCAAAGGAATGGATGATTAGGATTTCTTGCTTGCCACCCCCTCGCACAACTCTTTTCTGCAAATTTAGCTGTGTTCTGGAAGAACCCCCCGCCCTGCCTGTTGTTTAATTGCCCCAGGACATGAATTCCCAGTACCCGAGTTTTAGACCTGCCTTTTTTTTTCCCCCTTTCTTGCTTAGAGGGACGTTTTCTTCCTTCCACGTTGCCCCCAAGTTCTATTCCCCCCACACCCTTCTCAGACAAGTACGCTCGCTTTCAACGACGCTTTCGTAACAGTTTTGTTGCAGCCGCTCTTCCCCCCCCAAGGCAATGTCGTATCCCGTTGGTTCCTTTTCTTTTTCCGTGCGGCGCGCGTGTGCAATCTTTTTGAGGCTTTTCCCGACTGTTTTCATGCCCGCTTCCCTTCCACTTTGCCCGTCCCTTTCTGGGTGTCCTCCAGGTAATTCCTCCTCTCTTTTTCCCTTCCTTAGATTTCTTAATAATTACCGAAATGCGGCCCCAAAATCGACCTTTTTTTTTCTGTGGATGGCTCGTTTCCCGTACTCAAAAAACATTTCTCCTTAACGCTTACCAATCCCAGGCTTTTCGTTGGGAAGAGGGATTTCAAGGCATCCACCAAACCTCGTCCTCTCCCAATATTTTTTTTTGCCTCTTTTTTTAAAACAACCTTGTTCCTTTTCTTTCTCTTTGACAGCGCTTGGTACTTTTCTTTCCTCTGATCTGTTTGAGGCTTTTTGGTCGGTGGCCCCCATGGAGGTTCAAAACTGGACAGAATTCAACTTCCTCGGTTTGTTCTTCGTCTTGTTTTTCCCTTACTCGTTCAATGTTTTGCTGGCTTCCTCTTTTTAAACTAACCCAGTGACACGGTCCGGGGCAGTTTTCTTAACCGACTCCAGGCGGCCCTCGTTTCTTTGAAATCAGGTTTTTGTCTACGGCTTTTTTTTTTTAAGAAATCAATCCATCCATTCTGGTTTGTTGTTGCTGAGCCGGTACGTGGAACCTTTTCCCTTCTTGGCGATTTCCCAAGTTGTGATTGACACCTTCCCTTTTGCGTTCTTGATTTTAGCCGTTCTCCCCGAGTTTTTTGCCCCCTTTCTTTGGGTTTGGACTTTCTCTTTTTTTTTGGCCTGTGCTCAACCCCCCGGCCTTCCTGTTTCCTTCAGGTTCTTCAGAAAAACGCGCATTTTTTTTCCTTTGTTTCCCTTTCCTCACTGTGTTCAGATTCCCTTCGTTGCTGAGCTTCGCTTGGTAAACACCCTTGGGCGAACTTGCCGAGTATTGTCGCAAACATTATGTGTTTTTTCTCTTTTGTTTTCTTTTTTCCAAAGAAAACAACCAATTAACGACTCTGCGCTCTTGACCAATCTTCCCCCCCTTGCGAACTTTTCTCCAACTCGTGGTTCTTTTTCGGTCTAAAACACCCAAATGGTCTAACAGTCCCGTTTGGATATCTTTTTTTTTTTTTTTTTTTTTACCCCCCCTTTTCCCCCACAGTTCCCTGCCGGGAATATTTTCAACCGTCTGTCTGTGTTTTTATTGTCTCAAAACCAAGGTCATGTAACGGCGTTGGTTTTCAAAATGGCACCCACCACAAATTTTGATCCCCCTTGATCCCTTGCTTTCTTCCCATATTACTTCCTACCCCTTTTCTCTGGTGACCCCTGACGCTCCGGTTTGTTATAGTCCGTTTAGTCCCTTCCAATTTGTGAGACTGGCATACCACATTTTTCCAGCCACCCCTTCTCCCTTGGATTACATCGCTGACCCAATGCGGGACCCCTTTTTTCTTCATGCTTCCCTGAGCTCCGGCGCAAGATCCATTTTGTTCCACTCCGACCCTTGTGCAACTGGTTCCTGGTCCCGCCCAATTTGCAAGCGCTTGGGCCTTTCTTCTTTTTTTTTTTTTGCTGCCGCCCCCCTCCCGTCTGTGAGTGTTTGTTAAGATTTAGGTCTTTACTTTTTTCTTGCTGTGAAAAACACTGGAATTGTATAGCTGATAACCTTTGAATGTTTCCTCTTCTGTTTTTGGCCTTTCCACAAACATTTTTTCAACCCCGCGACGACCAAGCTTCCCCCTCACTTCTTTTTTTACAAACCCAAAACCAACACAAACCAACACCAAAAAACCACCCACAAAACCCACCCTCCCCCCGGCCTAATTTTTTCCCACACCCGCACCCCCCCGCCAACCTTGATTGAGTCCCCCACCGTTCCTCCAATCCATCAGGCCCTGTTCACACCTCCTCCCCTCACAAACTTTACCCTATTTTTTTTTTTTTCCCCCAAACCGGCGGACTCTTGAATCACAACCCTCTTCTTCATACTTTTTTTTTGAAAAATACGTGAAAAACCACCACTCCTTCATCCTTTTTACCTTTTCCTTTGGCGCCCCAACTGCTGCTTTTTTTCCACTTCCACCGTTCCCCCCTGCTTCTGTCACCCAAAACGCCTTCCGGCTTTCCAACCTTGATGTTTGCGTTTTATTCTACAACTCCCACACGTCCTTTTTTGACACCCCCGACTGGTTCCCTTGCGCTGCAGAAGTCATGAATCCCTCTCTTCTTCTCCGGGTTGTTGTCTTCGAGAAGGTCCGACTTATTGCACTCCTGCGCAGGTTCGAGCTTTTTTTTTTTTCCATGCCAGACGCCTTGTTTCTTTCCCCCAACGCGCCCTCGTTTTTTGAAGGCACGGAGGCGTTGTGAGAAGTCCCCTGGTATGTCCTTCGGCAGAGCCCTTTGCCTCCACAGAGGGACTTACAAGGATGAAGCTGCTTCCCATTGGTGTGTAGGGACTCGAAAGCAGTATGTTCCAAGGGCAGGGGATTTTTGGTTGGGATTTAAGTTCGTTTGTCTTTTTACCAACCCAACGGCTCTCCTTGATTAAGGTTTTTTCGTCTCCCAAGTCCCTGCTGGGATTGGAAATTTCACTTGAGGTTTTTCTCGCCCCAGTTTTCTGTGGTGTTGCCCCTGCCATTTTTTCTCGATTCGGAGTTTGCTTTTTTTGAAAGGTTAAGCTGGTCGGTGTTCGACGTTGTTTTTTGCCCAACTGGGTGCCACCAATGACATTAGTATGTTATGTAGCCTCTACCTTGTTCCACTGCCCCATTTTTTTTCACCTCCCTCCGCCATTCCCCCACCTCCTCGATGATTGCGGCATTCCGCCCTAAAGTCCAAGCCGGTTTGTGTTCCCCCCCTCTGGAAGGTCCCTTTTTTGAACCATTGGTTTCGCTCCCTCCACCACTGGATATGCTTTCCTGTTTTAAAGTTGAGGTTTATCTGGGTACAGCGATCAGTATCCATGTCCCTTTGCTTTTTTTGCTGGGCCCTGTCACATGTTTTTGCGGTTTTCTCCTTTGGCAATTGCCTTTTTGAAATCGTTCACCCCCCCTTTTCATATCCAGTTTTTTTTTTCCATTTTTCTGATGTTAACTATCGTCTAAGAAGCACGGGACAGCAAACTCTCCAACGGCGTGTTTGAGATTTTACAACAGTCCCCCTTTTCCTGGTGAAGTGTTGTTTTTAGACAATACCACTCTTGAATATTTTTGTTTCCCTTTGTGTTGGCCTGTCGTCTTTTTTAAAAAGATATCCAGTGATTGTTTCAACTCTTGTTTTGGCGTTCCTTCCCCAAAAGGACCAGTTTTCTTCTTTTTCCTGTTGACTTTTAGAGTTTGATTTCCCGATCCCCATCAAACCCCACCAGAAAAACGATTTTTTTCAATTCGCCTTCAGGTTATAGTCCACAGGTTCTTTTTTAACTCAACCGGTTTTCCATCCGCTCCAAGGTTTTTTTTAATGAATCCGTGGTCATGACCTTTACCTGAATGCATGTTCGTTTTCCGACGTTACCTTCCGGCGATTAACTATACCCACACCCCCCCCAGGGGATGGGCCCCATTCTCGATCTGACCTCTTTCCCCTGGTTGTCTTGGTTACATCCTGGGATCCCCAAAATTAGTGCCACCTTTTTTTTAGGCATCCACCCCCCAAAGAAAAGGTGATGCTTTGATCTTGCCTTTTCACCCGTTTTTTTTTTTTGCAAACATGATCTCCGAAGGGGCTTTTCGTCCCCCCCCTTCCGTTCTGGTTTGGTACAACGGAGGGCCCGAGACACTACCAGTAGAGTCCCTCCGGGCCGCCCCAACCTTAGGCTTTTTTTTTATCCCCCCCTTCCCCGGCGCCCCACGATCCAACCGATAAGAACCCTTCAAGTCATCCCCCTGCGCGATACGTAATTCCCCATGCTTTTTGTTTTGCCCCCCGCATTCGCGGTGATAGCTTTGGTGAACCTCACCCCCCCTCCCCCTTTTGATAGTATTTGAGGTTCACGAGAAGGTTTCGAGACGAGTCCACGCCCGTTAACTCGAGTGTGTTGTCGCATTTCTTTTTAATTCATCTCTTCTCCTAATCTTTTTAGAGATGAATTTACCGGCCTGCGGGCACCCACCCCGATTTCTTGGGATTTTGCCTTTTATACTCATTACCTCCCCCCACATTCTCTTGAAAATTTCAATCTTTTTCCCATTCGCTCGGTCCTTCATTGTTGCAGGTTCTTTCTCCGGTATCCCCCCGATCCCTCTTTTTTGCGCGGCAATGCTGACATGTTTTTTTATCCCGGTTGAACCCCAATCTTGTACTGTTCTGGTTATCGGGTTTTTTCCGTGGGCGTTTTGCGGGGTTTGCATTTGGAGACCGTGTCCCCCTCCCCGCGGCCTGGAGGTTTTTCCGTTCCTTTTTTTTTTGCACTACTTGGTAGTTTCCTCGTGGTCATTCCCGTTACAGACAGACCCATTTCTTTGGTGGGGCGTTGTTCTTTTGCATCGCCTTGTCGTCTTCAGGTTTGCGGAAAGGCTTTTTGCGGCCCAAGAATCCTAATCCATCTTTCTTTTTGTTTTTTATGTTGTCTGCCGTACACATCCCGACAATGTTTTCCTTGGTTTCGTTTTTTTCCACAATAATTACACCATTAGTTCTCCGGTTTTTTGTTCGAGGATTTGGACTGTTTTATTTTTTTTTTGCTGGGGATTCTGATCTTTTTTAACTTTCCCCTAATTTTGTCCTTTCGCCCACTGAGCAATCCTTCTGCATGGCTGACGGGCGTCCTTGGGGTCGATCGTGGCCCTTTTTTCGAGTGGGGCTCGCTTTTGTTCCCCCACTTTTTTTTTTGCCGACTGGGTGCTTTTTTTTTTTTGTTTTTTCGATTTTGGATCTCCCCAATTTCAAGAAAATAACACCCTCCCCGAATCGTCCAGGACTTTTTTGGTTGACTCCTTTCCCGCCAGAAGATTGGTTTCAACCGTTGGACAATTTTTTTTTTTTTTTAAACACAGGGAGCCTCCCAGTCCGGCTTTTTTCCCCCACCCTTTCCCGATTCCATTGGTGGGAGGTCCCTCAACCCCATCCGGTGCTGTTAACCTCCCACCCACCCCAAACACCTGGTTCATATTTGATCCGTTTTCTTTTTTACTTATGTACTCATCCTTAAAAGAGACCTTCTTTTTTTCTTCCGTGTTCTTCCTCCAATGGTCGATTTCCCCTGCAATTTCACTTGACGCCCTGCCCGTAGGCCCCAAAACTCCTATACCTTGGATCTTCATGATGACCCCCCAATTGCGGGCTTTTTTAGTACTCCCTATTTCGCTTGCAGATTTGCTTATCATTTTTTTGACGGTAGTACATTTTCCCCCCCCCCCCCCTCGGTGTGCCACTTCCCTTCGCTTGGACCCTTATTGTACGTTGAGGGCGCCTTCATCGGATGGAGGTTTCTTGCCTTCTTTTTGCGTCTTCTGTTCCCCTTTATTTGCTGAACAATTTTTGCCATGTTTATTTCTTGCTAACACCAAGTTGATTGTCCCTTTTCTGTTGGGCTCCCCCAATCAACAACACAATTAAACGTCGTCCCTCCTTAAACCTCCCCCCCGGAAACTCCTCTCGGAAGATGCCCCCACAAACACCCACCCTACATTGCTGAAGTTTTCCCTCAAGGGGGTGTTCCTTTTTTCCCCCCCCTAGGGACTGTTCCAAATCACTACAATAACCACCCTGCTAACATTTATTCCAGTGTAGGTAAAACCTCCTCCTTCTTGACACTTAACATTTTACCTTTCCTACCCACCCCCCCCCCCCCTAAGAAAAAACCAAATGATACCGTCACTTCTTTTCTTACGACCCTGATTTTTTTTTTTGCGGATCCACGCTTTTTTTTTTTCCCTGCTTCTTTTCCCCCCCCCTATTTCCCCTTCCCCCTAAAAACCAACGGATGTTGGTTTTTATTGACCCTACACTACACGTCGGCCCCGGCTCATTGGACAAAACAGCCGACTGTTGCGCGTTTATTGCCCCTTCCC
>Ga0179593_1288060_pt1 | contig 20654 bp, 26 predicted proteins | sample CZODoug2_1_08_16_FD_185931 | JGI IMG/M metagenome (GOLD analysis project Ga0179593, IMG submission 185931) | Vadose zone soil fungal communities from Angelo Coast Range Reserve, California, USA - CZODoug2_1_08_16fungal (PacBio error correction) | ecosystem: Environmental > Terrestrial > Soil >... | reverse complement strand
AGCGGACCCGCCGTTTTTCTAGCGTGAGATTCCCCCCACCTGTGCTATTTACCTGCTGGGAACCCCCCGGGTCGGCACCCTTGCACCTTCTCCAACCGTTCCCCTCCAACCAACGTCGCCCTCAATCCTTTTTCCTGTACCCGCTTATGACGTTCCTTTTTTCCAAAAGGGGGCGCGTTGCAGTGCCCCAATTTTTTTCTTTAAGGAATACCTTTACCCGCCCTGCTGCCTGATTGCCGGTTTTTGCTTTCCCGAACCGTACTTCTCAACTTGATTCGTCTTCCGCGGTTCTCAGGGCACTTGTCAGTCCTTTTTGTCCCGCTTTTTACCCCTTTGGTGTTTGTACAAGATGCAGCTCAACTATGCTCACGAACTCCCCTTTAATTCCAGCCAGTACCCCCCTTTCCTCTTTTCCCCCACAAGCAACGAGTTTTTCCTTCAAACCTGCGTAAGTCTTCCTGATCCCTTTACCCCCCCCCCTTCCTCCACACCACAACGCATGGAATGGCAGCGCATCTGAGAAATTACCTTTTCCATTCACCCCCCCTGTTGTTTCTGTTCCGTATTTTCTATACAGCTAGGCCCTCTGTTCGATTCCTCCTGGCGTTAAATTAGCGCCGTATCCAGTCCCAGTTGCCATTCCATCTGGTCCCGTATAGTCCCCGACCTGCTCGTTCCTTCATGCTTTGTCCCCTTTCCAAATGCAAGGGATTTCTGACTTCAGGTGTCCTTTTTTTTTTGTCCCAGGACCGTCCCCATTCACCCGCTTCCTGTTTAGAACAAACGGATTCCGAATTGTCCGGATGATTCACTCCTTCCAGCACCCCCTCCCCCCCTTAATCGTTTTTTTTCTCTTTCTCAGTGCTACAGCGTATCTTTCCCCAAACGCGGATGCATCTTCCTTTGGAAACTTAATTCCTTTTTGCTCGCTGGCCTTATCCGTCCCTTTTCCGCTACCAGCAGAATTTGCAGTTCCCTCTTCCCGACAGGCTCCCCCCACTAAAACGGCTTTCAAACAGCCGCCCCAACTCCCTTCTTTTTCGCCACACCCTCAACTCCCCAGCGCCGCACGACGCACTCCCTTTTTTACTGCAACGACCATAGGTAGAAGGTTTCCCAATTCTACCTCCTTTCTCCACTTGGTCAGTAGCAGAGAGCACACTATTCCCCCTTAAATCCAGAACGTGTAATCCATTTTCAGCTTATGTCGTCGCTCCTGCGTCACCCAATTTCCCCCCCTCCCCCACTTCCCTCCCAACCCTAAACTTTTTTGTGATTCCATGCCATTCTCCTCCTAACCAGCGTATGCCCGTTTCGTTCCCTTTTGGAAATCGGAAACGCGCCAATTTCCTTCCCCTTCCAATAGCTCCTCCGTTTTTTGACCATTACCGAGTATGGCGTCCCTCCCCCCCTTCCTTTGCCACACCGGGACCGCCACTTGGTTTATTCCGGGTAAGTTCCACGTGTAGGAACAGCCCTTCCAGGGAAGGTCAGCATTAACAAAAGGCTGCTGTAAAAAAGCAATCTCCTTTCGAGGTGACCCGTTGGTTCCAGCTAGGAAGAGGTGCGCCCCCATTCTTGCCATGCTTGACGTCTTTCCAATCCGCTTATTTGCTCAGCCGCACGAGTTTGCACGATGCGATGCGTCCCCAGCGCCTCCCCTCCTTATACGGTTTTGCTGTTCCCGATTCGTTGGCACTCCTTTACCAATCCCCGTTACTGACCAGCCGCTGCCCCCCTGCCCGGTCCGCTTCCACACTAAATCCTTAGATTCCAATCCCAATTTTGTATAAACAGCTCGTGTATTTCCTCCTCTTCATTTTCAACCCACCTTTTTACGGTCCGCCCCTTTGAACCCAGCCCGCCCGCACGACTCGCTTTTTTCAAAAATGCGCAACTCGACAACCTCTGTCCCTTAACCCTGCCCCATATAGCAGTCTTCACGACCCTTCTTATGGTCCCCGAACACAATTAGTTAATTTTTTTTTTTCCAAACCGTTTCCCCCTTTCGAACGCACCCCTCTGTTCTTTGTTGACACCGTTCGGAACACGTGACTAAAGCATAAGCATCCCCAGCCCTTCGACTTTATCAAGTTTCGTATATCCGCCCGCGAATCCTTCGAATTCCCCCCCGTGCCCCCCCTGTGACCATAAACCAACAACGACACTTGGGATGCTGATGGAACATCCTTGAGAGTTCGTCTGTCCCATTTTCCACCACCTTCCCTATTCCCCTTCTTTTCGTCGGCGACGGCGCAAGTCCACCTTCTTAAACTGCCCCGCAACTCCCCCCTCCCTCATTTTCCAAAGTCGGACAGGCTCGCAACTCCTTTTCCCCCTCTCCTCCCCTCCCATTTTTTTTTTTCCCCCTTTTTGACGTAGTCCGTAAATTTCTCTTCACCCTTTAACAGACCAGCTTTTTTGTAGCCGTCTCGACCGGATTCTCTGTTGTTTGCGAGACTTTCCAATGCTGCCGACACGTGCCTGGGTTTTGGTTTTTTTCCTGGACCGATTCAAGGTCTGTCTCGCGACTTAGTCGTTTTTTTTTTTTTGATTTTGCTGCGTTTCTTTTCGGCCCTTTTTTTTTTTCAGTTACCCTGATGCACTGCTTGGTTCTTTTGGCAACAAGCCGCAGATGGGTATTTTTTTTTTCTTCCCGGTTGCTTACGGGCAGTTCCTCCACTCGTTCCTTCCCGGCCCTTGGCTCCCCGTCTTTCCCGCTTAATTGCATCCGCGTTTTTTTCCGGTTTTTTGAGCTTTTTGCTGTGATTCGCTGGAGCTTTGCATATCCCGACTGTGCTCTGTTGTGATTCCCTGGTTGCAACGCCTTTGGAGCCCTGATGGGTCGTGGTTTTTTTTCCCCTCCAACCCCCGCAATGAACTCGGTTTTTGTTGGCGCGGAACACTTTTTCTTCCGGCACCGGTTTTTCAATGGTCCGGGGCGCCCCTTTCATCCTCCTTCATCGGCGTATGAAGATTCTAGCTCTTTTTTTTACGTTATTGGATCCTCCTGTCGCTTTATTGGGGCTCCATTTTTGACCGGTGTCCATTCGTGCGTCCCTCGGGCTTCCGGTTCTTTTTTTTGTTCCTGGATGGTGAAGACCCCGTGTCCCAGACCAGTTTCCCTTGTCTTTTTCCCGTTGCTGTCGTTCCGTGGTATACGTTTGCGTGTGGGTGGATTTCGTCCGTTTTGCTGATTGGACATATGGCTGGTGCCCAGCAAATAAAATTTTTTATTTTTGGGGGTTTGCTTTCCTCGTTCCCCCCCCTGGCTTTATTGCACATTTCCCACCGGGTTTTTTAAGCTGAGGGTTAAGCCCTGTTATATCCACTTTTGGTAGTCAATGGGCGCTTCGGCGGATTATTTTTGTCAGCATTAATTGTGCGTATCCTGATTTTCGAATTTTTCCCCCGTTTTTCCACACACCGGTGCAGCTGAGTTTTTGATGTCCTTTGTTTGTGAAACTGCCGCGCGTCCCCCCCGACCTGTTCCACGGTGGTAAAATCCACATGGCGTCACGGAGGGCGTTTCGAGCAGGGTCGATTGACGGTTTTGGACCTTGCACAAACCCCCGCTTGTCACTTGGTGGGGTTTTTCGTTTTGGTTCTGTGTAATCCGACTGAGTTTTCTTCCGTTCACCGGCAATTGCGGCCTTAGGCGCTTTCATTTCACTGGAGGCGCCGTCTGAAAGTTCAGTCCAGGTCATTAGGTAAGTCCCCAGTTGATTTGTTTGGATTTTTCCAATTTTTCCTTGCACTTTTTGTTCGTTCGGCGCTTTTTTTAAACCCATTCTGAGCTTCGGGTCATGTTAGTGCTGGAAGTTTTTTTTCGATCTTCCCCAGGTTCTGAGGGTATTCGAAGTGCGACTCAAATGATCCCGGTGCTGTCGCTCACGGAGTGCATGTTCCAGAGGAGGTTGCTGCGCGCTGTGCTTTCTTTTTGCGTTCCTTGGTTGTTTTCGGCTTGCCGGGCTTTTTTTTGTTGGGTTTTTTCCTGTCCAAGAGTCCCCTTTTCATGGTTTTTTTCCCTCCTTTCGGAACCCTGTCCCCCCACCCGTTTGCCAAGGGCGGGGTAAAATTAATAACTCGATACTCTTAATGCCACCTTATTTTTCCGCGTTTCAATCTCCAACTTTGGTTTCTTTTCTTCTTGAACATTTCCCGCCACTTTCAAGTCCTCTCTTTTCGCCTGGAGTTACTGGGTTTTTCGTTTTTGTAGACGCAAGTCCCTCCCCCTGAGTTTCAATCATCTTAGTTGCTTTTGAGGTCAAGGACTCCCCTTTTATATTTCCTTTCTCCTTTTTTTCATATCTTTTCCGCGATTTGCCAATTTTTTTTTTCCTGTTCAATTGACTTGCGCGCGCTTCTTGACCCCAACAGATCGAGTTTTTTGCAAATTACCCCCCCCACTCTGGACAGCCCCTGTCACTCTGGAGGGATTCGTTCTGGCGCTGCCTTTCCCAGTTTTGTGCGTTGTTCAGTTTCGTTCCCCTTCTGAATTAATTTTTTCGATACCAGTCGGTATTTTTGTTTTTGTTTGCCATTTTTCAAATGTACGTGTTGAACAGCTGCTTTGGCCTGTCTGGTGAATTTCGGGGCCCGTTCGACGTTGTTCCTTCTCTTCACCAAGTTGAACCCTAAGCTGAACTTTCGCGTGCGATTATGCCCTTTTTGAACTTCTTTCTAACATCCCCATCTTTCCCGTGCGTATTTTGATTTTTTTTTTACTCCAGCACCGGCTAGGAGCGGGTAATATTTCTCCGCGCCCCCCCCTCCAACTTCCCTTGCTGAGCGTCCTTTCCAGGCTTCTGTCTTACAATTTTTTTCCATTGGTTGAACACGAGGCCTTGGTTTTGCGGATTTGATTGAGAACTTTTCCACGACCCACCGGTCCCACGGTTGGAATTGATTGATTGTTTTTAAACTTCTCAGGATTTTTCCCGCCGGATTCTTCCGAAATTTTTTTTCCACCGTTTGTTTGTTTTGGGTTTTTTTTTTGTTTTGTTGTGGTGGGTGTTTTTTGTTTTTTGTGTTTTTTGGGTTTGGGTTTTTTTTTTTTTTTGTTTTTTTTTTGTTGGGGTTGGGTTTGTGTGTTACCCTTCCATTTCCTCTGTTTTTCGGTCTCCCAGCTTTTTCCCTGTCGAGCCGATAGTCGGACCAAAGCCCCATTTTCCCCTCTCCGCGTCAGATGGACCCTGTTGTTTTTTTGTTGTTTCCTGCAAGATTTTAACACCTCTCCGCTCGACTTGTACGAGTTTTTCTTTCACACTACCACCACCCTGGGCTCTCTTCTATGTTGGGTGAGCCCGATGCCTTTGTTTTTGGAGCGCTCTTCCCCCTTTCGATAGTGTGGATGGTGTAGTCCGTGGTTCAAGGCCAGATCCCCTCCCCAATCCTTTTTGCAATCTTCCCTTTCCTTGTAGATTTCCCCCTTTTTCCCTGTTGGCCCGAATCCAAGGACCGCAAATTCTTGTCGGGCCTCCCAACTCCCAGCGCATTTGTGCTTTTTTACGGATTGTCCCAGGTTTTTGGACATTTCGGTCTGTGGCTTTTACACACAAATCATGCCGAAGTTTTCAGCTCCGGGATCACAGGGTACCCGACCCGTGTTTTTTTGTAAGTTTACAAGTATTAACCCCACCCAACCTCCATTATCCGTGTTCTCCCCCCCCCCATGCCAGCCCCCTCCGTGTACGCGTAAAAAGCCTTTTTCAGTGATTCTCATTCCGGGCTCGTTGTACTTTTCCTGCCCGCCCTCTTCCCAGGACCTTATTCCCCGGCTTACCGTCGTTCCCCTTTGCTTGGGCGCCCCCATTCACGAACCCTGGAAATCTTTGGGTATACCCCTTGGGTGAATAAAGGAATAGTCTCAAGGAAAGATAACGAAGCTTTCCCAGGTAAATTTGGTTTTTTCAGGCCGTCCCCCGCTTAACTTCCCCCCCAGACATGCTACAATCAGTTAAACCCCCCCCCGCCTAAGCCGATTTGCTTTACCTACCCCCCCCAACTCCGCGTTACGATGGTTAGCTGGGATCCCCCCCTTTCCCCCACTCCCCCCCCCCCCAACGAACCCCGCAGTGCACCTGCGTTTTTCCGCAATGAAAGACCCTAGATTTAATGCTTCCCATGCCCGCCGGATGTCCCGGATTGTGATGTGGGCGCGATCCACTGTTCCTGGGGATTTGTCCGACAACCTGTTCTAACCGTGGCCCATTTTGTGACCCCCCTAATCCACCCGACCCGGGTAAGCCTCTTAGTTGGCCCCCCGACAATCTTAGTCAATTCCCTGATCGTTCAAGTGGCTTTTCTGTTTCTCCCCCCCCTCCCCCCCCCACGTGCCAACGCAGATGATTTCCTCATTGGGAATATTTGTAGCAACCGGTGACCCCTCCCCGTGGAACGTCTGGCAGCCCCCCTCCCTTTGCTGTCGTGCGTAAGAGATTCCCAACAGAAGGCCAGAACAGTCAATATTGTTTAGCCTCCTTCTTTTTTTTTTTTCTCTTGTATCCCCCTTTTCCCTCTTTTCCCTTCCTTTTTCTCCCCCCGTTTGACATCTAATGTATCCCCGTCTTGCACGGCTGGGAAAGGACATTCGGTCCCTCTCCCAAGCAACCAACCAATCTTCGTTGCAGGTAATATTTTCCCTCCCCCGACCTGGCAAAACACCTCATTTGCGTTTCCCCCCCCCACAAAACTCTAAAGTCCTTCCGACGTTGGCTCCCCACCCAAATCACCAAGAAACCACCTTAAACTAGTCCGCACCCCAGATGGAATCTTTAAGGAAAGTCACGGAATGGAGGAACTTAGTTTTCTTCCGATCGCCTCCGAATTGTGTCAGAGCAGCTTCGCCCCCGCCTCCCTTCACCGACAGCTCCAGCCCTTTTTCCCCTTTGGTCCCTCCTCCCCTGTTGGTACCAAGCTCCAATTTGTAAAAAGTACGGCCTCCCAAAATACAAAACGTCTCCCTTTACGCCTACTCATTTTGACCTTACAAGGCGTCTTGAATTAATAGCTATCCTCGGTTTTTTAGGCTTTTCTCTCGTTTTCCCCGTCCCTAGTCCCCGTGACAACTAATGAGACACCTCGGCTGCCCACAAGGACCATGTCCCACCTCAACCGCGCCCCGCCTGGTGAGCGGCTTTTCATTTTCAACTCCTATGACACCCCGATCGGATTAACCCCCCAGGGTCGTTTTGCCGTTTTAATTTTTTTTGCTTACCCCTTTTTCCCTGTGGCGGTTTCAAGCCACTGCCTCGGCAGGTTTCCCCCTTTACTCAGGGAAAACCCCCCATCCAACCTCACAGAATTCTGGAGGTTTTGACTCAACACTTCAAATTTACCCCTCTTTTTTGAGACAACATACTACAAAAAAACCCCCCCCCCCCCAACTTTTTTGTTTTTTCGCACCTTCGCCTGTTTTTGACCTCCCTTAGCTCCATACGCCGCCGATTATCCTTTCGTTGACCATAATTCTTCCGTCCCACCGCAACGCGAGAGTCCCTTAGGAAACACGCCCGCCCGTTTCCCCGCAGTTTCCTTCCGAAAATCCCGCCTGACTGAAACCAATTTTTAAACATTTGATGACAACCCCCCCCCCGCGCTGTACCCCCTCCCCTGCCCCTCACCCCCTCGGGCTTCCAAACCGCACCATTCATCCGCCCAGTACCAGTTGCCTTTCCCCCCCCACCCGCTTTTCGGCGGTCCATCCGCCTTTCTGTAAACACGTTCGTCAACGGCGGAAAAGCCCCGCAGTCTTAAGCCTTCGTTTTTTTCACCAAAGCGCCTAATTTTACATAAAAAAGCGTCCCCCATTAAAAGCACACACATTCTTGCGGTCTCTCTTGCACCGGCACAGCTTTAGGACTGGTGCCCCAAACCAATTAAGCCCCTTTGCAGAACGCCAATGTGTTTCCCTCAAACGTCCATAGTTCTTGTTTTTAAGGTTTAACGTGCTCGGACGCTGACTACAAGATCCGTTTTTCCAGGTTCATTGTTACCACATCCCAAGTTAAAATCGTCGGAAGTTCACAGCTAACTCTCTTCAAGGCCCGCTTATGCTAAACTGGACCGCCCCTCCATCCCCCCCACCCCCCCACCGCCCGCGAGATTGCCGTTCGATGGAAATACGGCGCTTTTGCGGTCCCTCTTTGAACTCTTGAACGTTCCCCCCCGCTTTTTATGAGCGTGTAATAAATCGCCACAATCATATTTTTTTTGATCAAAGCCACACTTTTCTACGTGAACCTGAACACGCCCTTTACGAGCGACCCTGTCATATTCCCCAACGACCCGTATCCTGCTCTCCTACGCGAATTCAATTCCCCCCTCAGCGGTTCTTTCCTTTCATTGCAATCTCTTTCCTTTTTGTTTTTATAGTCTTGCATTGTTAGCAGACCCAGTTGCGATGGTGTGGGGTTTGGACTCCCAGTTTATGAGTTTTGCAAAGTTTCCCGTGGATGACTGTCTTGAATCTGAGTCGGCTGCTTCTTTGTACGGACCCTTTTTTTTCCAGTTTCCCAATTCTCTTGTTTTTTAGTGTAGTCCCGTCTTTTGTGGCTGGGTGGACGAGTGACGGCCTTTCCTGAAGCGTGAGTCCTGGGTGCCACCAAAGATGTTTTCCGCTCCCCCATTTCTTCGCACGTTTTAATCTTGGTTTTCTTTGTGGCGTGCACCTTTTGGGAGGTTGAATTTTGGAGGTACTGTCGCCGGTTTGTGACTCTCCCCCCGACTCGTGTGATTCTGGTCTGCCGGTGTTTAAAAAGGTGATACTTCGCCTGGTAGTTGTCGTTTCACGTTCCTTCGTTCTGTCTTTATGCCTCGGTTTGTCGTGGCGCCACACGGGGGTTACGGTCTCAATGTTTTTTACGACCGGTCCCCCTCCTGTCCTTGCCCTTCTTGTATCTGGCTCGCTTATCTGGTGATGGTTGGAAAGAGAGATATGAGTTTCTGATTGTTTGTCCATTTTTGACGTTCACTGTCTTTTCCGGAGTCCCAGTTTCGTTGTCGTCCTGAGGACTGCGCATGTTGGCCTTTCCTCCCTTTGGGCGCAAATACCCCCTGGGATTTTTATAATTTGTAATTGTCGCGGTTTTACCCTCGATCTTCCTTGTCTTTGAAGACCTTATGATGGCTTTCCGAAAGCTTTGGGCCCAACCTTTTTTCCCGGGGATTGTCTTTTACCGGCGTTCCATAGGGAGTATTGATTTGCGGTCTTTTGCCTTTCCGGCGTTCTTTTTGACTCCCCCCTCCCCGTAATTCTTCAAACTTTCGGCGGAGCATTGAGGGAGTATTGATTCGCTTCAAGCCTCCTCTTGAGTAAGCCCCCCCCCTTTCTTTTCCCCCCCAAAACACCAATTGGGCATTTTCTCGGTTGGTGAAACCTTGTACACTCGCCAATTTCTATTTTTTTTTAAGGCTTTGTGTGTGACCCCCTCCCTCTGGTTTTTTTCCCCCACTTTTCAATGTTAGCGGTCGCCTCCAGTCTGTCTGATATGGGGGTGGTTTTTGGCGGGTTTCGCTGCCCTACGTGAACCAACCGGTCGGTAACCTACACAGACCCCCATTACAGTAAAACCTTCATGTTTTTTCGCGTGGGAGTTTTCTCTTTGTCTTGCACCCTTGTTGCGCGGATTGTCAGTTGGGACGGCTTTTCCTCAGAAAGCGCCGGCAACCTAGCGCCGGAGTTCCTTTTGTTAAGTGAATCGGGAAGACCCATGATTCGTTTTCTGTTTTGGCCTCGTGCCGGATCTTTGGTGACGCCACTTTTGGTCTGAGGGACAAGCATCGTACAAAGTATCACTTGCCGGGTTTTTTTTTAGATTTTCCTTTCTGTTCGACGCTCCCGAGATTAGTGAGTTCAGGTCCCCTCCATGCCTTGCTTTTTCTTGCGTGGCCGATGGTTGTTCCTCCGGGCTTTTATTCGCAATTTTTGATTTGGCTGATGATTTGTTGGTTGCGTTTTGCCGGGGCGGCTGCTTGTTTTCCTCTTTTTTTTTTTTTTTTCATTTTCCTACAGAGGTACCTCAAAGTCTTGTGGTGTTGTCGCTGCCCGGGAATGGTCTGGTGATTTGACGTCTTTCCCCCCTCCTCTCCACGCCTCATGACAGAGTTTCCTCGGACGCGTATCCCGATCTATTAAAACCACGGCTTTTCCGTAGGGCCCTCGGCCCCGCCCGTTTGCCCGTCCCTCGGTGTTCGCGCGTGCGGTGTCCCACGGGAAGTTTGAAGTTTGAGCCAAGATCCACTTTCTTCCTACTTTTTCTTTGCTTTTGGTGGTTTTGGAGTGCCTGACCCCGACCACAAGTATTGGAACGCAGGGGAGTTTTTCCTTGTGTGCCTCTGCTGTCACCCTGTTGTTGGTTGACGTTGCGCCATGTGCCGACTGGAGTGCCTGGAAGCCATCAAGATCGAAAGGTTTTTCGAACCCTTACAACTTCCGGCCAGCCTTTGGCGTGTAATTGTCCACCTGAGACACCGGGGAGATTGGCAGATGCGCTGCCGCAGTAGTTTTCGTTCGGATTTGACTTCCCAGTTCCCCTTCCCTTTCCCGAGTAGAGAGGAGGGTTGGTGGCAGTGAAACGGGAGGGAGGAGCGCGTTTTGGCAATTTTGGGTTTTTTTTTATCGTGGCTGCGTAGGGGCCGGTTTGCACAGTCGTTGTGAATCTGTTACCCAAATAAATTAGAAGAGTTTGTTTTTTTTGAAAGAGAGAAGGCAGGGGTTCAAACCCGGCCGGTGGTAAGAACATACGTTTAAGTTCTCTGACTTTGAAGTTGTCGTTTTTTTTCACTTTTTGTTTTTTTGTGGGGTCACACGTCACCGTCAAAAGGCGCCCGTGTAAAAGCAGTCAGAAGTTCTGTTTTCCCGCTTTTCATCCTTTCCCCCCCCCCGAGCCTTTGTTCCATTGCGCACCCCTCAAGTTTTCTTAAGTTCGGACAAGCTTGTCGCCTTGGAGTTGCCTCTTCGCAGTTTTACGGCATGTGTTAGATCACTTGTTCCAAGGCCCCCACCCCCTCACTTGCATTTGTTGTCTCAGGCTTTCTCCACTTTTATGAGTTTTGTTCCGTTCTTCCCCTGAAAATGTCACCCTGGTTCCAATCCGGCAAATTGTTGGGTTTTTAGGCCTCCCCGTTTCCCACGTGAGCCTTGCATGAACGCTCTTACCGGGCACCCCATATGAATTCCCCCTGCTTGCGGTCAGATTCCGATGAGTTTTTTTTTTCGGTTTTTATGCTTCCCCTCGACTTTTCATCCCCCCTACCCCACTCGTATTGACTAGTTTCGGCTTTCGTCTCGGGCTACACCAAACAACTTCATCTCTGTCCGACTCCTCGTGTTTGAGTGCTCTCTTTCTTTTTTTTGTACTTTTCTTTCGACGAGCGAATCTCCTAGGGAGTCTGGATTCCGGGGGTAGGGTTTTAAGCTCGGGCCGGTACCTTCCCCCTCCCCCCTAACCACCCTTGCAGTATCTGAAGTTCACTCCGGGGGAACCCCCCCATGAGTTCCGGGTTCTTACACGACTACTCCCCTCCCTCCGTGCACACGGGCTGTTTCCCAGTCGTTTTCCCTACCCACGCAGCCCGCAACATGTCGTCACGGATTGTAAAAAGGGCGGGTGGAGAACCTTAACAAATCCTGCGGAAGGTCGGCTAGTGAGATTAAATCAATTAGTTTAACTTTTTTTTGGTCAGTTTCACCCCAGCGCCACAATGGGGGGTTTTGTGCAACAAAACCCTCTCATCCCAAGGACTTCCACGGTGTAAAAGCTAACAGTAAAATCTTGGAAATTAAATTTGCGGCTAGGAAGTTTCCATGACTTTCATTCCGGTCACTTCCCACATCACGTCTGTTACCCAATAGGGACTATTGAAGGGTCTAGTCCCAACCCTAACAAATCCTTGGCCAGTTGCCCTCTTTATGTCTTACCGCGGGTTCCTAATTAGCGCACATCGTCTCACGCATATTGGGCACTCAGCGATGGACAAAGGGGTTGCTTCCACATAGTCCCTTTCCCCCCCCGACCAATTCTCACTGAACTAAGAAAGCCGAAATTGCACCCCCTTCCTAGTAACCCACGCATACGGCACGCGTTGCCGCCCCCAAAAAACCATCGCATCCCCTTCCATGGCCCCCCTTCTTCTCTTCATTCCCCATACTTTCACCTAAAAAATCAACAACAGATTTTTAGGCCATCTGCGACCATCTCTCAGTGTTCCATGCATGCGTTACACTTTGTCCCCTGACGGGCTTTATTGGATTTTTTTTTTTTTTGAGAGATACAGTCCTCTTTTTGGAGTTGATTCGGCGTCCGAGCTCCCCCGCTCACCCCTTGCGCCCCCCGATAAACCCGCCATAGTTGCCCTCGTTCGGCTTCACAATAGGCACGCTTCTTTTAACTCCCCTTGTCTTGCGTTTTGTTCTCACCACCCCCAAAGAATATAGTGAAGTGACTAATGGATTTTCCGTTAGGCTTCCAAACATGGAGGTCCTTACCCCCCTTTTGTACACCCGCTTTTTCTGCTTGCCCGCACCCACGTGTCCGTGCGGTGATTGATTTAACCTCCCCCCCAGCGTCAGTTTGTTTCTCTTCATCCTGGAGCTACCTTTTCATTGCGGTTACCTTTCTGGCATGAACATTGCACCCTCGATTGACTAATTTACCACTTGAACGGTGGACTTTCCAAAGTTCCCCCCCCCCCCCTCCCCCGCCCAGCCCACCCCCCCTCCTTCAGTTCCTGTCTGTCCCGGAACAAACCATGGCACAAAGGCATGTCACCCTTCCCTAAGCATCCCCCTCCCCGGATCCCCCCCCACCCCACACAGCAACCACTCCCAGTTTGAGCCATCACCGCCCCGCCTATTTTTTCAAAGCATGATTCTGCAGCCCCCTGGATCCGTTTCTTTCCTCTAATCCCCGTGTCATTGGGTCCAGTTCTCAATTTCCAACCCGTAATGTACCCTCTCCCTTCAGACCTGTTTTTTCCATCTTATGTTCCAGCCGCTCTCCATTGCACGGTACAAATTCCCCATCCGGCCATTCTGCCCAAATCCAACGCTTCCCCCCAAGTCTTCTTTTTGCATTAAAAATGCGAATGAATGTTCTAGATGGTTTCTCCTGCAGGTCCTTTCCCCCCCCCCCACCCCCGCTCTCGTAATATGAGAACAAATAGGCTTCCAAACAGCACAAACCTTCCCGAGCCCCCCACTTCCCCCCCTAAGTTTTTGTTCATTTCGATGCGCACCGCTCAAGGAAACTTGTTTTTTGGAACTCCCATCCTTTATGTCCTAAGCTGTCCCCCTTGCGAACGTTTGCAGGCATTACTTTGAATGACCACTAGTGTTCACGATCAAGACCCAGGCTTCTTTACAAACACCCAGCCTCAAGAGGTGGCGATTTTTTTTTTTACAACGTCGACACCATCGCTCATGTCCAATGGTTGAGTCCCCCACATTAACTGCTTTGATCAAGACTAAATCTCCTAGCCAGATGCTCGCCCGCCGTTGACTACAGGATGCGTCACAAAAAGTTTGAAATCCCTGGTGTCTGTTCCAATCCCAGTTTGCTGCTCCCTTATACCGCACGGTTTTGGCTTTCGACCCACCTCCATCCCTATTCCTTTAAACCCAATTTTGCCCTTTGCTTGTGAAGCCACCCGATCATATCCCTGCCTTACCCATCGTTTTTAAACATCTCCATTTCACCAGCCCCTGTTTTGCCAAACCTTGTATTGCTCATACCCGCAGTCAACCGCGCTTTTTTGCGGATTACAACCAGGCCCGCTCCTCCACGACTCCATTTCTTCTTTTTCAAAAAACGGCGCCAATCCCGTTCCCAAAGCAATTGCCCACAAGGATTGCATTCTTCTTTCCGGATATGTTTTCCCCTCCACCACGCCTCGTTTGCGCCAATCCCTTGTAAGAGTCGGACCCCCACCTATTCCTTTTCCTTTTTCCCGACATAACTGCTCAGTAAAGTGACGCCCGAATGCTGCACCCTATCCACAAGAACGTCCCCCCCTATTCGTCCCCCCAAGTATTTAAGCTAATCCCCTTTTCACTGAATTCAAGACTTGGTGACAATAAACCCCGTCCAAGAGCGGGCGTTCGTCTCTGGACCAGACCCCGGCGCGTCCCCTCATCCAACATCTTGTAAGCCCGGACCCCAGAGAAAGTTTTGAGTTCCCGTCATTCCCCCTTCTATTGTTTCGACCCGCCAGTTCCCTGTATCCACCGTCCCGGCATGGGTCCGCACTGTCTCTCAACGCGTACAGGTCAACAGTATATACTGCCGCTCCCTCCACTTTCATATTTCCCTTCCCCACCTAGCCTTTTTGTTCGTCATTTCACCTTCTCACTCCTACTCCGTTTTTTTTGACCTTTAATGAACACCGACTGAGAAGTTGTTCCGGCATAGACCGCGTCGGTATAGGGCCAAAAAAAGGCAGCTGTCGTTGCATCTTCCTCCCCCCCGCTTCGCCTAGAGGAGCCGACCAAGTACTGTTGACAACTCTTTCCCACCCCCGTCCTTTGTTTCTCTATGTTATTCTTCCCTAGACCTGACCCCTTCTCCCTCCTCCCCCTCCACACCTCACTGTTCTTTTCACGTTTCTGTTCGGAACGAGAGACGTTGGTAGGGGCTGCTCACCTCCCGGTACGGGAACCAGTGATCGTTCCGGCTTGCTGTTCAATGTTTCCGCTGGTCTTTTCCCCTCTTTATTTTCGCGCGGCGGTTTCGTCCACCAGGGGAACGTCCTTTACGTGCTGGTTTCTTTATATTTTGCACTATCTCCATACTCGGTGATTCTGGTTGGGACGTCACTTGATTCCATTGGCTTTTTTGGATCCGTTTTGCGTTTTCCCTGTACCCGCATCCCGTTTTTTTTTTTCTACGGAACCGGGTGGCTTGCGCTGCCATGGCGAATGCGTTCACCGACGCCGCCGGGATCTTATGGTCTGTGCTGCCTTACTTCTTTTGGCGTTTTGGGCTTTCTTTCGAGGGCGGCGAAATTTATTTCCGTTTTTTCCGTCGGCTTTTGCTGGCTTTTTCGTGCGGACCTCTTTTTGTTATGTTGTGTTTTTTTATTACAGCTGATGCACATTAACCGGTTTCTGGCTTTTTATACTTAGGCGCTGTTTTGACGTTGTTGGTTTTTGCCCCTCTTTTCGTAAGGCAATGTTCTGATTTTTGAAATCTGCTGGGTTGCAGCAACGGGGCTTTTCACAATTCTCGTTCTTTGTTGCAAAGGAGTTACCTGATTTCTGAGCCCCAGCCCCAGGTGTATAGGTTGAGGAGTTTGATGGTGGCAGCACGGCCTCCTTTTCGGTTACGGGTGCTCATATTGCCCTGGGTACTTTATTAGGACCAAATGTTTTTTATTTTTCTTTCGACCCCCCAGGTATTTTCCGCGTAGCGTATGGTGCCCCCCCCCCCCCCCGTTACACCTCGGCCAACTTGTTTTTTACCTTTTTTAGGTTTTTCTCTTTCCCCCCTTTGGGTGACCCCTCTTTTTTCTTGCTCCTCCATTTCCACTGGGTCATCCGATGGAGTTCGGCGTCATGGGGTGGATTGATGCGGGGTTTGAACTGGACTGAAACTGCCCAACACAACAGGTGGTCCTTTTTTTCGGGGGTATTTGGCGCTTTGTTCTGTCAATTGATGTGCCCTCGGATGGAGTACGTTATGGGTCTGGCTGACGACCCCGTTTAAACGCCCTCGCTCTACGCTGGCACGCGCAGCTGTCAAGTCCCCCTGATTCGCAGAATAGAGTTAGGCTCGATCCTTCTTTCTTGTCTGCTATTGGGCTGAGGACCGCTTTTGGACACTTTTTTCCTCGGTTTGCTCATGGGTAGTGGGAAAGTTGCCCGGGTCCGACGGGGGAGAATCCTGAGAAGGAACCAAAGGGTTTTTAGTGAAATCGCGAATTCACATTTCCCCCTAGGGAAGGCTGAGAGGAATGTGAAGACTGGAATCCGTTATGGGACTTGCTGGGATGTATTTTGCGTGTTTGGGTTAGGGTGTTTTCGGGGTCTTTTCGCTGTTGTTTATCCTTTTTTTTTTTTTTGCCTGTTCTTTCGAGGGACTGAGAAAGCCCAAAATTTTGCTGTTTTGGTTTCTGACCCCTTCGCTCAGGGTCCCTGCCCACCTGTCCCAGCGCTGGATGGAATCCACGAAAAGCGATAGGTTCCCTTAAGCGTTTTTACCCTGCCCCGCGTTCGCCTCCTTTTAAATATCAACATAGGATGGTTCTGCAGGAGAGGCCCCTTCTCCTGACCCTTTCCCGGTTTTCCGTTGCGGTTTTTTTTTTTCCTGCGCGTTTTTCACTGGGTCGGGTGTTAAGGTTTTGTGACGCCCCTCAAAAGACTCCACCTCCCTTCCATATCCATGTTTTGGCTTTGGTTGGCGACCTGACCACGTTTACCGAGCCCCTTGCGTGACTTTTTTTACGAGTGGCTTTCTGGTTATTCCAACTGGGTGGTTACGGTGCGACATGTTTAAGGTTATATTTATTTCCACTCAAATTTCAACATCCCTCCGATGTGATCGTTCACATATAACCCAACACAATAGACGATGCGCCACATGACCTCCTTTCCCCCGGGCTTGCGATTACGGATTTTTTTCGCTGACGCCGTGCCCCATTTCCTTTTTTCCGTTTTTCGGATGGGGACTAGCTGTGCCAGCTTACTACGCGGATTTTTGTCCTTTCCCCCCCCCATTTCCCTTTCTCTTCGTATTGCGTTGTGTTGACTTGAGGTCGGCGTATGCGGGTGCATTGATTTGTTGCCATCCGTGTGGTTGTTCCCCCTTTTCCGTTCCCCCACCCCCTACCACTTTCCAGCACTTGAACTTCGAGTGATATCGGTATGCTTCGCCCTCAGTGGACCAGTCCGGTTGACCACCTCCCACGCCTTTCCCCAGTCGATTTTGTTCCTTGTTACGACCCCAGAGCACTTTCTTTTGCTGCCGTTGACGTTTCTGTTACTCTGCTGCCCTTCACCTTCACACGCGCCCTTTTTTTGGAAGAGTCGTCACGTTATTGGAAGGTGGACCCCATGCTTTTTTTCCCCCCGTTGGAGTTTTTGGACCCCTTTCGTTCCCGTTGATGGGCGGCTGGGACATTTTATCCCCTTTGGTCCCTGTACCCCACAAACTGTTTCCTGTCCCTCCCCCCCGTTTGGACCTGTTCTGTGGAATATTGGATCTGACCGTCTTGGTTGCCAGTTCGGCCTCTTCCCGATTGCCAACCTTTTTTTCCCACCCGTCAGACTCTCGGCTTTTGGGTCCCGGCCAGCACGGTGTACATCGCTATGTTCGGCCTCGGTCTCGACCTGACCATTATGAATGTCCGTCCGGCCTTTCCGGATGGCCGCTTCTGTGTTTTTTTCCTTTCTTTCTTCCCTTGCCGACGTCCCACTATACGTCGACTCTTTGGTCGATTTCTTTCGATTTCCCTCAACCCCCCCACCCCTGGCATTTTTCTTCCTTCTTTTTTCCTTTCTCCGTGGTGGTTTTTTAGCCTCGTTGTTATGGTTTTTTCTTTTCGCAACTTCCCACTCTGCATTCTTTTGCCTCTCGTTTGGTCTTTTTCTTTCCTTCTTGCAGGTGCTCCCTCCAGAACACCCACAAGCAGAGAGTCTTTGCACGCAGGGGCTCTCATGTCATTGGTTTTTGGGTACCGCTTCACTTACGTGCCGTTCTGCCCCCCACGGTTCCGCGGTACCCAACCACGAGACTTCTCTGAGATTGTCCCGTTTTTGGAAAATTCGTCGCATTGACGGGCTGCAACCCCTTTTCGTTCCTTTTTTTCTTCCTCTTCCCTTTTTTTCTCGTCACTCCCCCCACCGGCGACGTTACCTTTTTTTGTGTTTAAAGTGGCGAAGCCAGAAGAACACCCTTCCCATGTTCAACTCCAAATGCGACCCTCCCCTCCCCTTTTTCACGACCACAGTTCGCCTTTCCTTACTCTAATTTAACTGGTCTTGGACGTTGCATCAGAAGCGCTGTTACACAGGCCCTCTTAAATTGCTGCTTACCCCGCAATCGGGCGACTTTATTCAGGGTGTGTGTCTCCAACCCCATTTCCAAATCCTCGTCCCTTTTCCCTTCGTTTATGTTCCTCACCGGGGTCCCTTCATGATTCAAGGTAGGCAGCCCCGTTAAGTTCGCTTTTTTCACGATGGTTAACAAGCTGCATTTCCCTCACGTCTGTGCACGTTAAGGTCCCCGCTCATCTACCTTCGACCCCCACTTTTTCGACAACGCATACCGAGCGATTTTCCTCCCCACTCCCCCCACACCAAACACCCTGCTCCGCTTGTTAAAGATTCAAGAACCCATTCAGGAAAGAAAACCTCACCCCTGGCCCGCGGCCTCCTCATCTGCGCCTCGCCCGGGTTCCCAATGGCGAAAGTTTCCCTGGTCTGTTTTTTTGAGAGCCATCGTCGACTTAGTTGATGGAGCGTCCCCCTTACTGCTTTCCTTCAGTCGCCCCCCATTTTGAACATCAAACCACGAACAGGCGAAATAGACATCTGCCAACTGTCCATCGTCCCTCCCATTATTGTTTTTCACCCTGGTTCGGGTAAAAACCGACAACTCCTAGGCTAAGTAAGGGGGATTTTTTCGGAGTCACCTTGGACCCGTCCACAAAGTTGTCACCAAGCGACTGTCGCCGCCGAACCTGCTGAATTACCACCCCCTTTCTGTCCTTTATTTCCACCTCCTCACCCCTGCCGTCCTTTCGTCCTCGTTTTTCTTCTTATTTTCTCCTGAGCTAAGAGTTCTAACTGGATGAATCTTATATATGGTCCTCCTTTATCGTCCTTCACCGGCCTTGGCCCCCCCCGTCCCCCCCGGGCGCAGCCCTTTTATTTACACCCAAACAATATCAACGTGAATTTTTCATTTCCCGACAGGAAACCGGACCCCCCCCCTTACTGTACTCCCAAAACAGCCCCCAAAAGCAAATCCCGTAAGAACCAAACCCAAATCAACAGGCCCAACTTCCACATCCCCCAAGATCCCCTCCCCCCAACGCTCCCTGTCCCCTCCGAACACTTTTCGTGGACGCTCCCTTTTTCTCCTTCGATACTCTCCGCCCCCCCCTGTTTCAGTCGCCCTCGCCCACTTCTTCACTCCCCTCCACTCGTCGCTCTCGGTAGGACTTGTGTGCCCAGCCCCTTTCCCCTTTCCCCTTTTCTCCACCTGTCCAATTCAATCCGGTCCATCTCTGCCAAAATCCCCCCCCGCTTCCTTCTCTTAATTTTCCTTTTCCGCCTCGATGTCTCCGCGTCCTTTTTCGCCTGTTGCGGTGTGCCGGAGGCTCCCGTCCTCGTACAAGGGCCCATTCTTTTCCCCTAGGATGTGGTTCAAAAAGGAAAACGAGAAAATCCCACGAGAACCGTACTCCTGGTTAAGGCGTGAGCACGGACCCCCCCCTAAGACCACCCATTCGTTTCCCGCCAGAATGGTTTCTCACGAGGGCTTTCCCTTTGGTCTGTTTCGCGAACAATGACCGAACTTGGCACCAGAACCGTGGTACTCCCCCTTTCCCTAACCCACCCATCCTCCGCGGTTTGCTATGGTTTGTATCCCGAAACTGCAACCATCCCCCTACCACTCATGTTGTAAATGCTTGTTGCGCGTCCCTGTGCCATTGCTTTTTTTGACGCGATGCAGCGACTTGCTGTCTTTCCCGAATATGTTTTGCACTTTCTTTCCCTTCTTTCCTTTCCCAATGCACAGCCCAGCCGAGCAAATAAAGGTTTGATGATTCACAATACTCCCCCGCATGTGGTCCCTCCTTTCATGCCAGACAATCCTAAGGACTGAACCATTTGTCCCCCCCCTTTGCTGCAAAAGACCCGTGACAGATGCCCCATCCCCCCTGCCTACGAAAACTCGGGTCCCCCCAAACCCTTCCCTCATTAAAGCTGCCCTCCATGTTGACCCCTTGTATGTGCTCATTAATTCTAGGAAAAAGCATGCCAGACCGCGCCCCCGGTATCCCCCAGCATGACGACCGCCCTTTTTCAGTGAACTGTCCGGGTTCAAACCACCTTCCCCTCCCATCCCGACTAAAAGATCTATTTCCATTCCAGTTCCCACACGCCATGAGCCAGTCTTTCCATCCGCTTCCCCTTTCTTTTTTGTGACCTGCACCACCCTCCTCCCGTTTGCCGAATAAAACCCGTTAAGACACTGAGACACGGTTTTTCTGGGTTGCGGAAATCACGAATTCGTTCATTGACTCCCCCGATCCGGCCCTCCCCCTGCAGGAATACACCAAGTATAACTTTTGTTTCGCAGCCACCTGATCCAGCTCACTTCCCTCCTTCACCTTGGCTCCCAGTGGTGAACGCCCACAACCCCGACCCCGCGTGTGCCGTTCCGAGCCTCCAATTCCCTTCTCGTCGTTTCCACCTTTTTGCACCGCAGGCCCTTTGTCCTTATGCGCTTCGCCGTCGTCCTTCCCCCGACCCCAAAATTTTCTGTTGCCCGCCCGAATTTTAATTAACACACAGGTACGTACCAGGTCGCCCGCGAAAAGCCGTCTCCCTCCTGCCCCACTCCATCCTCTCCTCCTTTGCCGTTCCCGCGGATATATTCCCCCCCATGCCCCAGAACAAGATCGTTGTCCCCCCTTCGATAATTTGC
>Ga0179593_1652927_pt1 | contig 20658 bp, 31 predicted proteins | sample CZODoug2_1_08_16_FD_185931 | JGI IMG/M metagenome (GOLD analysis project Ga0179593, IMG submission 185931) | Vadose zone soil fungal communities from Angelo Coast Range Reserve, California, USA - CZODoug2_1_08_16fungal (PacBio error correction) | ecosystem: Environmental > Terrestrial > Soil >... | reverse complement strand
AAGAAGGAGGGGGAGAGAAAGGGCACATTTGATTTTTTTCCCCTTTTTTTCCCCCTTCTGTCTTTTTTTTCTCGTCCAGTGTATGCAAGAGCTTCTTACTAGTCCACGAGGCAGATAGAAGCCAGAGGAAATGCTATAGAGGCCGATAAAAGCACGTTCTCCTTTCCCTTACCCTTTTTTCTCCCCCTTTTTGTCTTTCCCCACAACCCGTCTCGGCTCTTAGTCTATCCGCTTCATCGACACGACACTAACCAAACAGATAATTGCAAGACATTCGAGGGCCTTTTTCTCTCTTCCCTCTTCCTTCTTCCTATTCCGGCTTGAACACAGCTTTTTGTGGACACCATTCCTTCGAAGGGAGCAAGTAGAGTGTTGTAGTTGAGTGTTTTCCCTCCTCCCCCCTTTTCCTCCCTCTCTTTTTTTCCCCGCAAACCAGTTGGCCAAGGCGGCACCTGTTACGTCTTCAGCAAAAACAATAGCAGAAAGAGAAAATCCCCCCCTTTCTTTCTTTCCTCTCTCTTCCTTCTTTGGTTCTAGCGCCTCTTGGACGTAAAAGTAGAAGATCATTGCACACTCATTTTTTTTTTTTTTTCCCCTCCCATCCTCTCTTTTTCTCTTTTTCCCCCACCATATCTTCCCACCTACATGTAACGGAAAGCAAAGTCGACCACGATACAGGTGAAAATAGCCAGAGGCTTGTAAATAACTGCCAACAGAATGCCTGATTCATTTTTTCTTTTTCTCCTTTCCCTTTTCCCTCTTCCTTCCCTTTTGATATCCTATCCCGCTTACACTTGAAGAAAGTTAGCGGCTGACAGGATATTGTTGAGGGGAAGTCATAGGTTTCGACGGAAGGAAAACCTTTTTTTTTTTTCCCTTTTCCCCTTTCTCTCTTTTTTCTGCTCCTTCGCCCTGCTCTTTTAGTGCGCGGTTATTCATGGTATTCGAGACAGCGAAGGGTAGGGACGGACTTTTCTTTTTTTTCCCTCCCCCCCCCCTCCCCCTCCTCCCTTCATCCTTTCTGCTTCCTGATATTCTGCGAGTGAGGATTCGCAGGGAGAAGGGGCAATGAGGAATCTTAAGGGCGTTTTTGTTTTTCCCTTCCCCCCTTTCCTCTCCCCTCCTCCTTCCTTCCAATTCTTTTTTCGGCTATTAGTATGGCCCTGCACAACCGAAAAGTGTGTAGAGAACATATCAATAGAAATAGAATGGAACGATGGTAAGCTCTCTTCCCTTTTTCCTTTTCCTTTCCTTTCTTCGTCCCAGTGATTAAGACGCGGGTACGGGAAGACAAACGAGAATATGTGCCTTTTTTCCCTCTTCCTTTCTTCCCCCCCACCCCCCCTGGGCGTTCTGAATGTTGATCCAAGAAGGAAAGTTCTTGCCTTTCTTTCCTGCCCTCACTCTAGGAACGGACTAAAAAAATCCAGAAGTGTACCCTTCTTCCCCCCCTTCCCTCCCTCTCTCTTCTCCCTTTTTTAATTCTGCACGCAAGAAGGATTTCTGGCGTTTCATCAAGCGTTGCTCCAAAGCTGTCAGACATGAGACAGCCGTGCCAACTTTTCCCTTCTTCCCTCCCCCTCCCTCCCTTACCTTCTCCCCCAACCTGTAATCCAATGCCAAAAGGATATGGTAAAGGCATAAAAACAAAAACAGCAAAAGCTATATCGAAAACAAGAACCGTTTTCCTCCCCCCCTTTTTCTCCCCTCCCTTTTTCCCTTTTCCCTTCCCTTCCCTCTTCCCTCCCCAAGAACAAAAGGTGAAGTACAAGAAAAAAAAAAGTACCACAATATTGCAGAACTCACCGCCCCACCCCCCCGTTCTCTCACTCCCTCCACCCAAAAAGATGAGAAAGCGCATGATGGATAGTGAAACAATCCATTGCTTGGAGGATGGCGTGAATTACATCCTTTTTTTTTTTCCCCACATAGTACCATCTTGTAGGCAACAGGAACAAGTCACACGAAGAGGACAACGTAGTGGATTGAGTGCAGCCAAGCGGACCGAAAGTGCATCTTCCCTTTCCCCCTCTACCTTTTTCCATCTTCCACCCAAGTTTTCGGAAGCGTAATGGACTAAAATGTAGACTAACGTTAGCAATGCGATTGCTAAAACAACAACACGTTTCTCCCTTCTTTTCTCCTTTCTCTCTCTTTGTTCTGTCTTAATAGTTCACAACAATGCACTCACCAAAAATCCAGAAAAAGATTGCAGCGAGACATTTCAGGCCATGGGAGTGGCCTACCGTCGTTCCTTTTTTTTCCCCCCCCCCCCTTTCTTCCCTCCCAAAACAAGAAGAGATAGCAATCTCCTACAAAAAACGAACGACCCCTCACTAAGTTGAAGCCAAAACGATTGAATTATGCCTTTTCCCCTTCCCCCCTCTTTTTTCTCCTTCTTTCTTTCTTTTCTTTTTTGTGGTATTCTATCCTTCTTCCGCAGACTTTGGAATTTCCCGCGAAAAGAACTAAGAGATGGTGAATGAAAGGGAGATAACAAACGAAAACCTAGCCCCTCTCCTTTTTCCCCTCTCCCCCTTTTTTCTTGCTTTCCTCCTTTCCTGCTCCGACCGAACCCCCAGCCAAGTAAGAAAAAGAGAAGAGGAAAGCTCATTACGGAAAAACTGAGGACTAACGTGGTCCCCTTCTTTTTCCCCCCCCTCCCCAATTCCCTTCCGTAGCTCGAAACGCACGACTCGGAATTAACCTACCGAACATGGAATACCGAGATTAAATAGTTTTTTTTCCCCCCTTTCTTCCCCTCCTCCACTTTTTCCCCTTTGCGCCTTTCGCTGTCATGAGGTAAAGGATGAAGGAAAGGACAATACTACCCCCTTTCCCTTCCCTCCTCTCTTTTTCCTCCCATTCACACAATCTGCTCATTGCTGAATCCTGGCCCTTAGCGAAACTGGGATGGATGCGGCCGATATGAAAGATTGGGTACGCTCCTTCCTCTTTCCCCGTTTCTCTCCTCCGGATTCCCAAACGAAGCAGTGCCTTTTTTTTTTTTCCCCTCTCCCTCCCCCCCCCCTTCTCCCCCAACTACTATTTTTGCAAGGCCTGGCTCATGTCTGCACAGAGGCCCCGGGAGACAACTTCTTCTTCCCTTCTTCCCCTTCCCCCCTTCTCCTCCCTCCTTATCGTAGGGTGCCGAGAGTTGCGCTTAGGGACACGGCGGGAATGCGTTGAAAAAAAAAGTTCATAAGAAGCTTTTTTTTCCTCCCTTTCCCTCTTTACGGGATCAACATTAAAGCACGCCCCCACAACAACAAAAGGGGGGGTGGGGGACTACCTTTTCTTTTCCTCTTTCCGTCCTGGGCCGCAAGCCCCTGTCAAGGAAAAAAATTAAGGAAATTAGAGTAACTAATCTCGAAACTGCGAAAAAACCCTTTTTCCTCTTTTCCTCTCTTCTTTTTTTTTTCTCCCCCTTGGTGGCAGTTTTTGCTACCGGTCCCAGGAGGAAAAGGTGGAGAGAAAAAGAAAGGCCTGTCCTTTTTTTTTTTCTTTTTCCTTCCCCCCCCACATTTCTTTTCCACTCCGCCCTTCACTCAGCCGTGGGAGCCGGTAGAAAGGAGAATCTTCAACAGGTAAATATGGCAAGGTACAACCCGAAACCGGAATCACGCATGGCTCAGAAGACTCTTTCTCCTTCCCTTCACCCCTCCTTCCTCTCCGCTCCTTCCATTCGTCCGTCGAAAACCTAGACTCCCCGCAAAGCAGCGAAGAGTAAATTAGTAACGGAAGCGCCTGTTTTTTTGTTTTCTCCCTCCTTTTTCCCGGCAACTACAGCAGTAAAGCATCTGCGAGTTTAACCGACGGTCGACTTGAGCAGGTATGAGTGAAAGAAGGGGGGATCCCTTTTTTTTCTTCTTTCCTTTTCTCTTTCGCTATTCTTTGAGACAGCACTGGAAAACAAAAAAGACCCCCCACCAGGAAGACTTTTCTCTCTTCTCCTCCCAGCTTTGAGATTTTATTCGCAGGGCGACAAGAAGAAAAAAAGGGAGAAGACAAGGGGAAATGGGGGTGGAGAAAAAAACAAAAAACAAACAAAAAGGAAGAAGGATGAAGGAGGAGAGTAAGAATCATTCAATCCCCCCCCCGCCTAAGCAAATCTCGTCAAGCAGAAATAGACAAAACATAGCGACTAGCTCACCCCCCCCCAGACTCCTCCCCCTCAACCAAACACCAAACCAAAACCCAAAACACAAACAACAAAAAAAAAACACAAAAAAAAAAAAAACAAATAACATAAACAAACAAAAAACATAAGACTAACTCCGCAGACAATTTCCTCTACCTCCCAAAAAAAAACTAACAAAACAAAAAATACAACATCCCAAAACCCCCATATCATCCCCTAAACCCATAATACGAAAAAAAACCCACACCCACCCACACCATCGTCCCGCAATCCTCGCATTAAGCGTACTACACAACACCTCATCTAACTGGTCGCCATTATCCCGCACAAAGACAAATGAACAAATCCACCCCTCACAAACCCCAGCCTAAAAAACCAATCCAAAAATCCACCAACACATACCCAAAAAAACAACACCAAACAAAAAAAAAATCACCCCCGCTCTACCCCCAGCCAACTCAAAATAACAAACAAACACAAAACAAACCACAACCACAAAACAAAAAACCCCACCTACCACCTTTGAAACCAACCACACCGACAAACAACAAAAACGCCCCAACAAAAACCACACAAAGAAAACCAACTCAACAACAAACAACAACACTAAACAAAACCCTCCAGCTCCCTCTTCCTTAACACATACGAACTATTCCAGAAAAACCAAAAACAAAATACAAAACACACAACACTCCAACATTCCCAACCACAACAAAATACAAACCAACAAAAATAAAACCAACACACCTCCCAAAACAACAAAACAACCAAAAAATCCACCTCCAAATCCAACAACCTCATAACCCCTCTGAAACAAAACGAAAAACCAAAACTCAATAAAATATCCCACCCCAACCTCTACCCCTCCCCCCATCTAACTCCTAGCCATCCCGCTCCTCTCCAACAACAAAAATACCCCACTGAAAAAAACTACCAAAAACAAAAAACAAACCCTACCTTTCCCCCAACACACACAAACTACTACCAACAAACAACAAAAAAAAATAACAAAATACTACAAACCAACAGCAAACCACCACCCCCACAGCCACAAAACAAAACAAAACAACTCGTGCCCCCTCCCCCCAACACAAAACTTAACGTTTCCCCAATACCCACATACATCTTCCCTTTCACTCCCCTTCCTACCATCTAACACACGCCCCCTCCCCCTTAGTTTATTCGACCAAATAACCCAGCATCTCACGTCTCTCCACGAACCCCCACAAAAAAAAAAAAAACCAAAAACAATAAAAACAAGAACAAACCATAAAAAACCATCTCTCCCCCTAACCCAACCATTCAATTCAAAAAACAAACAAAAACACAAAAATAAAAAAACCCCAGCCCAACACTCCAACGCCGACAACCTTATCCTCCCCGCCACAAAAAAAAACACATAAACAAAATCCCATTCCCCCCAACACCTCTCGGACCCCACAAAACCAAAACCAAAAAACAAAAAACAACCAAAACAAACTCATATGTACCACTACCTGATTACATACCTCTCGCTACCATCTCCTTCTTTTTCCCTCTTCCCTCTTTTTTGCTTTTACCTTTCCTCGAATGGCTTGCAAGTAGATGTTGGTGAGTGTCGTGGTAGCAGGCAAGCTACTTTTTCTTTTCCCTTCTTCTCCCTTTTTCCCCTCTCACCATATTCGGAGGATGGAGTTCAGAGAAAGTGAGGTAAGCGGAGAGATAGAGGGTCCTCCTTCTTTTCCCTCCCCCTTCCCTCGTCACATACCCGCGGAGGGGAGGAAGAGGAAGATACACGGGAGGAAGGCTTCAGAGTATCGATTTCCCTTCCCCTCCCCCCTTTTACTCCTCTAACCGTCATGTGTCAAACTCGCAGAGCTATTACATGAAGATGTAGTGCCGTAACAATACAACCTATAAGAAAGGAAAAAAAATCATGGATTCTCCTCTTTTTTCCTTCCCTTTTCGCTTCTCCTTCTTTTTCTGGAGGTCAAGGTTCGACGGCGAGGAATTATGGATGAGAAAGAGGATGAGTGCGTCCCGGTTTTCCCACTCTCTTTTTCTCCGTTGATTCCTGTCATTCGAGCCAGCGAATACGGTCGGTGACAGGAAGCTAAAGATGGAAGATCTCCGTACATTTCCTTCCCCCCCCCTCCCCCTCCTTTCGCATTTTTGTTCCTGCTTCATCTGCGCGTGAGGATTCGAAGGTAGCCGGGCACTGAGGAACTTTTCCCCTTTTTTCCTCTTCCCCCTGACCCTCCTCTGACCTCTTCCCCTTCCGAGAGCTGGCCTGCCACACACGCCAGTGTGACAGGACAATATCTCAATGTAGCCACACGCGAATGGAACGATATTTCTTTTTCCCCTTTTTCCTCCCCTTCTCTCTTCGCAAACAACGCGTAGAAAAAAAAGAAAAAGAGGAATATGTTTTCCCTTCTTTTTTTTTTTTCCCCCCCCCCCACATTTCTTTTTTTTCCTGTATCAGCATCCCAGAAATCGAGAAAAAAAAAAAGCTTAATAAAACTAAAAGAGAGACCGAAACTCGACGCGCTTTTCCTTTCCTCCCCCCCTCCCCCAATTCCAGCCGGTCACCTAAGCGAAAACTCTAAGGCACAAATGACCTATAGTAGGTAGGCTAGGGTGCCCCTCTCCTTCTTTTTTTTTTCCTTCCATCTTTCTCCCCCCGCTGTCAGACATGAGCGAAAGCCGGGAAAATAGTATTTTTGTTTGATAGGATGTTTGCGGATTTTTTTCCCCCTTTTTTTTTTTAGTCCCCCGACGCTGTGAACCAGACCGGGCAAATGGCAGTAGTGGTTACTTCTTCCCCCCCTTCCCCTTCCCCATCTTTTTTCAGTCTCTCCCACTCCATCCCAGTTTCGAGAAAGGGGCAAGGATGCGCCTCACTGGATCGGAGTGTTGACCTTGGCTTTTCTTTCCCTTTTTCCCCCATCCATTCTTTGGATGGCGTGAATTCCCTCCTGTAACCTACAATGACAGAGAAACAGGAGAAAGGTGGACAAAATATTGACGCTTTTTTCCCCTCTCCCCGCTTTTATCCCCCTGCTGTCACGACGAGCAGTCGTGATTTCGTGCGCGGGACGAGTGATTTTCTTTTTTTTCTCTTTTTCTCCCTCCTCCCTTCCTGTTGAAATGAGGGCCAAAGGCAGGAAAGCGTCGGCTCTGTCGATACCGTCGCATGCAGATGTGTTCTTCTTCCTCCTTCTTTTTTTTTTTTTTTTCCGTCCTGTCCCCCTTGCTCCATCCGAACAAGATTGCAGACGAGACCTTTAGCCATGGCAGGGGTGACGTCTGGGATTCGTCCTTTTTTCTTCTCTTCCTTTCCTTTCCCCTCCCCCTTTTCTTTTCCTTCTCTTTCTCCCATCTCCTCAAACGAACGCCTCACTCAGTCATGCCGCCCAACAAACGATTGATGCAATAAGGTGGAGACACATCTCCCCTTTTTTTTTTTTATTTTTTTTCTATTCTTTTCCCTTTTCCTCCTCCTTTTTCAATGTCCGCGAAAAAGCCACATCCGCAGGAGGGTGAATGAGTTCCGACCAGCACTCGAAATCCAACCCCCTTTCTCTTTTTTCTTTTCCTTTTTTCTTCTTTCCTCCCTCCCCCCCCCCTCCCGTAAGAATAGAAGAGGACAGCTCCCTTCCGGCAACGAGACTGTCACGGTGGAAAAACGAATTCTTTTTTTTTTTCCCCCCCTTCCCCCCTTCATTTCTTCTCTTGCGCACGCACGACTCGGAATATCAACTACCGACCATTGGCATACAGAGATTACACTCGTCACCTTTTTTCTCCTCCACCTATTTTCCCCTTTCCCCTATCGATGTCATTGAGGTTAACAAAGGAGGGATCACCGCCCCTTCTTTTTCTTTTCCCTCCTCCCTTTTTTCTTTTCTCCCCTTCCCCCCCTCCTTCATCCAGGGAGGCACTCCTGGCCCCTTCGCCCGAAACGGGATGGATGGGCGATCTTGCAAGTTTTTTTCCTTTTCCCCTTTTCTCTCCCTCTTCCCCCCGACAGCAGTGCCGGTCTGGTTCAAAGCGGTCGGTGACCAAAATGAATGAGACTCAGTCTTCCCCTTTTTTTCTTTTTTTTCCTTCTTCCGGTTTCTCCCGCTTTTTCTGGGAAAAACGCAGATAATTCTGCGTGGCAGACTGGCAATAGACGACTCTAGAGGATCTTAAAATTGCATCCAATGGCACCTCTCTTTCCTTTTTTTTTCTTCTTTCCTCAGAAAAGTGATTCGCCGAGATGATGCAGCAGACAACCCTCCCTTTGTTTTCCCTCCTCCTTTTTATTTTCCCTTCCCACTGGTATTTCACCGGACAAGCTGGGTCAAAACAGACGATGTTCAATACAGGAGCAATAATTCGCGTTGCTTACCGACCGCTTTTTTTCCTTTCCCCCACCCTCGTTTTACCCCCTTCCTATGGCGAATGAGATTGTCTTACACACGCGGTAGAGACAGGCACAGCACAAATAAATCGGACGCAGCATATTTCCGAGGCGTTATTGTTCCCTTTCTCTTTCCCCCTCCCCCCTTTTTCCCTTCTACTTCTCCTCCTTCCCCCCGCGGCAGATGACGCAGGCAAAGCGAAATGATGAGAGGAGAGGGGGGAATGAAAAAAACTGAGTCTTTTCCCTCCCTCCCCCCTTCCCCCCCTCTCCTTTATCGAATCCCGACACTCTACGCCGAGCGTATTGGAAAGAAAGAAAGGGAAGAGAAAGAATAGAGGGGCATCCTTTTTTTTTTTTTTTCTTTTCTTTCCCTTTTCCCCTCCCCCCTATATCCTTTCATGTACATGCGGTGACAGGAGCAGACGGCCGAGACGATACATATTGTATGATAGATAAGTATGAAAGGGGAAATTCCCTCTTCTTTTCCCTCCTTTTTTATCGACAACGGATGCCATTGAGTTGATCGAAAAACATCGAGAAAGGAAGAGACTAAACGGATATCATACCAGCGGTTCTTTCCCTTCTCCTTCTTTCTTCTTTCTCTTTCCCTCCCGTTCTCGGAACGCACATCACGCGAAAAGAGAGAGGAGACAGGTTTATTAGAATTTCTTCCTCCTTTTTTTTCTCCCCCCCCTCCAATCCCCCTCACCAAACATCTACTTGCAGCCATCGAAGGAAGGGTAAAGAAACACAAAAGCTGATATCCCCTTTTTTCCCCCCTTTTCCTCTTTCACTTTTCAATTATCACCCCTCACACATGTACGAAAATGGCCGTGAAAGTAGAGTGAGGTGAAGAAAAAAGGACTATATGATAAAAGAAGGAAAGGAAATCCTCACTTTTCCTCTACCCCATTTCCCCCCCCAATCATTCGAAGGCAGGAAAATGGCGTAAGAAGAAAAGATTCAAGAATGGTACGCGGAAGCCCAATTTTCTTTCTTTCCCCCTTTTTTTCTTCTCTCCTTCTTCGCTTCGAAAGTCTCGATTTCGAGAAACTTCCTTTTCCTTTTCCTCTTTTTTTTCCCCCCTTTTTTTCCCTTTCAGAAGGATCAGATCAAGAAGCAGATCCTCGAGTTGCGCATTCCACAGCAACAATGTAAATGCCAAGTTCCTTCCGTTTTTTTTTTCTTTCTCCTCTTGAAATTGCGGTTCGCAGTCCCGGAAGAATGCCTGTTCAAAGATAACGCTCGGGAACGCTCTTTTCTTTTTTCTTTTTTTTTCTCTCTTCCTTCCCCCCCTTCCTCCCCGTCTGAGAGGAGGCGGTGAGGGTAAAGCAGTTGTCGGGCAATTAACAAAAACTACACTCCTTTTTCCCTTTTTTTTTTCTTTTCCTTTTTTTCTCCACCTGTCCCCGCGACCCCGCAAGTTAACGACAAAAAACGGCAAACCAGGAGGCTTTTTTTTTTTCCCCTCTTTTCTCCCCTCTCCTTCCCCCCGTATTATTTTTTTCTCTCTTTCTTCGCAAGGTGCGAGAGGAAGTACTCGAAAAGGAAGGAATGGGTGATGACAGGGCCATAGGCAAAGTCGATGCCTTTCTTTTTTTCCTCCCCTCCCTTTTCCTTTCTTGTCCGCTCCGGTTATTCCACAACAACAAAGGGCGTTACTGTTATAGGGTGAGAGAAAAGATTAGGAAACTCCCTTTTTCCCCCCTTTTTCTTCTTCCCCTTGGCCCAGGAAAAAGCAATCCAAAAAACAATTACAAAAACTTTCCTTCTTTCCCCTTCTTTCTGCCCCTCTTCCCCCTTTTGCCTCCTCAGAGAGAGTCGACATAAGGAAAGTATAATGAACAAAAGGCAAGAAGATCTTTTCCCCTTTCCCCCATTTGGATCTTCCTTTCTTCCAAGAACTTCGCAAGGCATTCGAAATTACTGAGATCATGGCAGGTTAGGCTCAACGCCCCTCTTTTTTTTTTCTTTCTTTTTTTTCCGCCCAGAGTCCCATACCGAGCGGTCAGAATTAAAAGCAAACAGTAAACCCCCTTTTTCCCTCTTCCTTTCTCCCTTTCTCCTCCCCTTTTACCCCCCCCAAAAGAGGAGAAAGCGCATGATGATAGGGAACCAATCAAAGCTGGAGGTGCAAGTGAATTCCATCAATGTAACACCCCCCCCTCTTTTTTTCCCCTGCACCCAAAAACCAAGAAGCAAAAACAAAAGCGGCGGAAGGAAAAATAGCGGAAAGAAGAGAACACACGATCTTCTTCTTTCCCCCTCTTCTTCCTTTTTCGTCTCCCTAGGCACGTTAGTGAGGGAGGGAAAAAAGTACGTCCCTTTCTTTTCTCTCTTCTTTCTCTCCTCTTACTTTTTACTTTTCTGTCGGTCGGAAGCAAGTCACACACATGGCCAATACAGAAAAAAAGATTGCAGAACGAGACCTTTTTTTTTTTTCTCCCCCCCCCTTCCTTTCCCTTTTCTCCTCTACCCTCCCAAAGTCTGACAGGAAAGCAAAGAGATAGCAATTCTACTCAAAAGAACGACCCTCACTAAGTTGCCTTTCTCTTCCTTTTCCTCCTCTTCCTTTTTTCCTTTCCCTTCTTCGGTTCTTTCTTTTCTGTAGTTGCTATCCTAGTCTTTCGCAGACTTGTGGACATTATCCAGCGAAACAGGCCCCGCGAGGATGTGAATGCTTTTTTTTTCCCCCCTCTTTCCCTTTTCTTTCCTTCATCCTTTTCCCTTCTTGTAGCACATGATGGACCTTCGGACCGACCCCAGCCCAAGTAGAAGAGAAGAGGACAGCCTTCTTCCTCTTTCTTCTCCCTCTCCCCTTTTTTTTCCCTCCTTTTGGCCCTCAATTCAAACAGGAAGGACCGTAGTGCTTTTTGACCGAAAACGACACGACTCTCTTTCCTCTTTTTTCTCTTTTCCCTGTTTTTTTCCCTTTTCCCCCTCGCCCATCGCGCAAAAGAATGTGCCACTTGCTAACAATTTACACGCATGAGACATTGAAACGGTACAGTGCTTTCTTTTTTTTTTTTCCCTCCCCCTTCCCCCCCCCTCCGGGATCCAGGGAGGCAATCCTGGCCCATTGCGAAAACTGGGATGGATGGGCGATCTGCACTCTTTTTTTTTTCCCTTTTCCCCCCCCCTCTCCATTTGCCCTGGTAAAACTGGTTCACAAAAGCGAGTGGAATGAGACAAATAACCTGAAATGATATTTTTCTCCCTCTTTTCTTCCCTCTTCCGTTCCCTTTCTTTATCACAACATCTTGATGAAAACGAACAGATGACAATATGCAGTAGGAAAAAGAATGAAAAAATGGGAGAATATAGAGGAATCCCTCTTTTTCTTTCTTATTTCCCTTTTTCCGATTACTACGTTACCTCAGAAAGATGACTTGACAGGATGGAGCAGAAGACAAAACCCCTTTTTTTCTTTTTTTCTTCCCTTAAATACAACCTGCCCTTTACTGGTTAGGACTAACCTAGAAGAGAAAAGGAAAAGATGGCAGTAAAGACGAATTTTACAATCCTTTCTTCCTACCCCCCCCCCCCCCTATAGTCAAAAACAAAACATTAATCTAGAACCTTCTTTTCTTTTCTTCTTTTTTTCTTTTTTTTTTTTTGTCGTCTTGTTCTCGCCCTGGTGGGCCGTTTGCTACGAGGTAGCGGGGAAACCTTTTCCCTTTCTTTTTTTCTTTTTTGTCCTTCCCCCATGCTTCACGCCCGCATCACCATACAGCAGTGGAGACGGTGACGGAGATCTTCAACCAAAGGTATCATCGTCACCGACACCGTTCTTTTTTTTTTTTTTTTTTTCTTTCCTTTCCTTTCCTCTTTCTGCATCGAGAATCTCGCCGTCGCTCACCCCCACCCCCCAAACCCCTCCCCCCCCCCCCCCCCACCCCCCAACCTTGACTCACCCGCAAAAAGCGCAGCAGATAATTTTAGGAAGCGGCCTGACGACCAAGAGCAGCCTTTCCTTTTTTTCCCCTTTTCCCCCCCCCTCTTCCCCTCTTTTCCTATTTTTTTCCCCTTTGCCGGTCGATTTGCTCTGTTATTGAGGTGAAAGAAGGGGGGAGAGAACGGGCACATTTGATCCTTTCCCCTTTCGCGGGTCCTTGCGCGGAGTTGCTTTCGCGCCAGATGAAAGAGCCTTCCCCTCTTCCTTCCCTTTTTTTTTCTTTTTCTTTTTTATTTTCTTTTCCTTTTTCCTACGATACCAGTTTCGCTTAGCACTGGAGTTTCGGACAAAAAAAACAGTATCGGCATTCTGTACTCATTTCCCCCCCTCCCTTCCCCCCCTTTTTTTTATTCTATCTTCTCTCCTTTTTTTTTGTGCGAGAAGCTCCCTGAGATGTCGTCCAGAGGCAAGGAAGGGAATATCAGCTGTTGGCGAAGACCTACCCTTCTGTTTCCCCCTCTTTTTTTTTTCTTTCTTTTCACCCCCCTTACCCTTTCTCCCCTTTTACCCCCTCTGTCATACGACACGGAAAAAAATACTCACAATCTTCGGAGGATGCGAGTTAAGGAGAACGTCAGCCTCTTCTTCTTTAAAAACGTGCCAAATTACTAAGGCGCGGAAGCACATCCGCGCAAATACCCGCGGTTCTTTGTTTTTCTTTTTTCGTCAGAGATCGACCGTCTGTGAAACTCGAAGAGGATTACGGAAGTTGTAGTGCCGGTTCCTCCTTCTTTTTCCACTTTTTTTTAATTTTTTCCCTTTTCCCCACTTCCTCCTTCTCGCTATTGTATTTTTGACAGGGGAAGACACTAGGGTTCGACGAGAGGAATTAGTCCGGATGAAGAAAGCGAAATGCGTTCGTTTTTTTCTTCCTCCCTTCCTTTCATTAAATTCCTTTACCCATCCCCCTCTAATCCAGGAAAAAGTCAACAGAGTGAGCGGAAGAGTACAGTGGAAGAATATAAAGATCACGGAATACCCATATCTTTCTCTTTTTTTTTTTTTTCCTCTTCCTCTGCTCGTAGGTGCTTCTCCGGTGCCGGGCAAATGAGGAAATATTCAGGCGGTCTTGTTAGCACAACCTCCCCTCTCCCTTCCTCTTTTTATTTCCCTCCCGCTTTGTAGGGACAATCTCAAGGTCGCCCGAGAATGGAAACGATGTTTTGCCTTTTCTTTTCTCCTCTTCTTTCCATATTCCCTCCCCTCTCCCTTTCCCTGCTTTCATAGCTGTTGAACCAAGCGTGTCGGACGCTCAGGAGTTCCCCCCCTTTTTCTTTCCTTTTTCTTTCCCTCTCCTTATCCCCCCCCCACTCCCAGCCGTGTACCTAAAGCGCAAAAACTTGTCGGCAACCACTTTTCTTTCTTTTTCTTGTTTTTCTTTTTTTTTCTTTCCTCCCTCCCTCCTTGTCCCCCACTCTTATTTGTTGCTAGGATGTTAGGGACGGTAAGTAGGGAAAGAACTTCGCTCCTTACCCCTCTCCTTTTTTTTCTTCTTTCTCAACTGTCGCCACACTTTATTACCTACCGTTATTCGATAAGCTTGAAATCCTGAGTTCAATACAGAGCGGAGAATTACAACCGTCCTCTACCTTCCCCCCCTCCTTCCCCCTTTTTCCTTTTTTTTTTTTTTTTTCCTCCGGCCCCTTTTCCCACCACCCGTACTCGTGTGAAAGAGAAGTGAGGGATAGTGAAAAATCCAGTGCTTGGAGGATGCGACATTTCTCTTTCCCCCCCTTCCTCTTTTTCTTTTTCCCACTTTCACCATGAGTAAGGTCCCATGCGTCAACGAAAGAGAAAAAGTAGTGAAGTTGATACGATAGCAGAATGTGTCTTCATCTTTTTCTCTTTAATTTTTCTTATTTGAAATTGCTGGCCCAGTCCGGAAAAGCTTCCGGACGTCAGGTCACGAAACAACAGATCAGAACTGGCAGATTAGATTGTTTCTTATTCTTCCCATTTTTTTCCCCCCCTTTCCCTTGTTTTTCTCTACCCTTCCCCCCACACCGGCAGGACGATGACCTTTCAGAAATGGCAGTGGCTTGCCGTTCTGAGGATTCTTCGTAAGAGGATTGCTCAGTTTTTTCTTTCTTTTTGTCTCCCTTCTTTTTTTTCCTTCTCTCTTTTTTTTCCCCCTTTATGCCATCATGTTTGTGCGACCATCTCTCTCTTGTAATACATCATCTAAAACGTATGTGGTGAGTGTGAGAGAGCAAAAATACTCCTTCCTTTCCCATTTGCCCCCCCTTCCCCCTTTTTCTTTTTCCTTCTTCTCCTTTCTTTCCTCCCACCTTCCCCAAACCTTCTCACTCCTCTGCCGCCAGACCAGACGGAAGCCAATGCCATGGCTGAAAGTCTCTTCCCTTTTTTTTTTTTTTCTCCCTTTTTTTTCCAATTCCCTCTATTCTTCCTTATCCCCCCTCCTGTTCACTTCTCACTATCCTAAACCACACAAATCGAATGCGACGATGAGCGAAAAGAAGCTGCCGCTTCTTGCCCCCCCTTCTTTTCTTTTTTTTCCCCCTAACTTACATCTAGTACAACGCGTCCCGAAAATAAACGACTGCTAATTAGCGACGAAATTGGGGCACTACCACTCTTTTCCTTTTCCCCCTTTTCCCCTCTCCCCCCTCTTTCCTTACCCTCCTCCCCCCCCAAGATGTGATTTAGTCTCAATATAAATAATGCACGCGTTGTAGTCATCTTTTGTGAATTTCTATCCCCTTCCCCCCCTTTTCCCCTCTTCTTATTTTTTCCTCTGTTTGTTGTATCGAACCGCTACGGATAATAAGGGTAAAACGCAAGGAGAATATGCAAAGAACCTGCCCTTGCTCCTCATTTTCTTCTCTTTCTTCTGCCCTCAATTGAAGCTCAGTATTCAGGAAATGCAGGCGAAGAAGTTCTTTAAGACTTACGTATCATCCACCCTCTCAACCCCCACTCCTTTTCTTTTCACTCTTCTTTTAATCTGCATGGTCGAAACTCTACGCTGAGCATTCAAATGGCATCAAGTGGAACAGTAGACGACATAATATGATGTTTTTGTTTCGCTCTTTCGCCGTTCCCCCTTCATTTTTTTTTCTAACTCCCCCTCAAAACGCACAACTCGCCGACTTCACGCATTATATCCGGAAAGAAATTTTTTTTTTCTTCCTTTTCCCTTTCTTTTTCCCCCCCCTCTTTCAATCCGGGCACTATTCTCTTGATCAGAAAGATGAGTCTTTCATCGACTGTGTGCCTTATCATTTCATTCATTTTCACCTTTTTTACCTTTTTCCTTCCTCCGTGGTCCGTAGTATTATTCCTATGGTGATTCGGATAGTTATCAGGAAAAATGGTAGGCATTTTGCTACCGCCTTTTCTTGTGTTGTCCTTTGTCCTCTTTTCCTTGTCCTTCTTTCTCTCCCTCGCCCTGCTGCCCCAGCGGCGGATGTTGGAATGACCAAATGATGGATAAAGCCAGCCATCACTAGACCGTTTCTGTTTTTATTTTTTCCCCCCCCTCCTTCTCTTCTTTCTTTTTCCCCCCTCCCTCCCCTGTCAGCTTTCTGCGGACAGGCATCACGGGGAACGCGAAACGTGCCCCTTTTCCCCTCCCCTATATTCTCTCTTCCTTTCCCCTTTTCCTCTCCTTCCCTGTCGTGAAGGCGGTCATCCGGCTCGGCTCATCTTCTGATCGACTTCTGAAAGTGGTCCTTCCCTTTTTTTTCATCCATTCTCCCCCTTTTTTGGAACGGTGCCATTTGAGTTGCTCGAAATAGAGACTCGGAATCCCTTCCCCTTTCCGTTTCTCCTTTTTTTTTTTTCCCTAGTGCCCCTTTCTATCTCGCCGCTCCCCGCAAGTTCTCGGAAAGCACATCGCCTATGTGCATCTTTTGCTCTTTTCCCTTCTCCCCCCCTTTTTCTTTTCTTTCCCTTACTCACCAACCTTACTTCAGCCATTCGAAGGAAGGGTTCACAGCCAAACTGATATTCATGTGCCTCTCCCCTTTCCTCATTCCCTTCCCTTTTTTTATTCCTTTTTTTCTTCTTCGAATTGTCTGACAAGTCGACTTTTGTGATGGTCTTGTAGAGGAAGAGATAGAAGAAGAAAGAAGCCTTTTTTTCCCCTCCCCCCCTTGTCCCTTCTTTCGTCCTTTTTTTCTTTTTTCTTGCGATAGAAGAGGCCTCTTGGTTCCTAGCGCAGAGGGACGTAGTAGAAACATCTTTTCCCTTTCTCCCCCCCCTTCCTTCCCCCCCCCAAATTTCCTTCTCATCACGAGGAAGAGACGAGAAACTTCAGAGTCTCGGGTTTCGAGCCAAACTTTTCTTCTCTCCCTTTTCCTTTGTTGAGTTGCGGTTCCCCTCAAGAAAAAGGAAAGAAAGATACAAGAAGATGATCATCGCCAGTCATCGCTTACCTTCCACTTCTTTTTTTTTTTTTTCCTCCTTTTTCTTCTTTCTCTTTATATTTCTTCTAATGCTGAGTCCCTAATACGTCCCATCAGGAAAAAAGTCAACATAGGTAAGTCTGAGATTCAGATAAAGAGCTTTATCACCTTTTTCATTTGATCTCCCCTTCTTTTTTTTTTTCCTTTTCTCTTCGTTCCCTTCTAGTCACAGAGCTACCAAGATGAGTGAGGCTTTTTTCCTTTCTCCCCCTTTTTCTTTCTCCTTCTTTTCTTGAGTAATCTTCCTCGGCTTTGGTTCTCGGAAACATGTCCCCCGCGGACCGCGTAAGCAACCCTTTCCAGTTCCTTCACCCCTAACTCTCCTTTCCTTCTTTTCTTTTCCCCTTCCTTTTTTTTTCTTCTTCTTATGAATTTTACTCGAAAGTTTACGTAATGGGTGAACTGAAAAAATGGGATTACGGCCACCAAACCCCCTTCTCTTCCTCCTATCCCCCTTTTCCTTCTTTCACTAATTGCACTACGGACGCATCAAGAAGAGTCCACCACAAAAAAAACACACTTCTTTTCTTTCCTTTCCCCCCCTCCCCTTTCCTTTCTTTTTTCCCTCCTTATTTGTCCTGACACATCAGTCGGTACAAAAATCAAAGATCGAGGACATTATCCCTCCCCCCCCTTTTTTTTCTGCCCGTGTAAGTGTCACCATTTGGAAGATCCGCGAGAGTCGCAAGGGACAGTCTGCACAACCCGCCTTCTTTTTTCCTTCTCTTTTTTTAACAAATAAATTGAGGAAAAAAAAAAGTAGGAAAAGCAACTTAGCCAAAGGCCCCTGAGTCTCCTTTTCTTTTTTTTCTTTTTTCTTCTTGTTTTTCCCCCTTAGGAGATGAAAAACTTTAGATCAGTGTAAGTTGCATGAAAAAGAAATGGAGTACATCTCCGCAGGGTCGCCTAACAGTCTTCCTTATTTTTTTTTTTGGTATCATTCTCCTTCAAACAAAAGATGAGAAAGAGCTGAGGGAGAGAATGAAACACCCATCTTTTGTATTATTGCCTTTCGCCCTCTTCCCACCCACCCTCATATTCCGTCCACTAATATCATGAACTGAGCAAACGTGAAAAAATAAAACAAAAAAAAAAAATTTTCCTTTTTTCTTCCTTTTCACGAAGAGCAGTCGGATTTCGTGCGAGGAGACGAGTGATTCCATTATATTTTTTTTTCTTTTCCTTTCTCCTTTTAAATTTGGTCCAAAAGCTCACAGGAAAGAGTCCATGCATCACATGTCAGTCGCCCTCTTTTTCTTTCTCTCCCCCCCTCTCCTTCCCTTTTTTTTTCTTCAGCTTCAACATGCTAATCCGAAAAGAGTGCAGACCGAATATTTGCCGGGGGTTTTCTTTTCCTTCTTGTTCCTTTTTTTTTTCTCCCCTTTTTACCCTAACTTCAATTACAGCATTCACATCCCCCACAACGTACACGCCACACCTCAACTCAGTCGAAGAAAAAACAGAATATGCCAATTCATTATTTCTACCATTCCCTCCTCCTTTCTGTTTTTTTTTTTTTTCTTCATTCCTCTTTCTTTCCTTTTCCCTTTCCCCCATTCCTACTCGGGCTTAAAATAATGAAATGAAGTCGTACACAAGCCCCTTTCTCCCCAAACCACTTTCCCCCTCCCCTTTTCCCTTTTTTCTTTTTTTTTTTTCTTACCTCCCCCACGCCCGTCCGAAAAGAGAATCGGAAGGCTTCCTTGAGGCAAACTGAGCTCAAGGTGTCCACGCTTTTTCTTTCCCTCTCTTCTCTTTCCCCCCAAAAAACTGCCCAGACAACAGAGAAAAAAGACGATATTGGCCTCGAAACAGGCAAAAGAAATCTGCTCTCCCTTTCCACTACCCTTCTCTCCTTTACTTCTAGTTTTCCTATTTTTTATTCTTATCAACACATGTAACGCCAAATACATCGCAAAGGATGAACAAAAATGGATAATACACTATGAACGATGTCATTTTTAACCGGTCTTTACTTTTTCCCTTTTCCTTTTTTTTTTTTCCTTTCTCTTTCCCCTTCGTGAGTTACTTCCAATGCACACGCCGGATCAAGGGAGGAAATAATGGACACTTAAGAAGAAAATGGGATGATAGTTCCATATTTTCCCTTTTCTTACTTTCCTTTTCCTTTCCTTCTCTTTTCACCTTTTTTTTCTCGGGTTAACAACCCCGCCCCCAGTGTCCCTTCTTTTCCCTTTCCCCTTCTCCTTCCCTTTTCCCCCCCCCTACTTTCCGCCCCCACCTTCCTAGCAACAAAATAACGAGTGGGCAAGCTGCTCATGTCTGCACATTTTTGCGTCCCCCGTTCTTCCCTCGCTTTCTTCTTTTTTTTTTCTTTTTTTTTTTTCTTTTTCTTCTGTCCACTGTGTGAATTGGTTGATCCGTTCATCGACTTCCCCTCTCTTTCCTCTCCCCTTCCTTTTTTCTGTTGTTTTTTGTTTGTTTTGTTTTTCAGCCGCCTCCTCCCCTGTTGTGTGGACATTCCCTGAGCGGCCCGGAAAGTGGTCAAAGCTCACCTTCACTTTTCTCCTTTTCTTTCTTTTCCTTCCCCTTCTTCCCCCTCGCACTTCCTCTCGCACATGCGAAAAAAAGATCAACCATAGTGCACATTTCCTTTTTTTTGGCCTACTTCTCTTCCCCTTGTTTTTTCCTTTTTTTTTTTCCTTCTTCCCCCCCCCCTTTCTCTGGGCCCCAGGTGGCGAGACCAAGAACGCATGAAGATTAATACAAGTGTTTTTTCGTCAGCCCTCCCTTCCTCCCCTCCCCTCTTCTTCCTTTCTTTTTTCTTCTTTCCACTGTATTCCGTCAACGGAAAGTATCGACTTGATCGAAGGAACAGGATCCACCTCACCACTCTATGTCCCCCCTCCTTCCCCTCATTTTTCATCCGAGAATCATCCAGTAGAAAAGAGGAATCACCGCCAATCCCCTCGTCCTTTTCTTTTCTTGCTCTTTTTCTCCTCTTTCTGGAAAGGGGAAAAACAGCAAAATAAACTGCAGTAAAGACTCTGCGAGCTTCCTTTCTATTCTCTCCCCCTTTTCTTTTTTTTCTTCCTCCCTCAGTGACTAGGAAGCGAATACCGGATTTTTCCCCCCGCTTTCTTTTTTCTCTTTTATTATCCCCTTTCCTTTCTTCTTTCGCTCCTCTACCAGACGTTATCGGAAAAGACATGAAGCAGAAGATGGGTAGACCTTCCTCACTACCCTCCCCTTTCCCTACTTCCTTTCCCCTCCTCCCCACCCTCCTTTCCGCCCTTCGCAGGAATGGTAAGCCAAAGCTGATATCAGGACGCATCGACTAATGTCTTCTTTCCTTTTCCTTTTTGTTCTCTTTTCTTTTCCTTCTTTTTTTTTTTTTTCCATTCCTTTGGTGAGGTCTGTCGAGGATAAGCGATAGACGAAGAAAGCCGAGACTTCTTTTTTTTTTCCCTCCCCTTCCTTTTTTTTTTTTTTTTTTCTTCTTTTTTGTGGTCGCCTGGCTAGAGAAGGGCCGCTTGGCTTCTAGCGCCTCGTGACGTCAGCCGTTTCTTCTTTTTTCCTTTTTTTTCTGCCCGTGCTTCCGGTCCGATTTTCGAGCAACTAAAAGTGCCTTTCCCCCCCTTTTTTTCCCCTCCCCCTCTTTTTCCCTTCTTTTCCTTTTCCTTCCGAAGGTCTCTGATCCGAAGATGATCCTCGCCGTCTGCGCTTCCCGCAGGTAAATGCCAGTTCTCTTTCGTCCTGGTTCCTTCTCTTTTTTTTTCTTTTC
>Ga0179593_1407122_pt1 | contig 20660 bp, 26 predicted proteins | sample CZODoug2_1_08_16_FD_185931 | JGI IMG/M metagenome (GOLD analysis project Ga0179593, IMG submission 185931) | Vadose zone soil fungal communities from Angelo Coast Range Reserve, California, USA - CZODoug2_1_08_16fungal (PacBio error correction) | ecosystem: Environmental > Terrestrial > Soil >... | reverse complement strand
GGTGCCTGCCCTTTCTTCTGACTTGGGGAGTATTTGAGCCTTCCTGTTTATTGCTTCCAAACCCCCCCCATTCAGCCATATCATGTCGTAGAGTTCTCCTTTTTCCCAGTAACCGCACCCCTTGCCGAAGTCTTGCGACGGACTTCTCGGTTGGTCATTTTTTCAAGCGAAGAAGCAGGACGTTCTTTTCACAGTTATTCACTCTGTGCAATTATCCCCGGAATTGTGGATGGTGACCGTGGTTGGTACAATCTTCGTCCTTTTGGTATGGCCGTTTCTCTCCCCTCTATTCGCGTACATTTTTCGAGTCAATTTTAAGTCTTTCTCCCCCGCCCCCCAGCTTAGCGGCCAGCGCGGGCGTCCATCTTGCTCCTGTTCCTCAGGGACCAACAATCTGTAGAATTACTCGATGCGATTGGTTCTAACGGCCGCCCGGGCGTAGTCGGGCGGGTCGATACCTCCGCAATAACCCTTTTCGACCGGCCATCTCTTATTTCCCTGATTTGCCTTTTTCTTTCCCTTTTTTTTGTGTTTAGAAGAGATGACACTTCGGATTTTTGGATTACCCTGTGTCCAGTCTGAGCCTTCTTTTTTTTATTTCCTCCGCCCGACTCGTTTACCAGCAGGTACCTCCCACCGCAGTTCCCACCCTTTTCCGGATGTTTTTTGTCTAGTGTTTTTCCTTTTTTTGCCGCCCTGCAGAGGGCTAGAAAGGCTTTTGCTCCGAAGCCTTTCCGTCTTGACACCTTTCCCATTTCGAGGACCGAAATTTAGAACACAGGCTCAGATTCCAAAACACTTTCAGCGATATCCCCCCCCCCTCGCGTTCCAACTCCCACCCGTACCTGGATGCCCCCCCTTCTTATTCAATCCTGTTCATCGAAACCGGTCTGCTTTCGATCTTCTTTTTTCTTTTCCCCTTGCGGCCCGATTCTGCAGCAAATGTTCTTATGGATCGTTCACTGACACTCTTCCTTCCCCCCCATTGTCGCGTAAACTTGATTCATTTGCTCTGTTTTGAATGTTTGCGTTTTGGCCGTTACGCATGAAAATGTCTCCCCCAATGACGCCCCCAGTTATCCTTGTACCAAGTCTTCACCGTTCAGTGTGGCTCTTTTTCTTCCCTCGTTACTGGAATCATGTGAGGTCTCCTCGTTGCCCACAATTGCAAACAACCCCCTTGATTCCTCTCGTCGCACAGCCCTATTCTCTTTAGGACCGCCGTTGTTTGACTGGTGCCGATGAGATTTTTTTACTTTTTTCCGAAAGGTTCTTTTCCTTCAGCCAACGTCCTTCCATCTGTTCCGATCAAATATGCGCGCTGGGCGAGTTTCGCAAGCAAGCCTTTAACAAAATTCTTGTCATTCTTAATTGAACTCCCACCCTTTTTACCTCCCTAGTGTTCGTGTCGAACCCATGCTTTTCCCACCAGCTGTGGGTTTAAAAGAATGCTCTTGACGACACGATTTTCCCCCTTGATTCGTTCTAACTGATTCCTTTGTCTTGCTTCACCTTTTCTGATACAGATGCAAGTCTCAAGAGCGTACCCTGCACGTTCGGGCAATGCCCCCCCCCCTACTGTGCCGTGCGACATTTCTGTTATCTCAAGTCTTTTTTTTCTTAGTTTTTGAGCAGTAATTTCTGTATCCCTCAGCATAGAAAAGTGACGCGTAGTCCTTTTTTTTCCCCCCCGGTTCTAGCCACCTTTGTGTCGTCTTTTATCCGTTTACTTCTAGTTCCTCTTGATTTGCACTAGTGTTTCTTGACCGCTTGAACCCCCCTTTAAGATTACTCCCCGCGCCTCCTGCCCCCCCTAGTAAGATCTCTGCTTTTTTTCCGGTTTTTTACCAGTAAATTGCACCCATTCCTTTTGCTCCCGCTTTTCGAGTGTGCCTCTCAAGACGACTTTTTTAGGAACGGAGTTGCTGGTTTTGCGTTCACTTTTTCTTCCCGGTTGCGAGGTTTTTGAAACTTCCCAACCCACGCTTCTTTGAATACGTCAATTGCTACAGGTAACATAATGCACCAAGCGTGGCGTTATTCGATGTTTTCTGCATTACTTTAAACGTTTTTTTGATTTTACTGCCTAGTTCCCGCTGCACCTGGCACCTGACGCCGCCTTTCTTTGCCACCACAAGAAGGTAACTATGTCCCCTTTAAGTTACATTCATCCCCCTCTATTTCATTCCTTGCTCCCCTTCATATGCAAATTGTTCCCTTTCTTACATTTTTTGTCCCTGCCTGATGCTTTTTTAGAATCGGTGTCGTTTTTTGATACTTTTACCTGTTGAAGGACGCACTGTCCTTCCCCCCACTTCCCACCGCTGCCCAATATTTACCGTGTTTTCGTTTGTTTTTCTGCGAATTTCTTCACTTTCCTGAGGCGACTCTTTCCTTTTCTCCCCTATGTGGGTCCCCCTGTGCTGGCTCCTCAAACCTTGCACTCCCCCGTTTTTTGCGCAGGCTAAAGTTTTATCCAGCTGTTGCCCCTCAGCCAAGTTACTTTTCTCACAAGGCCCTTCCTGCTTCTTCTGCCGCTGTCTATCTCCCTGTCTCCCCTGGTGTGGGCGAAATCGGGACAACGCTCGAATTTTTTGGTGACTCTTACCTTCTGCATCTCCGTGTCCTTGGGGGTTAGCCGTAATACGTCCCCTCCCCCCCTCCCAACTCTTCCCCTTCTTTTCTTCCTTCCGTCGTCAAAACCTACCTATTTGGTTTTGCACTTTTTTTCCCCAATATCGTCATTTCACCCGATTTTCTTTCTTGTTTCGGGCCTCGCCCCTTGTTTTTACACTTAGGTAGGCGGTCAGAGTGAGATGTTTCCCAAAATTGTTTCTGTGACAGACTTTATCTCCTCCTCCTTTGTTTGTTGCTCTTCCCCTCCCTTTACATCTAGAGTCTCAAATGGTGTTCGCTCGTTCGCTCCGGACGTGCCATCTCGTAAGTGATTCCAAGCTTCGTTTTTGTTTTGCCCTAAGTACAGTCTGCAAGACCTTCCCCTAGGTTTCAATTCCGATAGTTTGCTTTTTTTCCTCCCTTGTAGGTTCTTTCTCCCCCTCGAATAGACTCTCTCAGTTTTTTTTGGCTTATTTGCTAAGCCCTCTCTGACCGTCGAGGCCTGGGGCTTCTGATATCTTTTTAAGTCGTTTCCCTTTGACCCTATTGTACACACCCCCCTTCTGCCTTTGCGGTTTTTCCAGATGTATCTACTTCCGGTTTTGCGCCTTTTTTTGTCTTCCCCCATTCTTTGCACGTCCAAAACGTACGTCCAACCCCTGGTGTGGCTTGGATCCGCCTTTTTTGCATTCGCTCCGCTTGTCACTTATTGGATTGCGGAAATGACTATTTTGCGATTTCAGCACCCCCGTTTTGAGTTTTCCACCATTCCCACTTTCTGATCCCTCCCTGTCCTCTGCCCCCGGCGTCGACCCAACCACTAGGCATTCCACAATATTTTCTCGGTTGTTTGTGAGTTGCCCCTTCAGGCGTCCCCTCTGCAGGATATAGTCGCGACAATGATTGAATGGTCCTTCTTTTGCCCCAGATAGTGGGTTTGGAAAACCAACAACAAAGATCGTTCAATCAAGCTCACTTCCACCTGCGACTGTAATCCCTGGCAGATTCTTGCATACTGAGTCGTTTCTAACCCAGGACCCCCGTGTCTTTGAGTTTTGACTTCCCTTTCAGTTTCTTCTGGTCACCCTAGAATCTCGCTTTCGTCCTGCCGCACCCTTTTGTAAACAGGTACGTGCAGCCCCTGTTCTAGGTAAGTGCAGCACCTAAATTTCGAGTACTCCCACGATGGTACTTTTCTTCCTTTCGTCATTATTATTTTGCTTTTTTTACCCCCCCGAAACAGGCGTCCCACTTGCCCCAGTCACGCCTTTTTTCTTTTCCTCTACTTCTTTCTTTCTGCCGTCAAACCCCTGTTGACCCTTTTTTCCAATATATCTTTGTTCTCACCTGACCCGGTAATTAGTCGAAAATCTGACCCTCGTTCGCCAGAGTCGTTTTCTTTGTCCGTTCCGCCTTCTCCAGCAAAGCCTCCCCCACTTGTTCCTAACATCCCTTGTTGTTTCCTTTTTCCTCCCACCCTGCACAATTTCCAATCGCTGCCGGTTGAGGTTATCCTCTTCGTAATTTTTTTTTCTTGAAATGCTCTAACTTCAGCCCCCTCAGACCCTTCTTCGGATATCTTTCCTTTCACCCAGCGTCACGTTTCTTCCTGACCATCCCCGTGCATTTGTATTTGTGACTTGGACCCCCGCCGGTGTTTTATGATCAGATTCGATGCTGATCCGATACTGCCCAGGTACTTCGAGTCCATGTGCTTACCAACCTCTGTGCACCGGTCTAGCATTTCTTTTAAACCCCCCTTTTGTGCTCTTGAGCTGGACCTTTTGGACTTCCCCCGCCATTTGTCTGCCCTGTGGTGTCTTCTATCAATCCCTGCCAATCGTACCTGTGCTCTCGCTTTTTCTAATGTGCGATGATCGCTTTGTTGGGCTGTTCTTCCCCTTTTTTTTCACCCACCCCCAATAAGCGAACTGAATTTGATCGGCGTGCCGGTACTGCCCCTTTATGCTTCTTTCCTTCGTCATGACCCATCATTTTTGCCTTGGTCGCTTCCCCCCCCCCTTATTCCTTCTCTGCGTTGACAGTAGCCACGTCCTTTTTCCACGCAATATCCATGCTGCATGTTCTTGCCCCCCGTTCGTCGCCTTCGACAACCCAATTCCTGCATATCATGTTCCCTCCTGACATTTTTTTTCTTGCCTGTATTTCACCATATAATCCCAATCCCTTGCCGTCCTTTCCTCTTGCGCCTTGGAATCTCACGGGAGGTAAAAGTCGCACCGCGCCGAAGGCATTAACGCAGGATTCCCACAGTAATTCTCCCGATGGGGTTCATTCCCTTGGTCGAGGTTATCGCGTCTTTTCCCCCCTTGATAGAGAATTTTCCCTTGCCCTGTGTTATACTTTTCGTGAGTTTCTGTGGTTCTTGGATTGACACTTTCCTGGATTGGCTCCAATAACGATTCCTCCGGGCGTTCCAAGATGCTTCACTCGGCATTGCCATCCCATGTCCCCCTTCATTCCTCCCCAGTTCGTTGGTATGTTCTCCTTTTCTCTTCCTTTGTTAGTAGGCGGGATACGTTTGCTCCAAACACCTCTTCGGGACCCCTCATGGATTTTCTTCCCTCCGAAGGGCCCTTCACTATCTCCTCCGTGTGTGTGTGTTTTTGATGAAAATTTCGTTGGCGAAGACTGAGTGGAAAGTTCCCTTAACGGTGGTTTTTGTACTCCCCTAACGCCCCCTTCCTTTACCCGTAGTTCATCCACAAATCACCTCTATATTGAGTCCCCCTTTCTTGTGCGTCAGCGTTTTCTTGGCGTTGGCCCTCCCTTATTGTGCCCCCTCTTCAAAGAATTATTTCCTCCCACTCACTGCCTGCCGATTGAACAGAACTTTTTTTAGACACACCCCAGACTCAAGCTGCACCACGCCCCTTCCATTGTTTTTCCCCCTCTTGACCACACTGACCCTTTTATAATTGACCCCATTTGAGTTTCTTCCGTTTTTTTCTCGTCGCATTTGACATACGGCGGATCGTGTTGTTGCACAACAATTTTTCACTTGATTGTTTCTCCACCCTGTTTTCTGCTTTGACAAGTCTGCTCATGTTTTTGCCCTGTCAATGGGTTTGTGTTGGCTGTTTGACGTCGACCCTCTTCCCAACCTGGACCCCCCAGTTTCAGCATTTTCCCTTAGTCACTTTCTTTTTTTGTATTCTTTTTTTCATTCCCCCCATTGACCCATTGGAGTTGTTTTATTGGGCTACCCCCCACCAAAAAACCCCCGTTCCTTCACCCCCGACCCTTTTCCTAAGCCAGACATCCCTTCGAACTTTTCGGACCGTCCCAGAATTGCCTAAGGGCGCTTTGTTTCAGTTTTTTTCTACTGGTGTCTTCCTCCCCCACTCTCAAAGGCTCTCAATACTTTGCGTCATTGTCTCTGCAGTAGGTCCCACAGCCTTCTTATGTTACCTCGGCATACCCCTTCCAGATCAAGTGTTGCCGTCCTAACCCCCTTCTGCCTTCGCCCCTTCGTTCCCCCTCAAAATGCTTTTGCTTCAGACGTTGGTGGTTTCCCCACCCTGTGGTGCGAGCTCACTTTTCCCCTTTGAGCTTCATTAATGAGGTGCTTTCCTTTCAATCCTCTTTTTCCTCCGTACACTTACACCTGCCTGGACTGGGGACTTTTTACTGAAGTACCTTGGCGTTAGTTCCCATTCCGTATCTCCTTTTTCTTTGGAGGCTGGTTGATGACGAACTTCCTCGACCACAAGTAGAATTTCGGCAGTCTCCCGTTGCGAGCCGGATTTTCTCCCCCTTTTTGCCGTGTGTTACGATTTTCCGGTTTTCTTCCCCGCTGAATTTTTTACACTTCAACCCTTCGCTTTTGTTTTCGACGTCCGACTTGCGAACAAGCAGTAGCTCCATTCTTCTGTCTCCCCGTTTTTTAAGTAAAGCTTCCAAACTGCTTATATCTTGCATTGCCCGCCGATGTTCGAGGCTTTTCTACGAACGAAGTAGTCCTTTCCTTGCTTTTTTGGATTTCCCTTTATGTTGGGATCCTTAACATTTGGTTCCCATTTTTCCCACGCAAAGGCGGAATAACGTTTTCCGTCACAAGGCCCCTAAAGCCATTTACCCCCTCTATGGTAGTACTTGCTGCGTTCAGTCTTCCTTGTTTTTCTCTCACCGGTTGTATCCCAATTTTTCCGTTGTGATTGGCACGGCTTTCCCGCCCCATATTCTTTTCCAAACCCGTGAACTCAACCGTCTTTTCCAGACACTACTCCCATCCTTATGGAATCTGTTATGGCGCCCTCGTCTCACGTATGTCCCCCAAGTGCCCGTCCTTACCTCTTTTTGAATAAGACGCGGATTCTCAGAATACGGGCGTATGGCATCTCATTGTCCATTATCTGGCATTTCTTCCGCTATCCTTTCAAACTTATCGAGCCAAATATTGGACCCAGTGACTTGCCGTGGTTTTTTCTCCTGTTCTGTCCGGTTCATGCTAGTGTTGACCCTTCTTTCTTTTCCGGTGGCATCTTTTTTCATCCCTTTTCTGGCTTCGCACCATCCTTCTATCCTTTCCCCCCTCACCAGTTGAGTGCCTTTTAGTTTATTAGCGTTAACCCTTCTTATGCTCGCTTTGGGGTTCCCCACAGTCCTTCTTCCATATGATTAGCTTGAAGTACATATGTCTAGTCTTGCTAGGTGGTGGGTGCTTCCCTCTATCAGATGAGGACACCTATCGTCCCCCCTTACCGGTTCATTTTGGCTCTCCCTTTTCTAGGTTTGCTATCCACCTACCGTATAACAAGAACCTTTACAAGTGTTTTCTTCGGACTTGTAGTCCCGTAAAACCCCCATTGGTTTCAATTTAAAGATTCATACCCTAGTTGGATTTGCCAGACTTGTAACTTAGTTGCCTTCCCGCCCCACGTAATTATCCCCACCTGTCAGATTTTCACTTTTGGTGCCTTTGTATGACCCCGTCCTCCCTGCCGAGGTTGTAAAGACTTATCTATTTTCTTCTGTGTTGAGAGAACAGTCTACAGCTCTTCCAGATTGTTGGTCCTCCCTCCCCGCTTTGCCCGTGGGTTCTATCTTTTTTCTCTGTATTCCACTTCCACGTTTGCACTCCCCCTCTGTGACCTGTCTCTTTTGGAGTGATCCTGTTAACGTCCCTTTTAGAAATAGTTTTAAGTTTAAGCGTCTCTTGGTCGTATTCGGAATCTCTGACTTGGATTTGGTCCTCGTCACGTACTGTTCCGTCGCCCCTGTTTGTTCCTCCCCCGCTCTCTTTGTCCCCAGATGGCCCCACCCATTTTTAGGGAGGTTCCTTCTCGGTCTATCCTATTTTTGAGATCCCCATCATTTATTCCTCTCCTTGAATTACTTCTTCCCCCCGTTGCTTGAACCCCGATGTCCTCCTTCCTTTTTTTTGCGATCAGATGCGTTCCCGCTTCCGGCAAATCTGTGTCGCAGAACCCCCACTTGCAATTAACTCTTCCCCTTTCCACTCGTCATTCGAGTCCCTCCAGGTTGTTCTGCCTCACAATTTTAGTCCACCCCACCCCTCCTTTTTTTTTAAAATATTTGCTCCCTTTGTATGATTTTGTTTTGAAGTTATAGTGGTCCCCGCCTCATCGACGTCCCCTTCTCCCTGATCGCCTATTCTGGAAGATCGAATACAGTTCCCTCCGCTTTTCTTCCACCCATTATTTTTTGAATGTTTCCATACAAAAGTAGTACCTAGATGATTATGATTGTTTTTCCCTTTCACCCTTCTACATCGTGACTTCAAGCCGATCTGGTCCTTCCGAGCTCTTTCATGTAGGGGCATTTGTCGTCCCCTTTCCAATTTCGTTCGTCTTCCAAGTGCTGCCTCGATGCCCCAACCCGTTCCTTCTTTCTCGTGAGAAGCCAGATCGCGAGTTACTCCCCCCCCGCTGGTCCCTTTGCTTTTTTTCTTTAGTAATTATAGTCCTATCCTTTTCTTCTTTCCCCCCCTCCCTCCCTGTGACTCCTCCACATCCGCCCTCAGCTAAGTGCCTCTAACCGTTCCACTCACAGACCTTTTTTTTTCAGTGCCGATAATCAGTGTACTGTACTATACAAGACGGCTAGAGTCTACCCCCCTGCGATTCTACTGGCTTCTAAATTTCCCTTGTTTCCGTTTCCTTCCTTTTCATCCATCACGAAATCTATTGGTTGCCTTTCTTCTTACCCAATCCCTCCCCTTTCAAATAGCTACGACCCAGTTCACTTTGCTACTTACTTCTTTTTTAATGGTACTTCCTATCACTTTCCAGTCTATACAGACGATGATCTGAGATACGCCTTTCGCCCGTTCGCCCGCTTTCTTGTTTCCCAGTGCTCTCCGGGCAGTTTTGTTCAGGTTCCTTTTGTAAGAGGAGATTTCACCCTGTATCCCTCCTCATTCCTGGCCAACGTTTACGCAGCTCTCGAGTTCTTTCCCTCTCTCGTTCTCTATTTATTTTTTCACAATCTTTTCTTTTCCTCGTTCGAGGCCACTCCAACTCTTGATTGTCAACCTTGGGGTAGCCGACCTCATCAATACTGCACTCTCCCTGCTCTTTGAGTTGCTTGTAGCCCTCCAGTGTTTTTCTCTGACTTAGGCCCTTTGGCTGGATTGGATCTTCTCCCCTAGCACCCAAAAACTGCCCCCAGATCCCCTCCTGCATGGCGATTTCTTCGACCGGTTGGTCTTTTTGCTGGCGTAGGAATTTATCTATCCCCATGGTTTTTGTTCCTTCCCCCTCGACCCTTACGGATCGGCGGACCTTGAGCCACGTGCCTCATTTGTGCCTGACTTACATGGTTACAATGGGTGAGCTTTCCCCTCTCTTTTTCAGTCCGAGAACCTTCCAACCCACATTCTCTCTAGGCATGAGTTTTTCTCCCCAGACCCAGGTTCTTACTGTAACCTTTTTCATCCCCCATGAGACGTTAGCCGAATCGATCCATCGTATGTGCATTGGCTAAGAGCCTTGAAGCAGTTTGTCTTGAACAATTCCTATTGGTTGTCCCTTCTTGTTCTGACTTTTGATTTCTCTTTTTAGTAGATCGTTTATTTTTTTGGGCCCTTTTTAGTGTGTTGCCTCCTCTTCTTTTTGAGTCATTTTTTGTTTCGCCTTCTTTCTTACTTGAAGCACTTGGAGCCATCCAATTCTTTCTCCTTTGCTTTTTCCCTGATGCTTTTCACTTTTAAGTTACATTCATGTTCACCCCTCTGACTCCCTCGTGTTTCTACACGGATCCATTTTGTGTTGGCGGTTCTAACTCGATCCCATCTTTCCGGACTTTCACACCGATTGTTTTCGCCCCAATCCGATAGTCATTCTTACTTCAGTTGTTTTGGTTGAACTTGACTCGTTGGCGTCCCTCCCAATCTTTCACGTAGTTCCGGTTTTTATTTTGGTGTCTCCGCCCTCACTTGCCCAAAGTGAAAGTTTTAATCCGGTATCATCAACCCCCGGATTCATGCCTAAGAGTTTTTCCATTGGGCCGAGTGGATCTATTCGCTTGCCGCCTTATGTGCTCAAGCCCCAAGAATCACTTCCCCCGAAATGCTCGTTCTACCTAAACTTTCTAGACACACAGGTCCATTTACCCCAACATTTCCGCCTTCCTATTATACCATTCGCGATCACCAACTTTCCGCCGGGCCAATGAGAGTCATTAGGTTCATCGAACGTCTCTTCGTCGCTTACGCCTTCCAATATTTGATCCGTTCGTCATATAACGGCCTGAGCTTGCCGTTTCTCCCCATTCGTTTCTCCAAGCAAAACTTGGGTTTTCTTTGATTCTCTCTTCTGAGGGGTTTTTGTTTTGCGTTGACTTGATAAAGAATGGCTCAAGCTGAAGGTTTCAAGCTTCCCAGTCTGTTTTGTTGCGTTTTTCTTTGTCGCCGGCCCCCTCTTGACTTCATGGGAGTGTTTCCTTTCCTTCCCCACCCCCTTGTCTTCCCGACGCCAGCCCCCAGCGCCCCAGAGATTCGGAGCTCGATGCAGTTCTTTGTGTTTCCGTTTTGCCTGCCTCCCAGCCCCCCAGACCAAACCCCCCCCCCCCAAAACCCCCCGCACACAACACAACTTTCAAGACTTTAAGAAACCACAAACAACCCCCCCCCCCCCCCCCCAAAACCAAACCCCCAAACCCACCCCCCCCACCAACCCCATGGGGTTGAAGATCACCCTCAAAGGCCGCTCAATCCCGCTTGTTTTTGAGCAAGAGTGGTCCACCAAACAGTTTTTCTTGCAGGATAAGGGACTTTCCCCCCACTTCCAGATCAACTTTGGCTTCTCCCCTCTTTTCGCCTATTGCCCCCCCTTTTTTTTTTTGTCCACAGACATCCATCCCCGTTGCCGAAAGATGTTTGTTTACCCCCCAGTGTCTTTGCGTAAATGGGTAATCGTGATGTTTCGCATGATTGCTGATTCGACTTTCCATTCTCGCTTGTCCTCCGTTAAACTCCCCCTGCACCTTTGGGCCGTCATACCATGGCCGTTCGCCCCCTGCAGTATCCAAGTATTGTCGGAGGCTGAGCCTTTTCAGGAATTTCAACTTTCCTCCTTATAAAAGAAGTAGATTTTTGTCCGTCGATGTTCAGCCATTTTGTCTATTAAGTCCTAGGTACCCTGGTTAGTATAGTTTCCCTTTCTTCCTGCTTTTTTCGGATTTTCAAACTAGAGTCTCCCTGCGAATAAGCAGCAGTAGATTTTCATCGAGTTCCCTTTCCCCTGTTTTTCCTTCCCCTGATTTCTCCCTGCCTTTCCTTTGAGTTGCTGTCTCTAAGACCGAAGTTAGATCACTGATTTTGTTTCTGGGGCGTTTTTCGTGGAGAAGTTTTAATTGGTGGCAGGGAGGTCTTGTCACCTGCACACCCCCCCCCCCCCTCAAATTTTTTAACGTACTGCCTCCCCAAGGACCTTTCCCAAGCAATTATTTTCGCTTTCTCTTTGACTTTTATTCCCTCCTTATTGTTGGTTGGAACTTTCTGTTTTCCGCAAGAGTGTGCTTGCTGCTTCCAATGACGCAGTTCCCTTTTATTTATCCCCCAGCTGAACCACTTTAACACCTTTTCGCCCCTTACACGAAACTTCTCACATAGTATTGACTCCTTTCTTTTAGCCTTACCCGACCGCTCTGGCTTAGTTCGATGCCACTATGGGCTCCCTACTACCCCTCCCACTTGCGCTAGACTTTTCCATTCCGTTACCCTCTATCTTTTATTACTCCGCCCGTCTACTTTGTTCTGGCCCCCCCCCCCCTTGGCCCCACGTCCCCCACTCTCGTATCTTTTCAGCCGCTTTCATTTGCTTTCATTTCTCCCCTCGCGCCTCTTCCCCACCTATATGCCCGTACTGACCTTAATTTGCCCTTGTTCGCTGACCTCCTGTCAGGACATCGTTCCGTATACACTGGCCCTCCTTCTGGTCGACGCTTCTTTACCAGCACTCTCCACTTTTTGCTTGTTGTCCACTGGTGGCTACATCCTCTTCGGGCATTTGTCTATTTAACTACCCCCCCCCCCTTCCCCTCACCGGCCTGCCTCCTCTGTCGCCCTCCATGCCTTCCCCTGGGCTCCACTCCTCCTCTGGTCGCCGCCCGTACCAACTTTTTCTCTCCACCGTGGTCCTCTACCGAAGAATTCATCCCCGATGCCACGCAAACTTCCACCTCTAGCCCCCGCCTCACCAAGGTCCGATCTCCAGTCCTCTGAACTTCCCCAGCTTTCTAGCATTCAACCCGTAGTATCCCGTCTTATCCATTCCCCTCCACCCCCCATAATCTACCCCCAAGCATCACCTGCCCCTTCTTCCAACATTCTTTTCCTCTTGTTAGGTTACCTTGCCGAGTCTAACTTGTGGTCTCCTGGTCCGTCTTTTGGGTGCCGTATATCTTATTCGGGTCGCAATCACTTCAGGGTACTCATGGCACTCAATGGGCTGAACACCCCCCCCTGTATTTTGCAACCGTCATCCGTCCCTTTTTTCCCCCTTGATTAAAGTTTTGCGGGACGTCCGTGCGATCGAATTTCGTTACTGGGCAGCATTTCCATTGTGCTGATCTCTCTTTCCCGCACTTCCTTTCCAATCCGTCGTCCCAACATTTTGTCCCTTTTATTGGTTTGACGACTTGGAGGCCCTTTTTTCATCATGCTTATTCCTGGTGGTCTCAGTGGGCCACTCCCTTTTTAGTGGCTCGCCCATTCTTTTGCCGCCCTTTCCCCTCAATTTTCGTTCTCCAGGTCTTGATTTTCATTTCTCCTTTGTGACGGGCAACAAGGAAGTAATTTTTTTTACCCCTTGATTTTTTTACAGCCTACATTTCCTCCATGCTATGGTTGTGTCTCATCATGTAAACTTATGAATGTTTCCCCCATATCTCGGCCCGTAATTTAGTCTCCCTCTTTCGGTCGTTATACGTTCCAAAGCCCTTCCCCCCTTTTTCCGTCTTTTCGGATTTTTTCGCACGTTGAACAAACTCCTTTTTCGCACTCCCTCCCACATTTTTCTTTTTTTTCCCCCCCCAGAGGGGCATTTCTTGTCCCCACGACTGTCTCTTTCATTCGTCCCAACGAACTTATTGAAACAGGTAAGATCGGCCACGGTTGAGTCCGGCGAGTTTTCCACCCACATTGAAGAAGCCGTCGTGCTAAGTCCGTCCTCTTCTTTTCCTCTTCATACTTTTTTCTCTCTCTACAGTCTTCCCGTTACATTTTTTTTGACTATTTTCCCCCCTCAAGTGATTGTTTTCCCTCGGGGGCCTCTTGCCTAACTTGACATTTTGTCCCCTCTTGAATTGCATGCGTCGTTTTTTTGAGTGTCCCCCAACTTGTAGTTTTTTTTCCTCCCTTCGACCCCCCCCTCGAAATTTTTAAGCTTTAAGTTTTTGTCACGTATTCTTTCCTCCCCTTCCTGACAAGGATCTTTTATTGAAACGCCGTAGCCTGTGTCGCCCCCTCTTTTCTCTCGTTGTAACTTTCGCCCCCCCCCCTTCTCAGGGGCGTGAAGAGTATCTGGACTTTCTGGATTCTACTTTTACAGATATACCCCCCTTTTTGCCGTCACCTTCTAACTCTTTTCTTTTTTCCCGGGATATCTTTCCCGCGATCCCTTCTTTACTGATTGTTACTTTCCTTCCCGTCCTGATGACAGCTCCCCCCTTTGATTCCCCTTTGTCCCACCAGTTAAAATCCGCGCTCGAATGATGATCAACTCCCCCTTCCCACCCTCCCCTGAACTTACCCAAATATGTCTCCTTTTTTAGGTTTGCAATTATTTTTCCCCCTTCATACAGGATCTTTTTTTTAACATTAGATGGCATTGTCGCCCCATTGGTTAAGATCCCTCAACTCGTCTAATTCCACTCCTATGTAAAAGGCAAGATTTGCATACTTTTCTTTGTTCTCCCCTTTTACCATCTAGTGTGTTAGGCCCGTTAAACTATTTTACCTAAGTTTCCCACGTATTGGGTTAACACTCGACTATGCGGTTTACTGTTTTCGTTGCGGCCCCCTTTCCAACTCGTTTGCGTAAAACAGGCTTCAAGGGCCCCACCTTTACTCGTTTTTTTTTCTCATCACTTGAGAGTTACCTCCCTCGCTGGTTCCATGCTTTAGTTCCCTGTATCCAGCCTGATTTTGCACACACAACCACCTCTCCCCTTTCCCCATTCTCCCCCCCAGATCCCGTTCCTTCCACGTCGTCGGCTAGTTACAAACTGCCCGCGTCTAAGATACTCTTTACTTGAACCACGGTCCTTCGTGTTTCTCCTCTTCTTCTCTCCTTTATTTTTTCAAGTCGAGTTTCGCCTTCCAGTTTTCCCCCGTTCTCGTTTAAGCTTGACTTAAATTCCCTAACTTTTTTTCTAAACCTCGGCCATCCTCCCACAAAATTCCCCCCCCTTCTCTAACGGTCGTCTTGATTTGGCAACTTGTTCCTTCTAAAATCTCAGCCCCTTCGCCGATACTTGGAGATATGCTTGGCCTCCGGCAATTTTCCCCTTTTTTTTCCACCCCTAGTAGCGTGTGTATGTTGTATAGGTGCTTTTTGGTTTGCGTCGGTGATTTGATGGATAAATCGTTTTTTCCAGTCTCATCGAGACATCACTCTGCCCTCAGACGCGCTTCACAAGAAATAGTGTACCACCCCTCTGATGGGCACGGATCTCTTTCCCAACCACCGACTCGATAGGATGCCCACCCTGATCCTCCTATTCCCTTTTCTATTTTTTCGACCCCAAAAGGGGCACAAAAGAGAAAAGAAGGAGAAACACCGGAGAGGGAGAAGGAGAAGAGAAGGCAGGGGAGAGGAGCAAGATGGAACTGCCGTGATGGTTAGACGGCCCGCAACTCTTCTCTTCCCGGTGGGTTCTTTCTTCTTCATTTCATGTCCCTAATTTTTATCATTCTTGGGCATCGCCGGACAGCGGGATATTCTTCCTTGCTGTCTCCCCTTTCCCTCCACAAACACTACACCCTTTCCCCCCTTCCTCTGGGCAGCTCTTCCGTACCGCTTTCTCTGGATACTGTGCTGGCGTTTTTTTTTTTTTCTGGTCCTTTTCGCTTTTTTTCCCCAGGTTTGTTTTTTCACTGTGTAGTCCCAGCGACCACTCCATGACATTCCCTGCTGGGACCATGATACACGGATCCCTCCCCTTGGATGAAATTTCGACAGTGTCCCCTGTTTCGGTTTGCAACCTAAATTCCAGCACCCCCCCCCCATTCAGTCATATCATTTCACTAGCGTTTCCTCTTTTCCCCCCCCCCCACCACGGGTATTGACTTTCCCCCTCCCTCCTGCGTCCGTTAATCTTTTTCCCCGCCTGAAATCTATCCTTAAGTTTTTCTAAGCTCGACGAAGCATCCAATTCTTCTGAACAACCATCTTCCTCCCTCGTTTTTTTTCAATCCCTTTTGCTTGTCGCTTCCTTTGATTTCGATCCCCCCGTAAAGTCGATCAGCTGAAATTTGCATCTCTCTGTTTATCCAATTTCTCGTATTCCCAGGTTCATTCCTTCTTCTTCTTCCCTTTCACGTGGCACCCCCAATCCTTTCTCGCCACTTTCCGGCGGACGACTGCTCCCCAGGCCGCCTATGGAAACTCTTTCGCCTGCCCTCCCGTGGTTTTTTTCTTCCTAAGGATTTTTGCGGTTTTTCCGACCGCCATCCCCCCCCTTCCAAGTAGACCCTTCCCACTGCTTTTTGCTGAAGCGATGTGTAATTTCATCTTTCCCTCTTGTTTACCCCTCGTTTTTTGTTTAGATCTCCTTTACTTCTTCTTTTCTTCGAGTGTCCAGTTCTTCACGGAGGTATTGTGTCTTCTCCGCCCGATCCCCCCTTAGCGGACGATTAGTCTATCCACCCAGACTGTCATGCCTAAAGTTCCAGCGAGGCGTTCCTCTTTGGTGCTCCCTTCTGTGCGTCCGGCCCTCTGTTCCTTACCGATTCTTGTTCCCCCTCCCCTCCCCTCTCCTATTCCCCACGACCGAATGATGCTAAGAACCTTTGGTCTGACACTCCTGGCAACCCCTTTTCAGCGTTTCTGGTTTTTCCCCCTCCTCGCTCCCTAACCTTCCCTCCCATTCTCCTTGCCCTCCAAAGGAGTTGACGTGTTTTCCTGGATCCTCCTCCCTTCTCCCACGCTTTCCCCCCCATTAGCGCAACCGTGCGCGCCAGATGTCTAAACCTTTCCTCTTACTGCCTTCCCCCCTACGGAGGTCGATTTCTTTGGTCAAACTTTCCCTTCCCCTTTATTTTATTGCCTTTACCCTGGTCTTTTTTCCTGATAACGCTGAATGAGGACTTGGATTTCTTCTTTTGTTCTCAGTTTTTCGACGGTATGACCAGAATGGTCAAAAGCCTCCCACCATTTTCTTTGGATGCCCCGTTAACTTTTGCTGTTTCTCTGTTCTTGTTCATACTGGAATAATTTTTTGTTCGCTGTTCTCACATTTCCAACCCCGGCTTTATCTCATCCCCCCTAACCAGCCACACTTCCTCGCCTTCGTGACCGACCGACCTCTCTCTTCAGTGTGATTTTTCATTTTTGGCTCCCGTTTGAAAGAATCCACTTTCCGACAAACTGACGATAACTCCAGCCTCTTGCTATCTCTCGATGACAAAATCATTTAAGGGTTGCATTCGTTTTCATCCTCCTACCCTTTGAACCCTCCCTTTTTTTCCGCCGACCCCTACCCGGCGCTGATGTTTGTTTTCAAACTAAATTCTCCAGCCCCTCTGGTTTTACACATTGGATGAGACCTCCCCCCCTGTATCTTTTGGCTCATCATGTTCTCCTTTCATCTCCGTTTCACCGACCCCCTGCCTTAAAGTCTCGAACTGTTTTCCTCCCTCCAATGGTGCCGCATGCATCTCCCTTCTTCCTCTTTGGAGTGCTTCCAGTTGGAATCTTCCTTCCGAAAATCGATCCCGGGTTTCCTTCTGATCCCCCTTGGCGATTCAAGCCCCTCTGTCCCACCTTTCTCCCCAAGTGAATTTTGTGTTTTATCCCTTTCTTCTTTCCTCACGCCTACGTCCGGCTTTCGATAAGCGTATCATCGCTCCCTCTTCCTGACTCCTTTTGTAAGTGTAGATATTCCTTGCATTTTCCCGATGTTCTCGTGCGGACGAGCAGAAACTCATTATAATTCACTTCTTTGCTGGCCTTCTTTCTTTCTGTCTTTGTATGCGAGTGTTTTTTTTGAAACCCTCACCTCAAAGGAGAAGAATAATGAAATGCTCACCGCTTTTTCCCTCATGGGTCGTACTTCGCTATATTGATTGCTTCACTTACCTATTCAGAGTGTCACGGAGCCTGTTTTTCCTCCAAAGAGTTGTGACCGTTCCTTCCTACAATGGACGCCTCCCTTTTCCAACCCCCCAAGACGGCACTACCCAACGCCTTTTTACGGGCCCTACAAATCACTCTTCATCAAATTTATTTTCACTTCTAAGTCTTCCCAAATTCTTTTCCCTGTTCTTACAGGGAGTTCCTTCTCCCTCTGTTATCGATCTTTTTTCCCTCGTGCGATAATTGTCCCCCCACTCTCATTGTAGCTTCCCTCTACTTGCCTTTCCAAGACTCCCTATTGCAACTTCTTCCCCGAACCTCTTGGTTAACTTTCCTGAGGGTTTTTTTTCACTTGGAGTTTTAGCTTCCTGCGAGTCTCTCTTTTACTGGGGCCTCAGTGGGCCCTCACGGTTTTCTTGCTCCCCCCCGCAAAACACGTCATCCCTTCCCGTTGACGCAGAGGTAGCGCCTTCTCCCTGTCCTTCAGAGATGTCCCCTTATCATCCTGACGGTCCCCATTACGTAATATGCCCATTTTATCCCTCCCTCCAGTCCTATCATATTCCCTACCTTCTCTGGTTTTTTCGCAATTTTTTTTGAGTAGCTTGTGTGACCCCGAGAGCGCCACTAACCTTTCATCGGCCTCCCTGTCTCGGCGCTAGCCGAACTTCCCCCTCCCCCCTTTAAAGCTCAGTGTTCTGCCCGTTGAGACCCTAAAAGTTTTTGGTCATCCGCAAACTGCTTTTCATTTAGGGCAGGTCTGGAACTGACTCACTTGGTGCTTCGCCCCGTGAAAGCTTTTGAAACTCCACGGTGACTTTACTCTTTCCCCCACGGTCCCGTTTGCCGAGGTTCGAAACCCATGAAGACGCTATTGGAAAGCCTTCTCTTTCTTTTACTCTAGTTGTTGTTTGTCTCGACTAACTTGTCTTTACTGCTCTTCTCCCCATTGGGGGTCCTATACGACCCCCTCTTCCGTTACCTGTTCTCTTCCTCCCCAAGTGCTTTCAGCTTTACTCTTTCGCAAGCACTCAGTCTGAACTTACCACTTTCCCTAGGTTTTCAATGCGATGCGTTTGTTGTGCTCCTTGCCGTTTTTTTCAGTTTGCAAGGAGACAAGCAGTAATCTACTGCATCTCCGTGTTGTTTTCCCTTATTCGTCTCCTCCCCTCCAGATGACACTGGATTTCCTTGTATCTACTGTTGTCGACCAGCTTTCTAGCGTTTGTTCCTCTTCTTCCCCCCCCTGAGAAGCCGGACTCTTTTCTTCTGCTATTCTGAATATGTAAGAGATTTCTCCTTTTTCCCTTCAAAACCCTTTCTTCTCCCTTTCCCTCACGGTGGAACAGTTCCCCCCATCCATTGCTCATCTATAATTGAGTAACCCTTCTTTTCAACATGTGCCGGAACTTTCTGAATGGTTGACCTCCCACACCCTTTTCGTCCCCAATGCGTCCACCCTTTTTTTCTTCCCGCTGACATGTCCCCAGAGTCTCCTCTCCAAACCTCCCCGGCACTTTCACAATCTTCTCGTGTGAGCCTTTTGAGATTAGGAGAGAGCTACAATGCTTTTTCAATGATCGCCCTTCTCTTTCCCGATCGCCTCCCCCGGTCTACTTTCCCTCCTCTTCCTCCCCTTGAATTGATGCTTCCTCCATCACTTTTATCCTTTCATTTTTCTATTGAGTTATTGGCGTCAAAGATTCCTAGGTGAAGGGAGTTCAACAGAATCTGCGTCGTCATTTGAGTTAGCAATTCACCCCCCAGTCGTTCTTTGCGCCCCTTGTCTTCAGCCCAACAGGTTGGCATCGGTCGTGCCCGTTTCGACCCACGCTGTACAGGTTTTTTGTCTTCCTTCCCTGTCTTCTCTTTTCAGTTTCACAAACCCGCCCCCGGTTCCCACTTAAGTCCCCCTCCACCCATCCGTCCGTACTTCTTTTCTTCGTCCCCCCTACCGCCAACCTCCCGGCTGATGCAAGTCAAGCCCTCCTTTTTTCCTTATCCCGGCCGTTCATTATCTCCCTGCTTCTCTCTTTTTAGTCTGAAAGGCCCCTTCTTCTTCGTTTTCTCCGTTCGCAGCTTGAAGGCCCTGCCCTTCAGGGTTTGAAAGTCCCTTTTTTTTTTTCAAAGCACGTCCACAAAATTCCCCTTTCGCTTTTTCGCACCTATTGCTCTTTTCTCTCGGAGGAAATTGTTCTGCTACTTTCTCCTCCCTCAGTAAGTCCGCGCTTCCCTTTCTAGATCCTTTGAACTTTCTGTCAAAAGTTACTTAAGTGCAGGTGTAAGGTTTAGTTCCCTCCACGCGGCGATGTACCTATAAGCCTTTTCTATAGTCACGATTAACTCCCATTCCTCTCGCGTGCAAGGTTTGGCCACCTCTTTCTGGCGGTCCTCTTTTTTCACACCACAGATGTCCCATGGCTTTCTCCGGTCCCCCTGCACTCTTCTCTGTTAACGGGTCTTCCCCCCGGATTCCCCTAAGCTGCATTTTGTAAGTTGCTTGCGAGTCGTATTCCGCGTGCGGTTCTTGATCGTAAGTTTTTATTTTTTACTCTATCTCAAACTCCAAATCTGCACAATCTGCACTGCATGGCGATTAGGCCGTACGACCGCTCGGATTTTGCTTGGTGGAATTTCGCTCCCCCACTGGTTGGTTCCATTTCGCCCAGCGCCCCCCCCACAGAATGAATTAATATTCTCCTTTGCTGTACCCCGCGCACATGGCGGGCCCTTCCCTTTATTCCGGACTGCTGCTGAAACGGGTTATTTTCTTGAGCCATTATTTCAGTTGGCGCCAACCTCTTAAACCACCTTCCGCTCTTCATATTTCTTCAGCTTTTTTGAAACGGGTTTCTTTACAGTCCATTAACTCACAGAGCTGTCCTCGAACATCGTATCCGTCTTTTTTTTTTCTTTTGTCAGGCGTAAAGACAGAGCCCGACCCGTTCTGCTGAACCAGAATCTATCGTTTTGGCGTCACTCCCTTCTGTCGAGGTTCTACTTTTACTCCAGATCGATGAAATGTTGTGCAGAGTGTTTCCAGTTTCTTATTCCTCAGCATCCAGGTGTATTCCTTTGCCTTTAACTGACGATCACAACTTACCCTTCCTCCCTTCCTTGTTAATGAGAGTCTCCCCCTCTCATACAGCCTGTAGGCATTCATGTTCGAGGTGCTAAAACGTTCTCCCCGCTTTTCGTAGTAGACCCCGCCCCTAACCCCTTCCGATCGGCCTTTCCCCTCGACCCCCCCCCCGAAGTGCA
>Ga0179593_1675710_pt1 | contig 20662 bp, 19 predicted proteins | sample CZODoug2_1_08_16_FD_185931 | JGI IMG/M metagenome (GOLD analysis project Ga0179593, IMG submission 185931) | Vadose zone soil fungal communities from Angelo Coast Range Reserve, California, USA - CZODoug2_1_08_16fungal (PacBio error correction) | ecosystem: Environmental > Terrestrial > Soil >... | reverse complement strand
TCTATTGCCCCCTCTGTATCCCGCCCTTTCTCCTTTTTTTTTTTTTGTCTTCTGTCTTTTTTTCCTCTTTTCAATGTAGTACGTCTGCAGGGCTATTTATTTCTCCTATCGAAGATGAGGCCGGCCAGTCTACCCTTCAAACCGTTGGCGTCTTCCCCCGTTTTCACCGTGTAAAAGACCGACCCACGAACTTAAACTTTAATCGCCTGGCTCACCTTGCCTGGCTTTGTTCCCTTCACTACATTGCTGCTTCCTTTCTTCTTTAGATCTCTTGTCACCCGTTTTTCGCCCGCCTTTTCCCGGAATAAGTATTATTTTCTTTACCCTTTTCCTTAAACAGCCTGCCCCGGTCCTTTTCTTGTCCCGCCCTTAGCGTCTAAAGTTAGTCCCCCTGGTCTTTTTCTTAATTATCTGTGTTTTCTCTTTTTTCTGATTCGTATTTCCTTTTGACTTTTTTCAGGCTTGTCGTTTTTTTAGTCGCGGGCGCCTAGCTTTACCTCGTACTGTCCAGCCTTCCGGTTGATTTTACCTTCACCGCTTCTACCACTTCTTTATGGCGGTGACAGAGTTCAACTCGACCGAGTCGTTCCGTTCTCGATATCCGGTTCTGTTTTTGCCCCCCCCCTTTTTTCTGAAGTGGGACCGGTCTGCTTTGCTTTTAGTTCCGGATTCGACTCCACCCAAAGGCACCCTTTTCTTTAACCACTTCTCCCCCCTCTTTTTCATCTTTTTTTGATTAAAGTCTGTTTTACAACCGCCGCCTTGCGGCTCTTTTGCGGTTTTTCCCCCCGGGACAGTGGCGAGTACTTCTGCGGTCTTTTCACTTGTCCCAAACAAGGTCGTTCCCCCCTTTTTGCGCCCCCTGCTGCGCTCTTTCGCACTCGCCTTGTCTGTCTTTTGCCTTCGGAATATGTCCTCCCCCCCCAAAACGATCGCCCTGGACCAGCTTTCCCTTTCCTTTCTTTTTCTATTGGAAGTCTGGCCCAACCCCCCCCTGCCCTCACCTTTTTTAAGACGATTTTTTTCTTTTTTCCTCTCCCACTCGAACGCAGATCGAACCCCGTCTTTTCTTGTGCTTATTTCAGAGAGCGTGTCTTCGAGCCTTTCAACTTTCCTTCCACGGATAAAACGAATGCCTGAGCCCCCTTTAGTTGCGGGATCCGTTCTTCCCCTGCCCCCCCCCCGATTTTAAGGCAACCGAAGGCTGGAAACTCCCCAATTGGTCTAACTCTGATGTTTCTTCCTCATGGTCCGTCTCTGATTCTGAATCATTCCTTCGTTCCATCTTTCCTCGCCCTACCCCCAGTTTCCCACCCCTCTCCTGCCCGATTCTCCCCTCTTCCCAACAGTCCGTCGCCTGTCACTGTTTAACATCGGTTCACATCCCCCCTTTTCGAGACGGTTTACCCTCCGCTATTTCAGCCCTTTTTTTTTTTTTCTTTCGGCCTTTTTTCCCTACAGCCCCCGATATTGATCGGGCACCCCGCGCAGCTTGCTGATTACTTTCTCTATGCTCGATCAGGCCGTCAGTTCTTCCCTTTCCCTTTCCCAAGAGTGGGGCCCTTTTCATCTCGAAGGGTTTGTCTTAGTCTACAAAAGCCCCGTTCTGTGCACTTCTTCCCCTTGACCCTGGTTTTCCTTTTTGGTGAAGAGGTTTTTTTGATTTCGCCCTATGCTTTTGGCGCGCACTTAGAAGGTGATGCATGCCTTTTTTTTTTTTTGCCGCCGCACAACCTGTGTACTGTCAAGTCTCCCTTTTTTGGGGTTCCCCAATCGAACGAACCCGCCCCAGTTTGAACGCCCGATTCGCTTCGATCCTCCTATTTAGACCTTGCACTCGAAAGGTCTCCCTTCCCCTTCCGTCCTTCTTTCCTTTTTTTGCCGTTCTCTCTATCAGCATCCCCGTTACCACCCTGGAGGTCCTTCGTCCCTGGAAGGTTACCCCTTCCCTGCTCCTTGTGCCCTCGTCCCCTTTCTTTTCCTTCTTTCCTCGTAGGAAATCGCTGCTTTTTTGGTCTGACTCGAAGAATCACTTATTAAACCCCTGCTCCCCCCTATGGATTTTGGTTGCCCCCCTCGTCTTCCTCTGCGAAAAAACGGGTCGACCCTCCCTTATTTCTTTTCGCGTAGATGAAAAAGTCTTAGCGTTTGTTTGTCCCCCCTTTTTGTCGCTTCCCCCTCGCGGAATTTTCATTTCCGCACGCGATCATAGCACCGGTCATAGGCAAGTTTTTTCTTCCCCTGCCTGTGTATTAGATTAACACCCCCCCCCCTCACTTTGGTTTGTGTTTTTGTGCCCATGATAAACGGTCGTGGGGCGCCCTTAAGCTAAATTCTATTCCAGGCCTTTCTGTTTCTTTCATTTTTCAAGCCGGTTGACATCGTTGAAACTTACCGCCTGACTCCTCCCCAACTTTCCTCATTTTTTTGCCCTTCTTTGCTTCTCAGCTTCTTTATTTAAAGAATCTTATCCCTTCTTCCTTTCTCCCCCCCCCCTCACCACATCCCCCTTCTTGACCAAACTTCTACCTGATTCTTTTGCTGCGATGCTGCAGCCTGGTTCTTCCTGCTATCTTGGTGTGTGAAGATAGCCTCTTCCCCCCCTCTGCCTCTTGGTTTTTCCTCTGATTTTTTTTTTTTCCTTCTTCCTTTGTTGAGCGAGATAAAAAAACGACCAGGACCATCGGCTCGTCACCAAATCTTCCCCAACGCCTGGTACTTTTCCCCCCTCACATCCCCTTTTGCAAGCACTTGCATCCCATTCCTTTGTTCCCCTTGGTCTTTAGGGATGTGGTTACTTTTGAGTTCCTTCTTTTATTTTTAGCCGCCTATACGACACCTGCGATCCCCCTCCAGTCCCTCCCTGGCGTCTTTGTGCGGCTTTCTGCGTTTCCCTGCTCCCCAACGTTGATAACCTTCACCCTTTTCGGTTGGTATCCCGATAGTGAGCAGCTCGCTCCTTTTTACTACCTTTTGCTCCTTCCTGTTCTTCTTGAATCATCAGGGGTCCAGTTTCTTTGTTTTTTTTCTCGGAGGTGTGTCGCAGCTGCTAACCCTCCTTCGTCTTTTTTTTGACCGGTCCACACTGCCGCTGTTTTGAAGTCTTCTCATTTCTTTTTCTGTTTTTTCCTTGCCGCGGGGTCATGTTTTTTCATTTTGTCAACTTTTTACCCCCACCCCTTTCTCCTTCCGGTTTTGTTTATGCCGGATTCTCCCCCCTTATTTTTCCGAGAACTCACCCCCCCTTAGTGCCCCTACTAAGTGAGCAGTTGGCGTTCCCATTCAGCCTCCGTGACCTCCAGGTTCTTTTTCCGTTGATTTTTCTCCCTTCCCCGGCGCCTCTGACCACTTCCTTCGCAGTTTTTAATGCTTGTGCAAAGGGAGCGACCTCGGCGATAGTGTCCGCTCCTTTCTTTTCTTTTTTTCGAATACTCTTTCCTTGCTTCAAAGACCTAGGCCCTTTTCCCGCCCCCTCTTCGCGGAACCAGCTGAACTCCGAATTTCCCCCATTTTCGCGCCTTTGGATATGCGCCCTTCTCACATCCCCGAATCGGCATAGTCCCCTTGTGGTCCTTGGAAGAGACATGTCTTGATTTTCTTCCCCTTAACCGGGGTCCCGCTCCTGCCCCTTTTCCTCCCCACCCTTTGTTGGATGATGCCCCCTATTTAATATTTTTGGCCTTCTGAAATCAGAGATGCCCCCTCACTCCTTCGCCCCAGCTGCTTTTTTCTTGCAATCGCACGTCCAACCTTTCTTTTTCTTCTCCTTCTGGCCTCCCCTTCCCCCCCCCACCAGTTTTTTTTAATCGTCGCTCGAAACCGTTGAGTCCCGTTATGTAGACGGCGGCTATTAAAAAATTCCAGGTGCGTTTTGGCTGTGCCTCTCTGCCCTCGTCGTTCCCTTTCGAAGGTTTTTCTTCCCCCGTGCAAAAATGCCTTGATCCAGTGCCCCCCCTTTCATTCCCTCGCCGTTACCGTCTTTACTCCCCTTCTACTTTTTCTGATACCCCTTTTCCTTGCTCTGTCCCTCCCGGCTATTTCTATACTTACCTTTTTGTCTCCGATTTACTCCCATTACCTCTTTCGTTTCCATCCGTTCGACGCTTTTTCTTCTTTCTCTTTCCTTTTCCCCACCCAAGGCCTCGGGAAGGCGACGGTTTTTATTTCATCTGGTTGGGGACCTATTCACGAACCCGTTTCACATTGTTCCGTTTCTTTCCCCCTCTCCCCCCCCTTTTTGTGAACCACCTGATCTTTCCCCCTCTTTTTTCCCCCATCTCCCTTTCGGTGAATTCGAACGGGTCTTTGTTCTTGTTCGCTTCCCCCTTTTTTTTTCTCGCTTCAAATTGTAAATCCACCGTCGGATTTCCCCTGTTCACTACTTTTCCCCTCGATCTTTTTCCCCCTTCCCCCCTTCCCTGGTCAATCTTGTGATCCCTTCTGGCGGTTTTGTTCTCCTTTCGTATAACCCCAATACTTGCGGTTTGTACGAAGGTTTTCCCTTTTGGGTGATTTGACCTCGTCCCTCTCTTTCTCCCCTGTCCCAACTTCCACCCTTTTTTGGCCCGCCCCTGACCGTCTTTCACCTCGAAGCGGGGTTACTTTTTATTTTCTGTTCTCCCTCCTTTGATCCTTTTCCCTAAAAACAGCTTGATTAGGCATGCTTCACGTACTCTTGCTTTTCTAATCCTCCCACCCCTCGTCGGATCTCCCCCCCCCACTGGGCTTCGCCGGCCCCTCTTCTCCCCCCCCCATTGATGCTTTGCCCCACGTTTGATATTACGTATCATTGTTCCAATCCCCTCCACTTGTCCATCTCACGGTCATTCATGCCCCGCGTTTGCAGGCCTTTTTGTTCGGAAATTATTTCATACTAAGTATGTCCTCGCATCTTTCTATTTCCGTTGTTGTCCTTCGACGGCTTCCCTCTCCTCTACCTCGTTTTCATCGAACCCCTTTCTGTCCCTTATTTTTTCTTGAAGGCTGCCTTCAATCGCAAGTTTGTCTTTTCCTTTCCGTTTCCTCCCTTCCTGTCATGGCCCTTTTTTTGTCAGTCGTCTTTGGTCCGGTGCTAGTTGAGTCTTTTTTTCCTCCCCTTCGCTGGTGTTTTTCTCTGTATTTTCCTCCCCGTCTTAGCATGGCCGTTTCTCAACGGTTTTTTTTTTCCCCACCGCTTCCACGGGGCCCGAGTGACCCTTTATACCCCTCGGGGTCATCTTCCTGGGCTTGCGAACCACCTTGGGCTTTTTTTGAGTGTATGGTCCTTTTTTCCCTTTTTTCCGGCCCCTGTTTAGACTCAACCCCCCAAGTCCTTTTCCTTTTTACCCCCCCCTAATACGCAAGTGCAATTCTATCCTTACCAACGCAGAGATAACCCAAGCTTTTTCCCCTTTTTTCGGGTTTCCCCGAGGCCCATTTCCTGGTCGTTTTTTTTTTGCGGCTTACCTCCTGGAACATTTGATTTGTTAGCGCCCTCCTGCCTTTTGACGCTACCCTTTCCCTCGACCCCTGCCGTGATCGTACTTTTTTTTCCATTCTGGCGACTCAAAAACGCCCATTCCCGATCAGTTGCTTCCTAAGATTGTAGAGGACTTCCGACTCTCTCTGCGCGGTTTTCCCATGTTGGATCATAGGTTTTTGTTTAATTCTTTGCCCCACGTTATTAGAAATCCCCCGTAGATTACCGTTTGCTTTTGTCCCCGAGAGTGTCCGCCGAATATATCGCCGGCATTTCTTTTGCGTCCTTTTTTTCAAAGACTTTCTTGCCCGTTGTTTCCTCCTTGTCGGTAGGACTTGCTCCCGGCCATGATTTTCTGTAAATTCTCCAGATTCTGTGTCCGTTCGGAGGTTTTTTAAGTTTAACGAGCATTTACCTTCCACTACCGAAGGTTTTTCTTCCTCTGTAGTCTCCGATGCACGTGCCCCCTTTTCTCATTTTTTCTCATTTCTGTTTTTTTTTCTTTCGCCATAGCTCAGCCTGTTTAGGAGGATTTTTCATCGCCACCCTTGACGTCTCCTTTTCATCCTTCCCCGCCCTCCATTCTCTTCTTTCTCGCCTTCCCTTGTTTCTTTACGATTTCCCCCTTTTTTTCTTAGCGGGATCGGCCCGCCTATAGGTGCGTTTTTTGCAACCTAGCAAGCTGGTCTGATTCCCCCGAAGCGGGTTCTTTTAATACTCGTCTTGTTTTTTTTTTTTTGCTTTATCTTGCCAATTAAAGCCAATTTTCCTGGGCTCAAGTTGTTTAACTTTCTTTGCGCGTTCCGTTGCTGATGGCTTGTGCTACCCCCCGAATTTTCCTCTTCTTCCCTGACCCAAATGTACTCCATCTTTTCTTGTTCACTTTCCTTTTCCTACGTCCGTTAGCCACGTTTTCCCACGCTGCTTTCTCCCTCTGTGAAGCAGACCTGCCTTATTCTTTATCACTCAGAACGGTGCGGTCCCATTCTCCTTCCTTTTTCATTTCGTGTCAACGTAACACCTCGACGACCCTCCTTCTCCTTTTTTCCCTACGAACCTTTAGCCTTAGTCATCGGCGTTCCTTTTTCGATTTTTTTTTTTAGTCCTATATAGAATATATCCGTCCCATGTGATTTCTTTGGCTGATGGGGCCGAACTGTCGCCCATTGGCCCTTCTCCTTTTCTGCCGTTGATTTCTTCCGTATTTTACCTCCCCGTGTCGTTTTTTATTACCCGCATTGAATGCCCCCCCCCTTTTTTGGTTCCGCGCTTGCGTTGTTGGGACACCCCGATTTTCCTGGCTTAGCCCGACCACACTTGCTCGTCCCCTTGGCACGACGTCTTTCTTTTTTCGATTTCCAGCGCGATTTTTTTTAACCCTTTCTTCGCCCCCCCCTCTCCGGTGTTAGCAGTATTTACCTCTCCCTTCTCTCGGCTGCCATCTGAAGTTTGCCCTTGGAATTACGCGCACGCCCAAGCTTTCCCTTTTTATCAGTCAAGCAGTTCCCATCTAATTTTCGACACTTTAACGCGAGCCCCGTTTTCACAGAGTTGCAGTCTTTACACTTTTCCCTTTACGCATGTGTGGCATCTTCCCACGCGCTGAAAGAAAATCCCCCCTTTTGCCTTGCTGTGTCGCAGTGTTGTTTTCTCTTTTTTTCTTCCGACTGACCTGCACATCCTCCCCCCATCCATCGTCCACAAGGATCCTTAAACTTTCGAGTGCTGGTGTCACTTTCAGCTTTGAATCTTGTCCTCCTTTTTTTCCCTTTTCCCGCTGTTGAGTGATCGCTACGATTTCATTGCACCGATTTGTCTCTTTTCTTTCTTTTCCCGAAGAATTTCAGTGTGGTTAGAGATCCAAAACCCATCGCACCAGGACCCTCCGTGGGTTCGCGTCACCCCTTTCAGTTTTTTCCTCCTCAAAATTAGGAGTGAATCTTTCTCTTACAAGGTTTTTTTTTTTGGTTCCTGAGGGATGTGGGGATTAGTCCCTTTCCCTCGTCCCTTTCAGACGAATCTCGCCATTCCCCTCTTCCTGCCTTCTTTCTTTGGGCTTTTTTGTCGGCGGCTGGAGTTTTCTACTTAACGGCTTCCCCTTGAACAGCCCTTTCGACCGTCCCATCTTCTTTTCAGCGCCTCTGGTTTCCGTGTTCTCCCATGACTATACTTGCTGGCTTCTGCCCCCCGTGAAGCTAACTTTTGTTCCCCCCCCCCCCATTTCAGATGGCCTTTCCCTCTATTACTGTTTTTTCCTGATCCCACTTCCGACAGGTGGTTGGGTTGGGGTTTGGTTTTTTTCCCAGGAAGCCCCGGGTCACACCGCAGCTCTTTTGGACTCTCGTTTCTTCAGGTACTCCGTGGGATTCCCTTTTCGGGGTCTCGTTGGTCGCTACCTTCACTCCGAGTTTAACAACGCCTCGTTTTCTTCCCTTGTTGTATGCCGGATTTTTTTCGCCAGTCCGATCCCTTCCGAGAACCCACAACCTGTTTTCGACACGACTCGTACTTCGTCTTCTTTCGACCCTCGAACGAAGATTTTTTCCCCCTCTTTTCTTTTTCGTCTTTCTGATGCTGGCTATTTTTCTTCCTTCCCCTCTCGGACCAAGGGCCTTTTTGCTTTCTCATTCTTTGCACTTGGACGAAAAAGCTCTTCCGTTCTCTTCTTCGTTGCAGCCCGAGACTCATTCCTGAATGGTTCCCGACCCCTTTTTCGGCTTGAGCCTTCCCCCTCGTTTATCTTCTTTAACCCCCCTTTTCTCCCCCGCCCCTGCGGCTTGCGCGCTTTTTTCTCTGCTTCCTCCCATCAGACTCCTTCTCGTCCATTGTGCTTGTCGCCTTCTCCCGTCGTTTCCCTAAAGACTATTTTTTCCTACGCAAAGTTTTCCCAGTTTATCCCCCCTTTTTTGGTTTTAATGCAAGATGACACCCTTTTCTCCGCGAAATCCCTATTCCCCCAAACCAGCTCTCCGAAAGCTTCCCGAACGTCCATATCGTGCGATTTCATTTATTCCCGTCCTCTACCCCATTTTTTTCCCTTTTTATCTTAGACCCCCTTCCGGCGCGACCCGTCTTTCTTTTCCCCGGCGATCACCCTCCAGTCGTTCGTTAAGTTTCCCTTGAACCCTCCCTTCTGGGTGATCGAATGGTCGGTCACCTTTTCTCAGACTACCTGGGGCCTTGAAATGAGGGTTTCTGCGACCCACAGTTAATTTTAAGAACGTTGAAGTAGTTATTTACCGTTCACTTCCTTCTCTTTCCTTCCCTTCTTTCACCCCCCCCCCCCTGTCTCCTATTTTAATCAACCGACCCGCACCCCTTCCCCGCTTAACCCAGGACGCTTTATTTGAGTCCCATCTTGGTTCTTTTCTGAAATCAACCTCCATCCGTGGTGCCGGCGGCCGTTCCCTTCCTTTTTTTTGGATTTTTTTTGGAGGACCTATGACCTAACGTTCCCCTTGTGCCGTTTTTCTTTCACGGCCTGACCCCCCCCCCCATCTTTTCCTTTTGTCTTTCCTGGCCGGATCGTGTTTGGTAGGACCCCCTCGCCTTTATTCCCCTTCAGGTCGAGTTTGCGCGGTGAGCCATGCCTTTTTCGCTTTTCTTCCCCCTTGGTAAAACTCCGTTTCCAGGTTCCTCCCCTCCATGGCCCTTTCGCACACCGAAAATTTGCTCTCTTCAGTTTTCTTTTTGTGTTGTCCCAAACGACGTTAATCTCTCAGAACACATCCCTTTTTTCGTTACCGGACTTGTAATGGAACCGACGTCTGTTTTCCTCCCATCTCTTCCTTATACCCTTCCCTTCTTCCCGTCCCCCCCGGTTTAGCAGGGAGACCGATCCGCATTCTCACTCGTTATAGCAGATTATCTCCCATGTCCCCGCTTTTAGAGCTTTTTTCCCACCTTTTCTCCCCCCCTTTCCGGCAATGATGTTCCCCTTAAGTGTTTGCAACCTGCCGCCGCCCTCGACACCTATTCCCTTCCGGCCCAGACTGCCTTCCCCCTGGCCTTGACAACGTTTTTCTCTACGCTAGGAAAAGACCATCCCTTTTTCCCTTTCTTCACTGCCTCACCCTTTTCCTCCCTTTTTTTTTTTCCTTTCCAGAACGAATGGTTATGCTGACATCTCTTTTTTTTCTTTTTTCAACCGTTGTTTTTTTGTCTCCTTTTTCACCTTTAATTAAGGATACATTTCGTTCTATTTAAACCTTTTTTTTCCCGGTTAGGAAAGGTCCTAGTTTATCTCCATTCTTTTTATGGCCCTGTGAAGCGGAGGACTTCCGATCTTTCACCCCAATGTTTTTTCCGATCTTCTGGGCTCTTTCCGTCCTTTGTTTCGAGGGTTTTTTCGCAGTAGCTGAGTCGGTTGCTTTTTTATAAATCATGTTTTTTTTTCCCCCTTAACTGTGACTGGGGTCCCAATGTTTTTTGAGGCGACTTCTAGATATGTTTTTTTGTCCGACAACTTGATTTGTGAGAGTGGGAAAAGTTCTCCGTCGCCTTGTCCATTTTTTTTTCCTTTGATCGTTCGCCCCCCCTCTTTTGTTTGATTTCCCTTCCCTTAAATACCTTCCTTATTTGTGTTGATCTGGGCGATCTTCAAATCCCCCCCCAACAGCCAGCGATTCCAATTAGACGGGATCCTGCTTCCAGAGGCAATGGGCGTGATCCTGACTTCGCATCCTGACCACAGTTGGGTCGTTCCTTTTCTCCCTTTCATCCTGACTGTTTGTTCTCCTCCCGCGCAAACCTCGTTTATCCGTTTCTGACAGTCATGGTTTTCTTACCCACCTCTTTTCACGACATTTTTTCAAGATCCTCTATCTCTCGAGCAAGTCCTTAGTTTTAATAGTCACCTTAGGCTTCCATGTGCTCTTTTTTTTCTTTCATAGTTCATCCCACTCCCCCCCCGCGATCGACCCCCCTCGTTCCCTTTTTATTTCAGAGAACTGCTTTTCCTCTCCTTGCCCGGGCCATAAAAGACGTTTTCTGTCCCTGGCTCCCTTTTGGTCCCGTTGCCCTCGTTGAGTGTCCAGTGGGAGAATATCTCCCTTAACTTCCCAGCCCAGCGGAGTGCGCATCGCAAGGTGACTTTTTTTCACCATACTTTCGCCTGTTCTTCGACTTTGTCGAGTCTATTTATCCAGTTGCAATGGCATTTTTGCTCCCTTTTTTTCTCCCCCCTTCGTCCCCCTTTTTTCTCCTTTTTCCCGCAACTTTTAACGTAGCATGTCACTCTCCCCGTGTCCTTCTCCCTTTCCTTGAGGAAAAAGGTTTTGATCCCCCTTCAGCACTTGTTTCTCGCTTTTCCTTTCCCCGCTTTCCCGATATTGAGAGTGGATTGCTGTTTCAATCTTGGGTGCTGGTGTTGAATATTGAGCCCTCACTTCTAGTTCCGTTAGTTTCCCCTTTTCCTCACCCCTTTTTTCACGTTTTCAATTTTCGGCGTCCCCCTAGTGTTTATTCGTGCTGCTTGATAGGCCCGACCACCCCCCTCCCTATTTCTTTTTTTTTCCCACGAGGTTTTTCCGGTTTTCTTTTTTTTGATGGAATCCCGGCGCGAAAGTTTCTCATTCCGGTGCTTTTTTCCTGCCCGAAGAGTGGCTGCCCCCCTTTTCCTCCCCTTCCTAAAGGTTTCGGGGACCAATCGAAGTCCACCTTTCTAATGCTTGTTCTTTCGATCGCGGAACTTCCTGCTTTCTTGCCCTCAACCTGAGTCCAGGCTTTCTTTCCTTGGTCTTCGCCGTCTCTCATCATTCATGAACGGACTTGACCCTTTTTTTTTTTTGGCTTGCTGTTGCGACCCTGTTGAAATGGACGATTCGTCTCGCCTCACCGTTTTGATTTGCTCCGTCTTCCCCTTTCGGATTACTAAATCCTCTTCCACCTTTGGGCGACTCTGCTGCGTAACCGGAAACCTGTTTTTCTTTTGCTCCCACCGGGGCCCTGCCCTTTTTTCCTTAGCTACGCAGCTGATCCGCTCCTTTCTTCGGTTTTTCCCTTCTTCTGTCGGCCTTTTTTTTTTTTTTTGTTTGTTTGATTGCGACACAATGATAGCCCAGTGCCATTTTTTTGAAGGAAGCTTATGCTGTCCCTTCGCAGCGCCGGGTCTGATCCGATCCTTTTTTTTTGGGGGGTTTTTAAAGCGCCTGCGCACTCGAGAAGTTTACCCAGCGCTTTTTTTCCCGGTTTTCCCGCGTATGTTTGTTTCATCGGGGTACCCCAAAGCAGCTGTGCCCCCGCCATGCTGGTCAGGCATAGCCTCTTTCTTCTTTCCCTCCCTGGACCCGCGAGGCCCCAGTTCATCTGTACCCCCCCCTTTTTCACACCACGAGTTTCCCACACCGTGACACGCAGTTCCTTAAAGGATTTTTTCTTACTGCAGCGGACCATCGCCGTGTACGATGTGTGTGAATCGCTACGATTTTCCCGTTTTGTATAATTTTCCTTCAGTGTTTGGTTGAGAGACGCTCCCCCCCTTCCCCCAGGAACATCTTTGAGCGATTCACCACCAAAGACCCTCTTTCCGTCTTAAAAGCTCGGCGTTCAGCCCACGATCTGGTTTCTTACTCTTTTTTTTCGCGCTGATGTGTGATTTAGTCCCCCCCCCCCCCCCCACGGCGAGTTTCTTTCCGAAGAGGACGGGACAATTGCCGCAACTATTTGCCTTCCGGAGGAGTTTTCACTCACCCCCTCCCCGCTATAACATTCACCTCACGCCGCTGTATTGCTCTTCTTTTTTCTCCTGCGCCGCTTTCGCGGTCCGGGATCCCATTACCTACCTTCTGCGTGAGTATACATAATGCGCATTCCCCCCCCTTTTTCCTGCGATGCTGATCTCGCGTTTTTGTCGTGACTCCCTGGAGGTTTTTATCGACAGTACCCCCCGAATGCCCTAGGGGATCTCTCGTCATCAGAATTATTCTTGGATGCCCTCCCCCCGTTTGGTAGGACTCCACAGGACTGGCTGTTCCCCTTAAGCCTCGCTCTCGACGAGTTGTTTTTCCAGCCGGATGCTAATGTCCGAAAATCCCCTTCGACAGCAAAAAACGGTCGTTCGCCCTCAATGCGACAGTTCCCCTGATTTTCCTCCTACGATTCGGTTTTTTGTTCCTTTTTTTTATCGTCTTACGGCGTCCTAGGCACAAGGATTTTTTTGCACTTTTTAGCGTAAGCTTGAGTATGCTCCACATGATGTACTCCGACTGGTCCTTTTTGAGTAATCCTCGATTTTTCGTCCCTCCATTCCTTTCGTTGAGGTAAATCCGTTTAGCTCCCCGTCCCCCCACTGCTGATCCCTTCAGAATGCGGAGCTCTCCTTTTTCCTCTGCCGGCCGTCTTCCCCACCTCTTGCGACTTTCCATTTGTTTTTTTTTTTTTATGGCGTGCAGATGAACTCAGGCTTTTTCTCCTTTTCCCCTGGTCAACGGGGTCGGTTTAAAACTTTCCATTTTTTCCGACGTGTGCGTGAATGCAATAGAATGACTGCCCTTTTATCTTTTTCCCTTCCAGCTTTCCCCCCACTCAGAAATTGCTTTCTTTCCCCCTTCGCCCCTATGTGCTGATTGTCCCCCAGCCCCGCCGCAGAACAACCCCATTGCTGACTGTAGTCTACCCATTTTCCCTCGGATAGAAGTACGGCTTTTATAAACTTTTCCCGTCCTCTGTTGGCAGCTGTCCCATCCCCTGCCGCAGTTTTAGCCGAATTTTTCCCCCCAACCCTTTTTTGGCATAACTGCCATACTTTTGCACTTCCTTGAGAAGAATCCATCAACTTCGACTTAGTTAATACCTTCATTTTCCCTTTGCTTACGTACGCTTTCACCTACAGCTACGGCCTTCAACTTTCCAACGCAATCCCTGCCAGTCCCTTTTTCGGCTCTATTGTGCGTTCCCATCCCTTTTCACCCCACCCTCACCGCGGTCCGTCCAGACGGGTGTATTTTGCTCTCGTTCTATTGGTTTTTCCTAGTCCCTAACCACCGATCTCCTTTCCGTCTACACTTCTTTCGAAACAACTTCCTTTTAGTCCGACAACTAGCAGACGGTGTAATTCGAACTTTGGCCCCTGCGCCGGTAGACTTCCCAAGGAATGTCTGCGTTGACAACTTACTACTGCATTCGCGACTACCCCCTACCCTACCCCCCCTCCTGCAAAGGGATCCCCTGGCAAGCGTTTACGCTGGCGGTTTACCCTTTTTTTTTTAATCTAGCAGATCAACCCCAACCTGCCCCAGACTTTCCCCCAGCTGTTGTTCTGCGTCCCCCCTCTTCCCTCTCTACAAGTCTGTGCTTTACCCAGTTCCACTCCCCGGTTGCAGGAGTCTACCCACTTCTCCCTCCCCGATTTCCCTTTTTCTTTCCTGCATCTTGCCCCCCTGATTGAGAAAAGTACGGCACTGCTATTTCTTCATTGTCGAAACCCAGCGCCGGCACCGTTCGCCAATGCGAGCCGGCCCATGTTTCAAGGATGGCGATGGAAAAACGACTGATCGTGTTTTTCAAAGACACCCTTCACTGCGACCCTCTAACTCTCCTCTGACCGTCCCTAACTCCCTTTTTGCCTGATTTGTTAAGTAACCGAAATTAGTCTTCCGTTATTTCAGATATATCTTTTTTCTCCTTATGTTTTGTTTGCGACGGACTCTTATAAGGACCCCCTTCTTTTACCAGCCGAAAAGCCGTTAGGACAGTTACTTTTCCTATACTCGAAAAGGGGTTCGTCCTATACAGTCATGATTTAGTTTTAATCTTCCACTCTAGTAGTTGGCCGGCTACTTTCTTTCTGAGGTTTTTTGAGAGGTAGCTCCCAAGGAAGGACCGGATTTCCCTTTTTTTATCCATCGGTTTTTTCCCCCAGACTAAAATTCCGGGGATTCACCTACGGCGGCCCATCCCTCCGTGCTCCGAATATCCGTCGCCCCCTTCTGGACTGGGGAAAAACTGGGTCAGCCTGACGATGGTGATCGTTCTAATCCCCCAAAACCTCTTTTTCCCTTGTCACCTTGCCCCGTCTTTAACTACTCGCAATTTTTATTTTTGTTTACGATATGCAAGTACGTGAACCCCTCCAGCTCACCCTCCAGGGAGATCCTTTTTTTTTCGTTTTTGCCCAAGAGTTGTCCACCGCCGTGTCGGAGGCGGGCCCCACTTTGTTTTCAATTGGCCACAATTTTCCGCCTGCCTCCTTGTCTTACCGTCGCCCTCCCTTCAACTGCCGCCGATTTAGCTTTTTCTGTAGATTTTCAAAAAGTATACTCCCATTCGATTGCATACCTCTTGTAGAGAGCGTATAGAAACTTGGTCGGCCCTGTTTCCCTGTGGTTAGTGTCATAGGTCAGTGACCGCCCGCTCTCACATAACAAGTTCGCCTCCCTTTTTGATTCGAGCCGAATAGCGCCTCATTAAAGCGTCGTTCCGGATCCCTCCTTCCCCTTGCGTTTGACTTTTTAGGAAAACTGCGGGCTTTTTATCAAAGCGCGTAGATGAGTGATCCGCGTTTTATACATAGTCGCTGTTTCGTCGCCGCTGTTCGCGCCTGTTTTTTCTTAATGGCATTTTAGTGGTCGTTAACCACCCCCGCTCAATCGGCGGTCCTGAGGAGTTTCATCAGCCACCCTTTCCTCGCCGGGCATAATATCGCTTTTCCTCTTTCTTCGGAAAGTTTCGAGCCCGTCCCCTGGTTTTCTTCCCGCCTCTGCACCCAGCAAGATCTTGAGTTTTTCCTCTTCTCAACCCTTTGCATTTACCGAGCGGGGTGGCCTATCTGAGTTCGATAGGCTTGGGTGCCGTTGAAATCATTTCAAACACCGCGTTGCGAACCTTTTGCACTTTCTGCGCGACTCTTTTGTTTTTAGTCTTCCACATTGTTTTTTCGCACTCAACAATGGACGATTCCCCCTTTATTTTTTTTTGTTGTTTAAGACGTACGTGGGGTCCCGGCGCTCAACAGGGTCAGCTTAGTGGGAAGCAGCCCCACCGTTTTGTAACTCTTTCTCCAAAGCACGGTGTGCCACCATTTTTTACTCCTTTGATTCTCGTTTATGCCAGTCCGTCACTATTGAGATGTTTTAGGCCCTCTTTCCACCCGCCAGTACGATAATGGCGGCTTTTCTGGTCCGAGGCCTTCCCTATCACGCAACTCAAAGTCCCCCCGAGGTCCCTAGGTCGTTGATGCGCGCCGAACTGTTCGCATCATTGACGCTTTCCTCTTCCCCTGATTTGCGTATCGTAGACTTTGAGGGTTCCTTACTCCCCTTCTTACCACGTTCGCGCGGCGTTGTTTGGGAAAAACCTATCCTGCTCCGCCCAACTGCTCGCCCCTGTTTTCACGATTTTCCGCAGTCTCTCTTCCCGCGCTTGTGGTACCGTCTCTTTTCCCCCCCCTCTTTTCCCCCAGGGTTTTGCGGACACCTCGCGATCTCGGCAAAATTGAAAGTAATCTTAGCTTCCTTCCAAGCATTTGGAATCTGATCACGTCGATCACGCGTTAGCGCTTTTTTTTCCCACGCGAGGAGGCTCCTCGGCTGTTGAATTTTTTCGCGTTTTCTGTGTTGGGACACTCGCCGCTTTAAATCAACCTTGCTTTTTTTTTTTTTCCCGTGTCGTACTTTTCCCGATTTCCAATGCCCCTTTATAGAAATCACCCTCCCCCCGACACCCCCATTAGTACGCCCAACCGTGATATTTTTAGCGATTTCCTATTTGACCAGCTTTTTGTCAGCGTCTAGAGTTGACCTCGTTGGTGTCCGCTCCGGGTAATGGTTTTTATTGTTTTTTTTATGCTTTCATTCGTTTGTTGTTCGATTTCTCCACCCCGACCTCCACATAGGAGAGATCACACATTTTTTAATTCAGCTTCAAAAAGCTTGAGTGCCGTCTCGTATACCTTTTGTGAGTACCTCATTTGGTCCTTTATTGGTTTTGAGTTCTGAAAGGGACTCTGTTTTCCTTCCTTTCCTGCCCTGATGTACGGTACAATGCGCTCCAGCCTGCAGCCTTCGTTTCTTTCTCAGGCGCAGGACGTTTTCTGACCCCACATCTCCACCGAAAGCGACTGTATCCATAGTCTTTCCGCCTCGGCGCGTTCCGGATGACTTTTTCACTAGTGATGCGGCGTTTTCATCGTTCCTTAACAGATGCCTTGTGATCGAGAGTTTCCTTTCACCTTACGCGAGGAGTATGACAGGAAGACGCTCCGTGGGTCCATGAGTTTTTATAGGAGGATATGTGGCCTCCAAGACTTCGGTAGCTCCGTTTTCGTTATCCATTACGTGAAAACCCCTTTTTCCCAAACGCCACCGCGTCCGACAACGGTGTTTCCGCATTTTCCGCACCCCGCCGTTTTCCTACTGAGAAGCAAATCTGTCTTTCCTTTTTTTTTGGGGGGTTGGAATCGTCAATTTTCACCTTGCGTAGCCTGGCCGCCGATGGACTTCGGTTGTTCTTCCCGTTGATTCTCTCTCTTCGATGGTAACAAGGAACACTTGAGCCGCAGATACGTCTTTTTCTTTACCCTGCGGCCCTCACCTCCTGTGCCGCATCGGGACGTCCCTTACGAATCATTCGAATGGTCCCTCTTTCTCCCAGTTGGCTGAGAAATCCGTACCCCTTCGGCCCTCCTGAGCCCCAGACTTCGGGCGTCCCCTAGGTGGATCTGGTCTTACTTCTCCCGGGCACCGACCCTCGGATCCATTGGGTTGCGGCCTCTTTCTTTCGTGAGAATCCAACAGGCTGCGCCTCAAAGGGGAAACGTTGCCCCCCCTGGCTTTTGTGGTGATGGCACTTTTTACTTTTTTTTTGCCTTTTTTTCTCGAAATCAGATATAGTCTCGTTAAATCAGCAGCTTGCTCTTTTCACCCGATCAACTCGTGTTGCAATCTGCTTTCGCGCAAAACCAGTGCTTTATGTCGCTCCCCCCCTTTATAGGATAGCGGCGGCGATAATGCCGGTACGTTTCCGCGTTGTGATGTCACCTCGCCGCGATGTTAGGCCGTCGTAATGTTTCCAGAACTCCTGCGACTGAAATGACCTGACTTCGCGACTACATTACTTGCTGAAGACAAAGTCGGCCCAGCAGTCCATTCGCATCTTTACTATCGCTTACTTACTTTTCTTTCACTTTTTTGCTCCAGATTTCCTTTTCCAACGCGGCCCCCATTGACTTTCCTTTCCTGCTTTACTTCCGCTATTCTTTGAAACGCTCTTCTACTTTTCACTTTCACTCTTTAAGTTTTAGGTTTGTATTTCGATCGCGTTAGGATTTTTTCTTTTGACCCTGACACTAACCACCCAGCTTCGTTGAGCGTCGTGCTTCGTTACTTCATAACGTGAACTTCTCTTTCTGATTCTTCGTTTTTTGTTTCCGACCACACTTCTCGTGTCTTCTCCCGCTTTACGGCGAGTGACTGACCGCCCCTCTTCCAAGCGATTTTGCTCTCGAAAAACTTTACTGCTTTTCCTGTCACTCCGACGTTCGCCCTTTTTTCAACCCGCAAAAGATTCAAGTTGTGCCGGGGGTTACACCCTCCCTGTAATCGTTCCATTCCCCAAATTGAGAGTAGTTAAAAGACGGTTCCGTCCCACGCTTCTGTGGGTCTCGACTTTATTGCATAAAATGTCCTTCCCTACTCATTCCCTGGTTAGCAGTTGGACCAAAGTCGTCCCTTTTCTTTCCTGAACCTTTCTCCCCCGCCTTGTATCTCTCCCAAAACCGATTGTTTCGAAGCCCCCAATTTCTGGCCAGCTCATTTGCTAGCACACCCTCTATGCGCCCGCGCCAAAGTGAGCCGTGTCCGGATAAGGATGCGATTTCTTACTCGTGTCCGTATCCGACCCCCCATCGCACCCTTGCGACCCTTAACGCGCATTCGGCCTTTTTGCACGCCTATTCTTGTGAAACGGACATGGTAGAAGCCCTCTTTTTTTTCTTTTCTCCTCTTTGTTGTTTTGAGTACCTGAGAGGGACTTATCTAAGGTAAATTTTTTGCCACCCCCCCCAAAGCCTAAAGTCGTAGTTTATTAGTCTATGCGCTCAATTACAATTTTTCTTTATTTTAAGGAAGTCACTATTGTCATCTGACATCGTTTTGTCCAGTTTTTCCGGCTTCAGTCTTGAGATATGAGTTGGCGCCTGATGGTGTGTTTGTGGGCAGTAGCCCTGACCAGACTGACTGTTAAGCCTTGCCGTGCCTTTTTTCAAAGATCTGGTTTCGTTCAATAGGCATATCCCTCTTTTTTTCGTGATCAGATCGGGACCCTACAACCTCTCTGAAGTGCTGTTCGATGTATATAGGCGGAATCTTTCACCCCCACACAGCCTGTCTTCCAGGAACGCCTTCCGAAAGTTTTTTATGGACGGAATTAAATTCTTTTTACAACAGCCCTCGATTCACCATGTTTCCTTGAGATCTTTTGAGGGTTTTAAAAGGCCAGAGTATCCCCAACCCCACACCACCACCACCCACCCCCCCCCCCACTTGGCTTCTTCTCTCTCCTGACAAACGTCCGAAGCGCAAATTCTTGGAGTCCCCTCGTCCCCCCGTCCCGGCTTTAATTCCCCCGTCGGCTCTCTGGTTTCCAAAAACGATTACCCCCCTCCGTTGTTCCACGTGAGAGACGACCGTCGCCTTCCCGCTCGGCTACATGGGAATCTCTTTCATAGGTCAACGGCCACTACGACGCGGATCGAAACCCCCCCCCTTCCCCTCCGCTATTTCTTTTGATTTCAGAGATGTTCCCCTGATGTCGGGCACAAGCGTCGGGCCCTCTTTCCCGACGCTTTTATTTGCGTTGTTCCGCCTCGTGAGTCCCGGCCATTATCTTCAGTGGGTGAAAGAGTACAAAGCGCAAGATCGCCCCAATGATTTCCAACCCTGTTTTTTTTTCTTCCTCAGGGAACGGGGCTCGTACGGTCCCTTGCGTGATCATTTCCCCTATTTCTGGCGACCCTTCTCCCCTTCGCTCACCTCCGGCAGCGATGGTCCTCGCCCACACGTGACCGTCTCTGGGCACTTTAATTTCTTGCTGCCTACATCTTCCCCGGAGTTCGACGCTTTCAGAACTGTTGTGTTTTTTTCTCGTTGCTCTGCCATCAGCACTGATTTAGTGACCGCGGCTGTCCTTAATCAGCAAGCTGGCTTCCCGCGTACTTTCGATAAGCCGGCCGGTCTGTTTCTCCAATTCCCCGCAAAACATTTTTTTCCCACGTGGAAACTTTTTTCGGTTCGTCGTTGTCCATTAGTCTCCCCGCCCTTTGTCTTCGGGCTAACTCGTCACCCCCCCAATGATCTCTCCCTTAAGATTTGGAAGGATACGCCAGCGGGTGCTGAAAGAATCCTCCTGTTCTATAAGATTGAGTGCACGCCGCAACTTTTGTTGTGTACGCTCAAGCAGAAAACCCCTTCCACCTCGGACCATCCCGATTTTCCTGCTGAAACGTCCTTCACGGATAGCGCTGTTTCTGACCGCCCTCCCCTCGGCCTTTCAGGATAAATGCTGACTTGTACTTCAGTGGCCTATTTCTATCCGTCTAACACGGACGCCCCGAACGTCCATTCGATCGCTCTGTGTGCCCGCAAATGACCTCTTCAGGTCGACCACCTTGTTGATTGTTTCTCTCTGGCTGTGCGGAATTACTTTTTCCCTCCCAACCGTATTGCTTAGCGCTGGAGTTTTTTTCCCCCCCCCGGAGTGCTTCGCCATGAGCCGCCAACGTTGACCCCTCGGGTTCTCACCAGACCGTCCATTCTGATCGCTAAGGTCCCTTTTGGTGGGGTGCCTTCTGGCGAGCCACCATCCGTGTGCCAGTTTGTCTTCTGCGACACAACGCTGGTCTTCCTTCCCCCAGGCCCCTGGAATTTTGAGGAACGCCATTGCTTTTTTCAGAAAGTGGATGTAATCACTTCTCCCGGAGGACGCGTCCTCGGTCTCTGGCTACGGGAGCGGGCTCCGGCTTCTTTGAATGATCGCGTCGTGTCGGCCACCGCCTCCGAGGTCCCCTCCCTTGCTGGTTGAGTGTTTTTGCTTCGTTGGAGTCCGGGTTTACCTCCTCGTCGTGCCCCCCTGCGTTTTGCACGCACACAGCCCTCTCCCCAACTTTTTTCCGTTCCCAAACCGGACCGTTTTTTTGTTGCGAGTGCTTTCCTCGAGGTTTGCCAGGCTGAACGAGACCATTGCGCTTTATAGAATCCATGTTTCCTTGGT
>Ga0179593_1570474_pt1 | contig 20663 bp, 21 predicted proteins | sample CZODoug2_1_08_16_FD_185931 | JGI IMG/M metagenome (GOLD analysis project Ga0179593, IMG submission 185931) | Vadose zone soil fungal communities from Angelo Coast Range Reserve, California, USA - CZODoug2_1_08_16fungal (PacBio error correction) | ecosystem: Environmental > Terrestrial > Soil >... | reverse complement strand
CCTCTGGGCCGTATCGCGGGCAGGAGTGCACCATTTACCCTCTCTTTTCTTTTGAGCTAGGTCATCGCCCGCTTCCTTCTCCGACCAAACTGATCTACACTTGGGAACCTCATGAACATCCTCTCTACATATGGTTGTGAGCTCTCCCTTCCCTCAGACCAGCCCTTTAGTACTATTGAGCTTGGGTTTTGAGGTCCCTTGGACGGGAGTGGAGAGCAGGAATCGACCTGACGTTATCTTGAAGGAAGGACGGAGAGCGTGGCGCAGATGGGGATCCCTCCCCCTCCCAGCCGTCCCTTTGACCTGGCGGCAGGTGCCTGACCCGTGCCTGTTGCGGCCGCCACGCAAGGAAGATGGGGGCAAAACAATTAATCCGCTCCGTCCAGGTTTCCTCAGCTTGTTCCCCACCAGAGGTACTACTTCCGCCCATCATGGAGCCCCCCCCCTTCACCGCCCACAATTAATTTGTTTCCCCCCCCTCTCTTACTCTTCGCCTGCGAGAAAGAGAGGAAGTGCAATTTTCCCCTGGTGCAGATCTTTCGTACTCGCTTTTTCTTTTCCGGATAGCCCCTCCCCGAGACCACCGAAACCACACCTCCCACATGTCCCTATCCCAACAGCCCCCTGACTCGCGACGCTTGAAATCCCTTTCCCAACGAGTCCCGCTTCCCCCGGCGGGTCCCAGTATTTTAATGGTAAGACGGGTTGTCGGTAACGCAGATCGAGGTTTCATCGTCTCTGCACACGGATCGTCCCATTTCCCTGGGGTTTTCCCTCTTCCCAGACTTCCTGATTTTCGCTTTGTTTTAGGCCCAAATGCCCTGCACGACAACTCTTCTTTACCCTTTTCCCTCCCCTCCGTTGGTTTTTTTGATCTTTATGAGAGGGTGTGGATGGTCGAAATTGGGGACCGTGCCTTTTTTTCTCCCTTCGCTCGCCGCCTTCCCCACCCCGCGATTTTCAAACAAGGTTTGGCTTGCTTTTGTGCAAGACCTTGATGGTCCCGAGTCACGTGAGTTTGTCATGGTTGTACTGCAAACCCCCGTTTTCCCCCAACTTTGAAAAGGATTGAAGGCTCGTAGGGTCCTATCTTTTTCGGGCGTCCGCGTGCGTTTGAGTCTTGTTTAGGAGTGTCTTCTTTTTTCTTCCTACCGCATCTCCTCTTTCCGGGCCGATCTGACCAGTGTCTACTACTGTCGTAGATACCGCGTCATCGACCCCCCCCTCGGCGGGAACATTGGGATTTCCATCTTTTTTTAGTTGGCTCCTTCTGGAAATGAGGTCTTCCTTTTCCTCCTTGGTTGCGGTTTTGTAATTTTCTTCCTTCTTCTTGGCTATGGGCACAAAGATGGAGTGAGGAAGCACGCTATTTGTGCTTACGTCCCTGACCCAAGCACTGGGAATGCCTTCCGGTCCTGCTTTTTTTTGGCATTCCTTCCTTCCCCCCTTTATGAGCACCACGCGTCTTCTCTTCCTGGTCCTTTCTCAACTTTCTTTTTCACGTCTCTCTTTTCTTGAAAGTGCTCCCCTTCCCCTTTTCTCCTTTGTTTTCGATTGAGGATTTCAGAAACCCGAGCTTCTCTGTCGCATTTTCTTTCTTTTTCCCTGCGTAGCAAGCAATTTGTCCCCAATAAGTGAGGACTTGTTCCCTTTCCAGTTTTGATGAGGGCCCTCCTCCTTCTCTTTCTTGAAGGCTGAGAGATTCCGTCGCGCCCCATCGCAGGATATTCCCGACCTTCCTGTCCTTCCCTTCCTGCCGAAACAGGTGCACTTCCTTTAATGTAAGTAGATGTATTCTGTTCCCCCTGCTCTACCTCCGCTGCCTTTCACTTCCGCTCCGATTTCACACGTCCTCGAGAGTTCTTCTCTTTCCTTTTTGAGCGGGGAAGTTCTCCCCCGTCGGTCTTTGCCCGTAGTGATCCGGGTGTTAGGGTGTGTATGGGGTTTATTCGAAGAAGGCTTTTGGATCTCTGCTTACGCGTCATTTCTGCCCTCGCTCTTCCTCGCGGTCCCTGGTTCGTCCAATCAAGCCGACATTCCTCCTCTCCCATTTGCCCCGGCGAGTAGACCTTTCTTCCCCGCCTTTTTCTTTTCACCGCCTTTAGAGCCATCTTAAAGCATGGGTTTTGCTTCGTTTCAGCTTCCGATTTTTGAATTAGATTAGGGAGGTTATGCCTCCCCCCCCTGATTACTCTGCCTTTCCTTTAGACTCTCCCACGACCATGCGCGCATTCTGACCCCCCTTTATTACAGCGGGTGGCTGTAGCCAAATTTCCCGAAAGCTCCTATTCCAGAGTCCTACTCCGCCCACCAGACGCATGCTTTTTTTCTTTTTCCGCTCGTCTTCCTCACGTTAGTTTGAATCCCGTTTTCAATAGCCTTCTTTTTCGCTCTTCGGCAAACGTGTAAAACCTCTTCCTATACAGCCACGCTTGCATTTTAGAGGATAAACGTTTTTACCCCCTGCTTTCTCCGGTCTTTTCTTCTTTCTGCTGTGTTTGCGATTCCCAGTACTCCATCAGGTACTGTCAGTTAAGGGGGATCTCCTCTGAGAGACCGTCTAATCTTCCCCAGGTTATCCTGTGATCCGTTTTGTCCGAGGATGTGCGGCTTTATTTCCAGAATCCATGACTTCCCCAGCTTATTTTCTTTTTTTTTCCGCGCGTTGGCTCTTGTTACTCTCGAGGGTTGAAATTCCAGCCCCCCTGCCTAGAATCCCCTTGAGTTGTTGCTGCCATATGCTTATACCGCTCGGTGTGGTTGTACGTGTTTTTTTCCTTTCTCAGGTAAGCCCCTGACCTTTCCCCCTAGTCGTCGGGAAGGCACTTTCACTGAGAGTAGGTGCAATCCAATTTCCTGCGCTTGTTCGTTCTTAGCCCCCCTTTGGTCGCCACTCTCAGTTAGCCTCTGCCCATTGCCGCTATGCCACGGCGCGGTTTGGTCACAATTCCCGCCAATTTTCCTCCCCCTGGTTTTCTGTAAATTGTTTCAATAGTAATCTTTTTCCCCCCCCCCCAATTCTTTTTCCCCGTTCCGCCCACGCGGCCCACGCGGTGCGAACCTTTCAGTGAAGGCTTGGGATTTGCAGTCGTTCATTAGAAAGACAGATTAAGAAAGATTCCTCCAACGTCCATTTTCAAGTAATTCCCTCGTCGTGTCCGCTGTCGTGGTAGGACCAGTTTCGTACTCGATTTGATCCATTTTTTCATCTTGGTTTGAATTTTTTGGTACCCCTTCTGTGTTTCCCTTCTCGCCCTTCCATAGATCTGATTAGGTCCTTGACTTCCCAGGCGCCGGCTCCATCTCCTACTTTTCTCCTTGTTCTTCCTTTCCACCAAGGAGAACTGGTCAGCTAGGACTGCCCTCCTTTTTTCCCAAACCACCAGTGTGTACGGATGCCCGATCTTTGATTTTTTCTCTATTAGCCTCGATCGTGTCGGGAACGTTTGGTTTTCCCCCCCCCCGGCATCTCTCGATGTTAATACTTCATAAGGTGGGTTGTTTCGCATGATGACGCCCACATTGACACAGTGTTCACAATTCGCTGGGGCCTGCTACTAAATGAGACCCCTGAGACAATTTTTTTCTTCGACCTAGTTGCTGTTGTTCACTTCTTCGCACCACGGCCGTTCGAAATGGTCTAATTGGACGCACCGGACAAACGGCAGCCCCCCGTATTCTTTCGGGAGAGATTAGAGGTTTTCCACCCGTTAGGTAATTTGCGAGTTGTGGACTTCTGCAAATCTCCTAGTTAATCTTGTCTCGCAGTCAACCACCCAATCTTTCCCCACCTCCTTTCCCTTTGTCCCTTCTTCAATTCCTGAAAAGTTCCTTGTCACACACCGTCAGGACCCCGAAGTCCATGACTCCCCTCCCTGGAGGAGTGTTTAATGCTATCCTGAGAGGCGTAACCTAGCCTCACTGTCTCCCCCCCGGCTGCCGCCAGTGTTTCGATGCCCGGAAGGTTTACCCTTCATCGTAATGGTTCAAATATTGTGGTACGGTATCTTTTTTCCCTTTCCCAAACAATTGTTCTACAAACCATGACGTAACGCACTTGTTTTGACCTTGTTTCCCCTAAAAAGTACTTAGTCCTTTCCTCTTCATGGCCGCACATTTGAGCCCCCATTCGTGGTAAAAAGCCCATTAACATGGAACCCCCTCAGACCTCTTTCCACTGTTCCCTTCCCTGCTCGACGAGACAGCAGTGTTCCCCTGTCGTAGAAGTACACACCACCCCAAAATTCCTCTAGTGACCCCGACTTCGCCGTTTTCATTACTCCAGAAGCGATTGCCTACCACACCCCCCCCTCGGCCCCCTTCCGGTGGAGGAGGGACGCTCTTCGGTCCCCAGGGCCCTTACGGTTCAACGCCCACCGCCAAAACGACTGGGACTTAATGTTAGGTATTCGCATCCGAGCCTTCACCTTCATGGATCCTTTGCGCCGTTGTTTAACTGCTTTTTCTCGGAAGGCCCCCTTTTTCCCCCCCCCCCAGTACCTGATTATCTCCTTTTCCCCTCCTTCGCCGCGCCCGCAATCGACGATCAACCTTCGAAGGCCCTTCTGCGTTGCGTGTCCCCTTCCGCCTCCCCCTTGCGTCATCCGGCTGTGTTCTTTTACTCGTTCTTCCGGCATGGGCTACCCCCTCCCGCTTCTCTATTCCCCCTTTCTGCCCACTACTTAAGGAATCCCGCCACTCCCCTTCCCCTTTTTTCTGCTGGTGGCTACTTCATAGGTTGATGGCCTGCCTTTCCCCCTGCTCAAACCGGCTTACTACGCTTTTCTAGTCTATGGCAGGTGCTGTCGCCCCGTATCCCATACTTCCTCCCTTCCTCAACCCTCCCCCCCCGCTTGCAGCTGCATCTGTCCCTCAGACCTCGCCAGTTGATGGCCGACTGTGGGATGATACTACTTCCCTCTTGGTTTTTTTGGGGCTTTTGAATTTTCCTAACGCCCTATATCTGGAAGGGAACTCTTCTTTGATCTTACACTTTCCAATTTCCCTTTTTTTCCGGGACGAGTTTCTTAGCGTACTACGAGCAGATTCCTTCGTACCCCCCCCCTTCCCACCACCCTCAAAGTTACCAGATAAAGACTAATCAAGATGCTCCTCCCTCATCAGAGTCTTTCTTCTGTGTGTGTGGTTTTTTTTTTTTTGAAGAACCCTTGGGGAGGTTTGGCGGGAGTTACTTATGCAGGCCCTGCCCCGTCGAGAGGGCACTTACCACTCTCTTTCTGGAAATCGTCATCAAGGGATGTCTCCCCTTGCGTGGCTAAGAAAATCTGTTCGTAGGTAGCATTTAGCTTGATCTTCCCAGGATCATATCTTCCCAACGCAGCTCATAATGACTTCAATCGGTCCTTAGGTCTTACCCCTCATCCGAGCGTTTTATTTCCCCACCTTCGCTAACGCTTCCGGAACGACATGCATGACACTTTGGAGAACCCCCTCATGCCACCCTATGATCATGGTTTTCTTCGCCGTATGCATATCACTCGATTCCTTAGTCAGGGAGGTCCCAATCTTTTGTCGGATTTTAAGTTCTGGCGCAGGAACCCCAGGTCAACGCTGTGTACTGCACTGAATCGGTGAGCTGCGTTTTTCCAGCAGTTATTTTGGATTGGACGCGAACGTGCCCGGACTTGCTTGCTGTCCTGAAGTAGGGACAACTGTGCTCTCTTCCTTCCCCGCCCTGGGTTTTTCCCCCATCGAACCCTTCCTGCCGCTCCTACAGGTCATGCACGTCACGTCTTTCCACCCACCAGTAAGGCAAAGTCCTTATCCTTTCCATGCTTCTCCCTGCCCCCAAAGATCCCCGGGAACCGACCACCCCCTTCCGTGGCCGTCTTCTCTCTGGGCTCTCTCCGACTGCCGGCTTGTAGAAATGGGTCAGACTGACGTTTATCAGAGGCTTGCCCGTGATGATTCCCTTCCCCTGGATCCCCCCCCCCGCGCCGTCCCGCCCCCCCTTCCGCGTCTCCTGAAAACTTCTGACAGGATGCCTCTTCCAAGTGTCCCCCGACTTTTCCCTCTTGTTCCCTACGCAACGATTTCTTTTTCTCGAACCCCCAGGCCACGCCCTCGGTACGATTGTCACATGCGATAATGCAAACACGCGCCCCCCCCCCCCCATTGGCGCTGCGTTGACGGTGAGCACTCCTTTCTGCTCGGCCAAGGTAGCCGGCAATACGATCCTCCCGATCTCTTTTCCTCATAATGTTGTGTTTTCTTTCTCTTTTTTCTGATGTCAGCGTGGTAGGTTCGGCGCCGTTGGCATGAGCCTCTACTCGCTTCCCCCGCTGCCCACAACCGCCCAGCCCCTGCCCCGGCGTGGTTTCCGTCTTGCGTCCTTGTTAAGATCGCTCGAGTGAGATCATTGTTTCTCACCCCCCCCTTCCCCCTCGTTTACCAGGACCTAATGATCCCGGAATGCCGCCCCCCCCCCTGCTTCCGGGTTTCTTTGTAAGTTGCGTCCGCTGGAGATTGGCTTTTCTGATCTTCTCTGTTTCCTTCGTTAGATCAGCATACTTACGAGAGAGTACCGTTCTCCCTTTCCACAAGGGTCCTTCCCCCCATGGCCCTTAACGTGCTGGCACTTCTGAATCCTTCCCCTCGCGTTTGAATTCCTGTGGGATGTGCAGCCTTTTTTTCTTTTTTCGCTGTCCCTGAGTGTTGAATAGATTTTTTTGAATCTTCCTTCCCCCTTTTATCCCTCTTGGGTTCCTTGGCGATCCCAGCTTCAACCTTGGCTCGGCCCGCATCTCCGGGTTTTTTTTTCTCTGACCCCCCCCCTGCCCGCAGTCCTTTTTTTCCTTTCAAGGCTTCTTCTTTCCTTTCCACCCTGCGCCCCCCGCCTAGCCCTTAAGCCTGCGTCCTTCCTTTTCGGTCCGCCCTCCGAGTAAGCCCAACGGGTTTTTGGTCATTTTTTTTCTCTGGTTTGGGCCGTTTTTTTTCTCGCGTTTAAGCACCCCCATGCAGAGGCGAGGCGCGGTTGTGTTTCCTTCGTTTTTAGAAAAGGTATTTAGCCGGCCCGTGATATCTTTGGTGTTGTTTCCTTCCCGTCTACTCTCAAGTGTTCCACGCCCCGGCTAGATTTTCCTCTGCTGAGAGTGGGGGTTTAGAAGCCTTCCTTACGCGTCTCTATTTCCTCCCCACGGTCTTTTTTTCTCCTTTCCTCCCCCCCCCTTTGCAGAATACGTGAATGCACGAGGTAATTCCGGCCAAGCCCGCCTTTACTCCTAACTCCTCAGTCCCCACTTCGAATTTTTTTCCCTTCCTCCGGCCGTGTCCTCGCTCTGAGCACGTCGGTCTCGTCGATCGGTATTGTCTTTTTTGGATGTTTTTGGCTTGTGTTTGTATCGACGAAGGCAGAGTCGATCTTATTCCGGAAGCTCCTTCGGCCTTTTTTCGCTTAATTAACCCCTCTCTGCAATTAAGATTCATTTTTCACGCGCTTGCGACCTCATAGCCAGCCCCCTCAGTTCTCCTCCCACTAAAGGCAGACAGCACTGTTCCTTCTTGCTTCGCCTTCTTCTGTTCGGTCACCTTTTCCCTTGTTGAGGTTTTTGATGACTAACCCTGATGACTGCTTGACGATGAACCCTCCATGTTCTTCCTCTCCAGGCCTTATCCTGGTTTCCCCTAGGTTTTTTGTCTTGCTTCCTTGTCCCGCAGCGGGCAACTCATTACCCCCCCCCAGCCCTGATGAATCCCCCCTCCCCCCTTCCCTGTCCATGCGTGCGTGCGCTCGTCCTTCCCTTACAAGAGTTTCCAAGACCGTGTCAAGATCCCATTCAGTTGCTCTTCGGTAGCCCCTCAACGCACGAGCCAGCCTCTCTCCCTCCCTCGTGCAGAAACAGAGGGTCAAGAGCTCGACGTCTTTTCTTTCTGCTTGTGAGATTTCTCAGTAGGCACCAGTCTTTCCATGACCCCTCAGGTATGTTCCCCTTTAACTTTGGGATCCTAAGCGCCCGCTGATGCCCTTTTTCATGTCGAGCCGGGATCGTATGATGACTGTGGGAGTCCCTGACTGACTTCCGTCAAGTACTTTTTTTCTTTCGCGGGTTCCCTTCGGCTCCTGTGTGGCTTGGGCCAGAAACCCCCTTGTTCGCCCTCTATCACGATCGAATGTTAACTTAGTTATGATGTTTTTACTTCCCATACGTGAAACGGCCTTTCCCACTGAATTCCCTGTCTTTCTGCTCACGATCGGTGGCATCGTTTCGTTGCTTTTTTTTCCCTTCTTATACCGAAGTTGGGGAGGCTAGACAGTGACCCTCCCAGAGGCCATTGACTCCTAGGACACTTCCCCCTTTTCGGGACCAATTCCCTCCCCCTTCTCAAGGTTGCGTGCTTGAGTTGCTCCGTAACCATATTTCCCCTTCCCTATTGTCACCGTTCTTCCCTCACGCTTCTTTGACACTTGAGGCCCTGGTGGTCCTCGTTCTTTCCCCCTCGCCCCTCTACGCGAATGATAGACCCCCCTCTCCATTCCCTCCTTCAGTCTTGTGTGACAAGAAAAGTTTGCTCTTCCTACTAGGTTCCGACTTTTCTGCGGAGGGATCTTCTGGTTTTTAATTCATCCCCCCTTCCCCAGTAGCTTTCCTGAGACTTAGTCCTCCCCCCTTGCTCCCTTCTAAGGCATTGCAGAACCCCTTTTTTGATCTCGACCCACGGAGCCTTTCAAGGATGCAGTAGACTCCGAGACCCAAAACCCCCAGAGTGTCGCTCCTTCTTAAAGGCCTCTCAGGTCTATTTAGGCAGACGCGATAAACTCTTTTGGAAATGTCGGTCCCCTTTTTTCCCCTTTTTTTGTTGTGATCTATATGGTGGGGGGTGAGACCCAATTTCCCCCATCGTGGCCCACCTTTCCGTTGCCTCTAAACTAAAGTTTCCCCTTTGTCCATCGAGAGCCACTTTTTGTGTTATAGCACGCGTTCTGATGAAGTTGCCATTTCTCCGTTTTCTCCCGATCAAACCTCGGTTCCGAGGTGGCTCGCCCCCCTTCGACATAGGAAAGGGCCTGTGTCCCGCCTGACCCTACTGCGACGAGGTCATTGTGTCAACCCCCCCCCCTTCCCCCTCCATGCGATTCTGCACCTATATGGAGATAAAAGATTGTTTAGTCCCCCGGCCCCCAGCGATTTTTTTCTTTACGTTCATGCCGGCTTGTTTTCGTTCTCTTGGCGGATCGCTAACCTGCTTCCCTCCCGTCTTCCTCAACGTTGTTCCTCTTCGCCTTTTTTGAGTGGACCCTTTACACGTCTTTAACTATTGTTACGCATCTATCACTCCCCAAGTTTCCCAACCCCTTTTTTCTTCCCTTTGGGGCACTTGGTAAGAACCTGCGCCGTGTCCTTTGGTAATGGATTTAGAAGTTCCCCGGTTCTCTTTCCTTTCCCCCCTCGGCAGAGTTTTCCGCCATCGCCACCCTTTATTTCCCCCCCTCGTTCCTTTGCCCGTTTAATTGTTAACCTTCCGTTGTCTTATACTACCCAAGCCCGCAGATCGTGCCAAACCTACGGCGAGGTTGATGATTCTTTCTCATGGCGTCCCCCCTTTGGGTTGCTTCGGCGGGGGAGGCTGCCCTTCATTTCGCTTTCCGGTGCCGGGATGTTCCCTCCTCGTACCCAAAAAGGGGGGGGACCTTAAGGAGAGACTTCCCCCCCAATTCGGCTCCCCTACCCAGGCCCCGCTCCCTGCGAAAATGTTTCTTGAGGTCCTGATGCTTCCTTCCGGAGAACCCCCTTTCCTGCATTCTGTTTTCCTTCCTTGTCCACTCCCCAAGCTACTCTCCCTCCTGCGGACGTGCGACGAGTTGTTGCCTTTTGTTCGTTTTAGTCTCGTGTTGATCTTCCCGGCCTCCCCCTGTCATTTACTTCATCTCGCCCATCCGACTTTCACCTTTTCCCCCTTGAAGATGGCGACGAGCGACTTTGCCCAGCATGTCCCTCTTTTGGGTCTTCTTTTTCCTCTGTTCTGTAATAGGTCCTATGACAGATGATCCCCTTCCGGCTCCGCGATTGTTTTTCCCATTGAAATTCAGGCGGCTAGTCCAAGGTGCTTTCCCTCTCCTTCAGTAATAGTACATCGTCCCACACTTCAATCCTCCTTAAATTGGGCCCCCCCTTTTCTTTTCCAGATGACTTTTTTTCCCCAGCACCTCTTTTGGCTGATTCTTTTTCTTCTCCTTGGCCCGCTCCTGAGTGTTTTTTTCTAATTTCCTGCACCCTCGAAGAGACCCCCCCCGGTCTCTCGTGGAAGTGGTGAGGTTGATGCGCCTGGAACTCTTTCTTGTTTTACTCTTTCCCCCCTTAGGAAATTGTCGATAAGAGAGCGCCGGTTAGCCTCTATACCGCCACTCAACACATAAACCCCCCTCTCTACCTTCCGATTCCTGATCCTACCGAAGTGCTCAAGATCCAGATAAGAGAGTCCAAGTCGTGAAGCTTTATATCGGGCTTTCTTAGTGAGCCCCTTCCGTGTAGATTCTTTGTGGTGGCAATTCAGGAAGTGGAGCCGTCTCCTTTCTTCGAGGGAATTTTTGACCGTGGGTCCCCCTTCACCCTTGGATGCCTTCCCTTGTTTGGGTAGCCATACCGCTTTTCCTCTCATGCGCGGAGACCGGCTCTTATCATAGATAATTTTCCTTCGGCCGTATTCGTGACAAATACTCTAAGGGAGATTTTCTCTCCTTCCTAAAATTAAGCTTCCCCCCCTTTTTTCCCCAATCCTTTGCCCTTCATTGACTTAGCCGGGACTTTTTTCATGGTTGCTTTTCTCCCTCGGATATAATACAGGACAAGTGATAGGTAGTCTCCCCCCGTGGTGGAAGTTCCGTTTTTAGTTTGGCGCCCCAAGTCCGTTTCCTTGCGCCACTCTGAATGAAGTGCGAGAGTTTCTCCTCTTTGGAGAAAAGTCCCACCTCCCTTGCCCGCGCGCCGTCGGATCTCCTGCACATTTCTTTGGTGAAAACAGCCTCTTTCACGGTCAACTTTCCTTCATTCCTCAGCGGCCTCCCCAATTTCCTCCCCCTGCCCCCAAAACGGGCCCAGAAGTAAGTCCCAAGACCAAGCCGCAATCTCCCCTTGAACACTAACACGGACTTTTCCCCGCGAGGTTGAGCAGTCTTTAGCCTCCGGAGGACTTTTTCGATGATAGACCCTTAGGCTCTAGAGTATTTTCCCCTTTCCCGATTCCTTTCCCCTAGTCTCACCATTTGGATCCCTCCCCACACCCGAACACATAGCGAGGCTACCTCCAAACGATCTCCCCGGGCCGAAAAGCGGTTCCCCTTCTTTCTTTTTTCACCCCTATTTGAAGTTTTCCGAAACCCCCTTCCCCGCCATCCTCCGATGGTCAAGGTTCAACCCTGCTACTTCCCCCCACCGCCGCTTAGACTCCGAGTGAAGCCGTTTTCGAGAGGCTTTTGACAAAACTTCTCACACCCATCCAAGCTATTTTATGAGATACTTTACCTCCTCCTTTTTTTTTTTTTTTCGGAGTGATCCCTTGTCTCTGTGCGTCTCTTAGCATGTTCCCTGTCCTCTCAAATCTTCTCCAAGTCCGAAGCGAGAGACCCTCTCCCTTTCCTTCGGGTGTTTGCCTTCTTTTGTGATCTCTGAAACTATCTTATAGTGTATTTGGTTGTCGACCCTTCCCAAATCTTTCCCCTCACAACCCCCCATTCGCTAAAGGGTGTCCTCTGGCCGTCTGGTCATGCCGTGCTCTTTTGGAGTGAGGAGCGGCTTTCCCTTTCTTTCTTTTATCCGGGCTGACGTCCGGCCGCTTTGACACGGAGACATGTTTTAAAATGACCTAGAGACGCAGGAACTCGCGTAATCTCTCCGCCAAGAGGTTCTTTTGTCTTTGCCTTCCCCCCGATGAGTTGGATGCACTCTTTTCTGACTAGGACACCGAGAATACGGTGTATCCTAGTACTGCATAAGGAGGATTACTTCGTCCCATTGGATCTGTTGTCCAACCATATTCATTGGGAGGAAATTCACGGTCCTTTTTTTCTCGTCCTTTCCTCAAGGAAATTTAGGGCACTTTTGTTCTTTCCTTCCCCTCTGAGAACCAACGACCAGAGATCGCGTGCTTCCCTTTTAATTTGATTGACATTTCCCCGAAACTCGTCCCTTTCTCCCCTTAAAGTTCTCCCCACTTCCTCAATGTAGGTGCTCTTTATTCCTGCGCATGTCCAAACTCTCCTTCCGTGAGTAATGTGAAGGAAAGGATGTATTATTGCCTCAATTGTAGAGAGGGTATTCACTCTAGAGGGTGTTGCAGGAGTCCTGCTCACTATTTCATTCCCTTCTGTTTCCAAGCCAGAGAAATCTAATTTTCCGATGTCTGAGCATTGCGCTGATCCCTCTCCCCTTTCTTCGAACGGAGTAGGCGGTTGTAGTAATGCACCTCCCACTTTTCTCTCCCTTGTTCCTTCTCTTGAAAGCTCGGACTGCGTTTTCCCGTCCGCGACTTGCCGTTTCTAATCCCCAGCCTAACCCTCTCATCCAGATTGAGTTTTTTCTTCGTCTCGTTCTGAAGAGTTCCTTTTTTATTGATCGTCGTGACCTATTTTAGTCGATTTAGTTTGAGGGTGTGTGTCCCAGTAAGGCCCTAGGCGATTCTCTTTTTATTCTCTCCCCCATTTCATCGATCACGTCCCCCGACCGCTCGGAAGCTCCCTATCTTTCAATTCCCTGATTCCTTTTTCCCGTCTGCCCCCTAAATCCTTCTCTTTGCCCAGAAGTTCTGCGCCCCCAAACTTTCCCCTCAATCCCTGGTATGTGATTCGTCACTTGTCTTTCCTTTCCCTTTTCTTCTCTTATGGGTTCTTACCGAAAATGTTATCCAATTTTCGCACGCTTGAAAGAACGTGACGAGGGATTGGGACTGGTAAAAGCCCTACGTTTTCGGTGTTCGGGCCCTTTTCGAAAGAATTGAGAAGAGCCGCTTTTATTATGATTAATAAAGGACCCACCTTCTAATGAACCCCTGATCAGTTAGGGATTTCGAATGTCGTCTTCCATCTTAACCTTGAATTTCACGTGAATATCGATCCTGTAGTCAGATGACCTCGATCCCAGACTTTGGGATCAAACTTACGGTAATCTAAGCAAGCAGTCGGAATACGCGAAGGACCGACCCAAGCCATGATACCACGCTGCAACCCAAACCCCCCCCATTGGGTTTCTGTCTTTTGATGTGCTACTCGTCCCCTTCACTGCCTACTGTCTTCCGAATTTCTGACACTCCATTCCCCAAGAAGCTCGCCTTCTAATGCATGTCTCGTTCCTTCCGGGGACTGGAGCATCCGTTGATTCCTATTTTTTCTCAGATTTTCCTTTGGCTCGGAGTCCCTCGTCCTTGTAGTTAATACGACTCAGCAGGTGTCGATCCCCAGACTCCAGATAGCCCCATTGATTTTTTCGCCATCTTTTAGATAAATTTTCGTGGGGCCCCGGATGCCTTTTTTTAATTCAGAAGTTGCACTGATTTCATAGTAGCTATCGCTTTGTCCCAAGCGGAGTTCTGGAATCCCATTTCAATGAGGTCTTCCCTCTCTCCCGAGTTCGTTAGAAACCCCCGGTGAATCACACCCCTTCCCCTTCGCAGTCCCCTGTTTTCTTGCCACTTTTTCCGACAGTCCCCCACCCCCCCAAAAAAAAAAAAAAACCAACCCAAAACAACCACAACCCAAAAACCCCCCAACCACCCCCCCAACCCCAAACCCACAACAAAAAACACAACACCCGCGAAAAAACTAAAAACACACCACACTCCCAAAAAGAAACCCCCAAACCCAAACACAAAAAAACCAACCCCCCCCCACCCCACACCCCAAACAAAAACAACCCCCCAAAAAACCACCCACACACACACCACCACAAAACCCCCGGGTTTGTGGTGGTGGGGTTGGTGTTATTTGGGGGGTTGGGGGTTTTGGTTGTTTTGGGTGCTTGGGGTGTTGGGGGGGGTGGTCCACTTTTGGTCTGGATTTTTTTTCTTTTTTTTTTTCCCTCCCCATTCCAATTAAGATTGTCACTTTTTTTTATCCCAGCCGCCACGCTGCTCACAACCTCCGGAAGGGTCTTCCCCAGTCGTTAGCGACTTTTTCTCCGTCGCCTGCCGATACTCTTTTTCAAAGACTTCGTCCGTAAGGAGGCAGGTCTGTTTTTTTCCTCATTTCCCAGTTCGTCGGTTGATCTATCCTCATCCTGCGCCCCCCTTTCTCATTGCTTTTGTCTCTTTGGGGTTTTCCATTAGCCTTCCCCCTTCCCTTAGATAATCTGTTCAGCTGCCAAGTATCCTATCCAGAAGCCATCATGGCGTCCGGTTTCTTTCCCTCGAACTGTCAGTTATGAATTTCTCCGGCCGCACTCACTGTCCCACCCCCCGCTTCTCGATGCATCCCCCTCCCCTCCCACGAAGATCATTCTTTAGCAGCCCCCCCTTATTTTTTCCTACCTTTTTGCCGGAATCTTTTATCCCCCCCTTGGTTGTTTGTTGGAGACCGCCCCCCCCCCCCGCCAAAAGGTGTTCCCCACTCTCGATTTTTTTCTCAATTAACGGAACTTCAATTTGCCTTTTTTTCTTTCTCGTTTGGGCTCACTTAGTTCGGCCTTCTTTCCCATTTTTGTTCCCTGATACCAACTTGCGGCATCTGCATTTGTCTCTATAGTTCTACAGTATCAAGGAATCGGACCATAATGTAGGTAGTTTCAAGCTACGATTTTTATTCGCTCCGCAACACCACCTACTTCCTCCCCTTTCCTCGGAATTTGAAACTTCAGGCATCTATCCCCCCCCCCCTAAACTGTCTCCCACCCACTTCCAGAGACCCTCCCCCCTCTTACTTCGTCATGGAGACTTTTTCCTTCCCCTCTTCCTTTTCGTTGCGTCAATTCGCCTTGGCCTTCCCCACGTTTCCCCTTGTTTTCCTGCCGCGGTGTTTTTCTGAACATTTTTCGCATTGAACCTGACGTTTTAATCCCCCCCCCCTTCCGCCCCCATTTCTTCCAATTTGGTGTCTTCCCTTTTTACCACCCCTCCTGTTTCACCGCTTTTTAAATTCCCCTCTTTTTTTTTCTAAGGTAACGGTTTCCCCCGGCACACTTCGTCTCCTCCAGAAAACGCCCTCTCACCTTTCTCACCCCTCTTTATTGCGCCCTTTTCTCCCTATGATGGAACTTCCGTGGCTTCCCCGTTTTTTATTGACTTAAAAAAAAAGTTCTCTCGTGCCCCACTTACGGGAGTTTCTCGAGTTCAATCCCGTAAACTGAATCTGAGACTCTTTTTGTGACCCCCTCCATTCTGAGGACGTTTTGCGGAGGTTTGGGGGTCTGGGCGTCGGTGTCGCCGGCAGGAGAACCAGGCTTCTTACCGATTTTTTCCACGTAGAGTCGCAAAGAACCGACGGCGTCCGTACTGCCCTCCAGGAGCCCGAACTTGCCCGCTACGCCAATGTAAATGAATCCCCGGGATGTATGGTCAACCTGATGTCTAAGAATTCTGACCCCTTTTTTTCCCTACACGCCTCCCCCCCCCGCATCGGGACTACTTCTCCGCTTCCCAGTCAGGAAGATCCAACTCTTGTCCCTGATTTTCGCGCTTTTCCCCCGCTTCCGCAGATGCGCTTTTTCCCGTTGTAAGCGGGTTTCCCCGCCCAAGGTCATTTTCCCCTCCCCTCGCGAAGATCTTCCAACGGTGTGCCACTTGCTTGCTTCAGCCCTCTCGCCGCAAAGCCTCCCTGCCGGTGGCTGTCTTTTGGGGCAGTTCATCAGTCAATGGAGGGTACCTGACATGGGTCCATGAGGATGGCCATCGTATTTCGCTGGGCCGCCGTCGCCAGTCACCCCCCTTTCTGTTCCCCAGGCAACTCCCGGTGAGCGTCCCTCCCTTGGTTCTGGCAAGTAGGTTGAATCCTTTTCCGTCATTTCCCCCCCCCCCTCCCCTCGAGTCGACCTGGCTCCTCCCCCTTTCCAGATTCCGCCCCCCTTGACCAGTGTGCTTTCCTCTGGTTTGGAATTTCTTGGCAAGACTGAGCTGGTCTTTATGAGTTTTCCCCAATCCCTCCCAAAGGCATTTGACCCTCCTTCTTAGCCCCCTTCGGCGGGACTGCTAGCGAGTACGAGACTACTATTGATTCAGCCTCTCCTTCGCTATCCCCCCCCCCCCTCCACCCCCCCCTCAACAATTTCGCCCCCCTCTCACGCCTCTCCTACGTTACTCTTCCCTCTCAGCGATCCCTCTTTCCCCCAAGAAAATCTTTATGCTGTTTTCGATGCTCGGCTTTTAAGTTGCTCCGGAGGAATCTCTTGACCTCCTCCTTGCGTTATCCGATGCTTCCCCTAGCTGGTCCCCCATATACGTCCCTAACTTCCTGCTGCCCCGTGGCCAGACCCTCAGATCCGGTGGCATCTATGCTCGAGTTTTTTAACGTCCCTAAGCTCTCCTCCTGCAGAGACGAGCGTTGACTCATCAGCGCCTTGCGTTTTTTTATTGACGGGCCCTCCCCCCCCCCACCTTTCCCATCTAACCGATGTTGCTTTTCTACCAACTTGTAGCTCCCCCTCTTACATTCAGGCCATCTCCTCCCCTTGCGGAGTCTGTGTGGGGAGTAGAGATTCGCAATAACGCCCGGCCCACGTGATTAGCCCCTTTGTTGTTTCCTTTTTTACCCCTCGTGACCAACTGTACCACTTCCTCTGAGTCACTGCCCCTGAACTTATCCCATTCGCTTTGTAATCCTGTTTAATGCCTCCCCGATCCAATCCCGTCTTAAAGGATAGGAAGTCTAGGCAAGTGCTCTTGGAGTTGCCCCCTCAAACTACATTCTTCCGATGTTGGCCCTCGCAATTACTCCCTCCTCAGAACTTGGCATCCCAAGTATTCCGACCGAGCCCCCCCCCAAAGGAGCGAAGCATTTTCCCCCGTAAAGAGTCGCCAACTTCCCCAAGATCCTTAAAATTCACCCCCATTAGGAACCAAGCTACTTACCTTCCTTCTCTTCTGAGGAAAGAGAGATTGCCCAGCACTTCAATCGCCCCCCTTTTATCGGACGTGCCGTGAGAGCTTATGGGCGTCGTGACAAAGCCTGAAGAGACCACTCTTATCCCTCACGCTCGCGGCCGCTTTTTTACCCACCCTTTCCCTCCTCTCGGCCGGATCCCCATTTTTCGGTTTTCAAACGTTTTTTGCTTGGTTGCGCGACCAAATGGACGAGAAGAAGCGGTCCTGACGCTTGGCCACACGCGCTCGGAACCCCCGCAGCCCGTTTGTATTGGGATAGGTCAATGCTTCTTGCCGATCACTTCGCCGCGTCGCGTCCAGAGCCTACGCTCAGGCCGCTCCTCCCTTATATGAGATGAAAAAGTGAGACTGCCCTACTTTAGACACCTTCTACCCTAGAATTCACTCCCACCTCCTTCTCCTGCTGAGAGGCTGAACTATAGCCCTCCTGCTTGTTTTCGTTCGTCTTCGCTACAGGTCGCGTCTTAGAGTATGGATGCCACCCACGCCGTCGGTCTTTGTTCGGAACCGGTTTCGTGGCGGGTGTACACGAGTCTCCCAGCACCTTCAATCCAATTCTAGCTCTGCACTCCCTCCCCCAACGCTCTGCCTCCTCAGTCTTTCCTCTCTTCACTCCTCCGCAACGAAACGCGAATAGTCCGTAAGTTTGTACCTGGTTGAACCCTGGGGTGTTTCACTGTCCTCGCATAGTTGAAAGAGCGCTGAACTCGGCTGAGCGTTACTATTTAAAGTTTGGCGAAAAACTTGGAAAACCCGTGACCAATGAAACCCGGTGGATCAGGCACAGTGGACCTCCCTGAGTCTGGACAGTTATATGGCTTTTACCCCCTCCCTGAGTTCTTTTTCCCGTGTGATTCTTCTCGGTTACAGGTATTCTTCATAACTTCTTTAGTAAATAATAGAGTTAATGAGATATACCTTTTTCTACCCTGTAAGCCCGTTCGCTCAGCCTCCTCAGCAGGTCCTGACTAAGAGAATTGCTGGTTTGTCCCCCAACTTCCTTGTGTTTGCCCTCTTGGTCGACTGTTAGACTTTTGTCCATTATGCTTTTAGATGGTTTGGGCTCTCGGCCTTTATTTTCTGAGGCTCTTTGCGTGTGGTCTTTCCCCCCCTTCAAGATGTACGCAGGTCTGCCACGCTCCCTTGGTTTCCCCCATCGTGCCGCAACGTCCTGCCCCACTTTGCCCATTGGAGTACTTCCCCTATTCCCCCTACACCCCAATTCTTAACCGTTCCTTTGTCCTTTGCGCTTCTGAGTCCTCTCTACCCAGCTGGACAAGTTTTTCTCTTTCCGTTTGTGCGAGTTGGAGATGCCCTTCTCTAACAAATGCTCCTCCTCGGTCGCATTTTGATTCCTTTTTTGGTTTTTTCTAAACTTTTTTTTTCCTTGAGCCTTTAATCGGAGCTAACCGGTGATTGTTCCCTTGCAGCCAGAAAGGCTTTCTTTGTTTCCTCCCCCACCCCTTTGACGCAGATTCTCCAGGAGGAGATGCGTTCGCTCTTCCCTCCCGTTTTTTAGTAGCCTGGATCTTCGCAGTGAGTCCTGTCTTGTAGTCACTTAAAGACCTTGCAGCTAATTTGAATGTCCAGTTACGAGGGCCTATTCCGGTCCCTGCTTTATCACGTGACCCTTCCGAATTGAAGACTTCTAACAACTTTCCTGCGCTACAAATTCGCCGCTCGTTTGCTTGAGACGCCTTTCTTTAATGTGCTAAAGTTAGGTCGGATTTCTTGATCTCTGTAGCGCTGTTTTTGGCGGTTTATCGCCTCCTAGATTGCGATTTCGCTTCGCAAAGGTTTTACTCGCCCATGTCCCCCTTCCTCGCCGGCGCCTCATCAATCCTCTTTCCCCGTACTTTTTTTTTTAAATGCTTTGGTCCCCCTTCATCGATTACCCCCCCCCTCAGGCGTTCCACCAGTGAATACACAGCCTGCCCCTCAAGAACTTGGTCCCCTCGGTGCCCTTTGTTTTAAGATTTCCCTCCGAAATTTCGTAGCTGTTGTTTGGATGCCTAAAATTTTCTCCCTCTCAACTTTTTGGACAGCCGCCCTGAGGACTCTACCGGCTTGCTTTCCTTTAAGGTTGGATGGCCAGATACTCTGTTCTCAGTTGAAGCTTACCAGACACTTGAATCACCCGAGAAAGATGCTTCCACAGTCTTTTTCCCTTGCTCCGTCTTACCCTTCCAGTCCGTGGCCAGACCGTTGTCACTTGCCATGTGTCCCAAGGATGTCATTGACCTTGTCGCAACCGAGTCCTATTAGTGACGACGCGCTTCAGACACACTCTTTCCCCCCTGCGTCGTCCCCACCTTTTTCTCGTGGCCTTTGCGACTTAGCTTCCCCAGATATTAAAATAAGGCCCCTGCATATTAACGGTTCGATTTTTTCTCCTTCCAGAAAGTCCCCAAATAAGAGAGCCATCTCCCCTCCGGGGCCGCGAGGCCCCCCCCCCCTTTCAGGGGATGCCCTAAGGAATGTAGTCAAGAGGTTTTTTTTTTTATTTATGGTTTTTTTTTTTTTATGGTTGTTTTTTTTCCTTCATATGTTCCTTTTAGGGTTTATTTTTACTTTTGTTTTCTGTTTTTTTCTCTTTTTTAAGTTTATGGATGTTTATTTCCCAAGCAATGTCCTCCGCGACGACAGGTTTTCGGCCACCCTTTTCGCTCCCTCCCCCGTCGTTGGTCCACGCTCTGTCACCCGTTTTGGCCTATTAAGACACGGTGACCTACCAAATGAATTTCCCCTAGTTCCCTGTCCTCCCAGGACGTCCCGATTCTTCGTGAATCCCCCCATTTTTTTTTTCGCGGTATTTAGAACCCTTTTTTCGTGCATGAGCCCAGTCCCACTTCCGGGCCTTGCGCATGACACGGCCGTTTCAAGACAACTTGCCCTTGTGCGTCATTGTTTTCCCAGTTCATCACCCTCTTCACAATGATTTGTTAAAGTTCCGCCCACACAAAGACCCCCGGTAAACGTTGCTGAAGTCGGTGTTGTTAGGGTTCTGGCGAGACTTTTAGCCCGTCGCATCTAGGATTACATGCGAAACGAATCGCTCGCCCACCGTCCTCCTGCCGCTGACCCCACTAGGGCTATAAGAGATGTCTGTCCCCCATGGAGGTTTTGTGCCTTATACTTGGGGCTCCCAGTTCCCCCAGGCCCACATCGCACCTACTCACCGCGGGCTACAAGACCCCGTCCTTCTCAAGCGAGACTATCCTCCCCCTGTTTCTCCTCTCCTATTCCCTGATACCCTCCTCTGTAGTTTTATCATTTAGAGGGGGGGGGTCAATGGCATATCTGCTTTATAATTCCACCCAATAGAGGACGAAGTATGCCATGCCAGTAATACCCTCAGTCCATATACACCCTTTTTCCACTTGCTCTGCTTCCTCTACTTCCTCTCTCCCCCTCTGTTCTCCGCACTTCCCCAGCCGGTCGCACCGATTGGATATGACACCTTCCTCCCCGCGCACCCCCGAAGACATTTTTGCCGCCTTTGTGACGCCCCCCCTTCCTCCGGGATGCCTGCTGTGAAGGCCGTAAACTCCTTTCTAACCCACCAAAGAATAAGCCCGTTACTTCCTCGCTCAGCCCCGCGCTTTCTTTTTGTTCCGCTTGGG
>Ga0179593_1488071_pt1 | contig 20663 bp, 25 predicted proteins | sample CZODoug2_1_08_16_FD_185931 | JGI IMG/M metagenome (GOLD analysis project Ga0179593, IMG submission 185931) | Vadose zone soil fungal communities from Angelo Coast Range Reserve, California, USA - CZODoug2_1_08_16fungal (PacBio error correction) | ecosystem: Environmental > Terrestrial > Soil >... | reverse complement strand
CCTTTTGCCAAAAGCGTCCTTCCCTTTCTTTTTTTGCGTGAATTATCAGGCGGATGATCCCGCTTCTGCGCTTGCCTTGACGTTGGATCTCGGTGGTTAGCTTGGCCAGGTTCTCTTTCCGCTTCAGATAACGGTTACCCAACTGGGAGAATTCTCTTTTCTTTCCTTCCTTTTCCTTTTCCACGTAACGGTGACGTCGCTGCTGCTTTATGTTACTGGCGGTGCCCCCTCTCCCTCAACTTGTTTCCCTTTTTTTCTTCCTCTCGCCTTTTTTCCCGCAGTCGTGTTCAGGGGATGAGGACACCGGCCCGACTGAGACCTTTCTAAGCTTTTTTTTTCCCCCCCGTTTTTTCCTCGGTTAACGAACTTCGTTCAGGTTGTCTCCCTCTCTCCATTCCCTTCTATCCACACGACCTAACTTGAAAACCCCCTGAGAAACGCGCCAAAGCAACGTGACTCATTTTCCGCTCACGCGCTTTGCTTACCCGGTTCCCCCCCCTCCCCTCTTGACCTCCCCTAGCCTCCTTTTTTCCCCGATCCGGATGTAACTGCGATTCTGGTAGTCAGGGTATGACGTCGAACCCGTTAGACTTTGGACACTCTGTAGAAAGCAGGCGGCGGGATTTGTCCCCCCGGTTTTCTTCTTCCGCACCTCTTACGAGAATGAATGGCTGACTCAACCCCCCTAAGAATAGAATCTTACTTTACCCATCAACGGCGGCACCACTTGTTCTAACGCAAATTCAACAGAGCCTTCATTTTCTTCTGGACAGGATTTGAATACCCCCCTGCCCCTTACGGCTTGTCAGAGAGACCGTGGGTCACCTTTTTCTTTGACCTGTAATTTCTCTCCTCTTTTTTTTTTTACAGCCCCCTCTGCGGGTTCTTTACCCGTAGCCTATTCGTCCCTTTCCCTGGCCTCTCCCGCCCTGTCCCCTCCCATGTTGCTCCTGATGTTTTATAACGGAACGAACGACGGATAATCGACCGCGGTTACCCATTATGTCGCCCTCTTCTCCCCTCCAAAAAGGCAGTTGGGTGCTCTCGGGTCCTTCTCCTCTGACATCCCATTTTGCTTCCCCCCCCCTCAGCGGGATTTTCCACGTGGGTTTCTGCTATTCTTCCCCTCCCCCCTCCTGCTTTTTGGTTCTCAGTCAGACTTTCCCGTCTCTCCCCCAGTCTTCCAGTCTGACGAATGTTCCCCTCTACCCTTTTCTTGCTTTCCCAACTCGGATTTCCCCGTGCACGCACCCGTTTTTATGCTGGCTTGTTGCCCACAACCCCCCAATCCCGTTTTCCCACCTTGAAGCCGCACGTTTTTCCCCCCGGGTTCTAATCCGGCGGGATCCCCCAAGCCCTTTACTCCCTTCCTTCCCCCAGGTGAGCCCCTACCTCACCATCCTTAAGATTCCCCCCTTTTCCTCTTCTCTTCAGGTGGATTCGCAACGTTTGCGGCCATAAATAAAACGTTATTTTCTCCCACTCCTTTCCCCCCCCCCCCCCCTTAAGTCACAAGTGTCGTTTTGCTCCCTTCCGGCAACATTTTTGATTCCCCCTAGTCAACTTACACTGATCAATGATATAAATAACGGTGGAGTTCTTACTGTCGTTTCCGTCCCCCTTTTCCTTCCCCCGATGCTGGTGATTGATTTAACCCCTGTATTGCTTAGCCCTCGGTTACCCTCTTTCGGATCCCCCACGCTATGAAGGCGGTTGTTGAATTTCCTGTGCCCGACTTTCTGTTTATTTCTACTGCACTCAATATCTTTCCTCTTTTTTTATTAAAGACTCTTTTCGAAGCGTCGGCGATTGTTCCCCAAGCTTAAATCCCCAACGTGGTTGGGATTTCTCCCCTTTACCATTTCCTTCGTAACCGGATGGGGACGTTTTTGGATTTTTTTTCGAACATATATATATTTCATTCATATCACTCTCGTCCCCTTCGCTGTCCCCTCGTGCTTGCCTGCCCTCGGTTGAGGAGAAAGGTCCCAACTTCCCCGCCGCACCGTTCTTGCCATTTCCGTGCCCCAAGCTTCTCACTCTGCTGTGTTTTACCCGTCGTGATCCACACAAGTTGGAATTAATTGGGTTCCCTTTTCCCTCTTCCCCCACCGCGTGCCCCATCTCCACCCACGCTTCATTAGGCGACGTTTTCAAGACTTATCGCAGAGTCTCGTCAATCCAGTAAATTCTTTTTTTCAAATCGAGCTTCATCTCCATTTCCCTCACTCACTCGACCCTCCCCCTACTCCGTAGTTATTCCTCCATTTGATCCGGGTTTGACCTTCGGTGTAAAAGTTTTCCTGTTGTTCAGCAGTTCTTTTTTCTACCCCATTTGTGTTTCCCCTGTCAATGCAGGTATTGGCCCTTGATTACTTTCTTTTTCCATTTTCGCCGATGAGCTTTTCCTAAAAAAAGACCCTCTCAACGTGTGATTATTAATTATTAGCGTTGCTCACGGTGGCCATTGTTTGGCGTAAGGCCTTGGGTGCTTCGCTTCTCATCACTCTTCTGAAAAAGAGTGGGTTACCGTGCTCACGCGGTTTCTTTTTATTTTGACGCCATTTTTCATCATAACCTGTCGCCCCCTTTTTCCGGCACGTTGATTTTTTCTCCTCCCCCCTTTTCAAGCCCAAAGTTTTACGCCTGCATTTTTCGTCTTCTTTCCGCGACTTGAATCCTTGGGTTATGCTACCTTCCCATTTCTCCCCCCTTCTCAGACAAGGTATCGTTTTTTGGCCTTCCCCTGTTCCCATGAGAAAAAAAGACAACCGTGCCCTGCTGTTTTCCCTTTCCTTTTAGCGGCCAAAGAACTTGCGATCGGATCTCTTTATCCCCCTCGTATCACCAATGAATGTGTTTTGGTGCCCATGGGAAAGATCTTTCCCCCCTTCGCGGTGAAGTGGAGACGCTGGTCGGTTCGAGGCTAACCTTATCATTCTTCATTCTCACATAATTTTGGAAAAGGGGTTTCCATGCGGGGTCGCAAGGGACAAGTCGCACTCCCTTTGTTGAGCGGACCCTTGTTGTTCCTCCCACTTACACCTTCTCTTAAGTGAAATTAATCATGCCAGCTTTTGACACTGTTCTTGCCCTTCTTTACGATCTGTTGCTGGTATTCCAATACTTCCCCCCAACATCTTCTCCATGCTATCTTTTTTTCCTTTTATGATTCTGAGGACCTCCTTTTTTCCTCCCGGGTCCTGTAGTTAGATTGTTTGCTGGACCACGTGCTTTTTACTTAGTCGTCCGTAGTTATTTTTTCTCTAGACATCTTCCGTAAATCCCCTCCTGCCGATGATTGAGTGTTTGTCCCTTATGGTTTTCCCTTCTGACATTCGGGCCCCTGCACAGCCCCCTTTCCCGTTGGGATTGACCGGTTGGCGTGACTTCAAGTGCTGCTCCTTTCCCCCCCTCCCTTCGGGGGTAGTACTTTTTAACTCCCCTGGCTTTTGAGGGGCTCCGACTCCGGACCAGTTGGTTCCAAATCGTTTTTGACGTCCAGTTTGTATCGACTGGTGTTTTGGACTAATCGTTTGTCCAATTTGTATTTCGGGGAGTTTCTTCCCACCTTCCCTCTTTTTTTCTTGTTTCCAAGTGACCTCCTCTCGCCTGAGCCAGAGTGGCTATTCTCCCTGTGTTCCTCCTCAGATTTTTTTTTCGTGCACGTTTCCTTCCATCGCCACGCCCCAGTCACAACGGGACTCACCGCCCGCCTCAGACGTTTTCCTCGTGTTCCGTCTTTTGATAATCGCTGTAAGCTTCCTTCTCATTGTATCGCCGCGCTTGAGGGCCCTCGCTTTCCAATCCCAACCTTGGGGTTTTGTTCCTTGCTACAACCCCCTCGAGGGCAACACTGTCAGAGTCGCACCCCTTGCGCTCGCAGCCCTCCGAAGCCTCACCGACTTCCTTTTCCACGGGACCACCTAATCTCTCTCTTTTTTTTCCTTTTTTTTAGTTCTATTTTTTTCCCTCCAAGCTCCTTTCATCTTGGGGCCTTTTTCTTGCTTGATCCTTCGCGGTTCTTCTGTTTCGGGATTTCTGACTATGCAGGCGTTGTCCTGGGATCGGTGGCTTCAGTCAAGGTTGCTTTCTGGCTTCTTGTTCGGGCTACGGCGCGCTTATTCCTTTAATTTTTCCTTTACGTTCGCGTTCCCTCCGTCGGAACTCTTAGGCGGCGGCTTCTCTTTTTTTAAGTCCTGGCGTTGGCCGAAAAAAGCAAGTCAAACTCGTCGTCGGTGCCGCACCCACCCCCTGAGCCTCGTTTTTCATTCTGAGGACACCTCGAGCATCCTTTTCCCCTTCGAGGTCATTCTACCTTGGAAGCCTTCCTGCACATTCGTTCGTTTTGGCGCCCCTCGAATACCCCAAGTGTGCCCTTCGGCAAACAACGTAACCCTCCCCAAGCGACTTACACACTTCGCCCACGCTTTGTCCACTGCCCCCTTTTCTCAGTGAGCCTCCCTCTTTCCTCTTACCCCTTTCACCGAAACCTGCTTACATCCTGCTGCACGTTTTTCCCGATGTAATGCGTCCGGTTCAATCCCCCCGGATTTCTTTCTTTCGTGTTTTTTTCCCCGTAGCTTTTTACAGCGCGAAACGAAGTTTCCCCCATCTACCTTCTTTCACGTTTTCGGAGGTTTTTTTGATCCCCCCTCACGCGTTCTATGAGGAAACTCTTAACGCCTTGCCTGGCTGAACCCTCCGCTTTTTTTTGTCCCCCCGCGAACTCTTCCTATTATTCCATAGGGCCCTACCTTTCCCCACAACTTCAACAAGAGTTTCCGAAGCTGATTGTTTCCACTACAAGCACGCTCTCCCTGGCATTGGTCTTTTCGCTGTCCTCCCGCTGGCCTTACTCCTTTCACTTTTCCCAGTTTTTCAATACCGTGCCGGTTTAACCCCAATTTTCCTTGAGACTTTCCCTGTCGTCCCTCTTTCCCACCTTTGTCAACCTGGATGATACAAAAAATGTCAGTTTGCCATTGTACCGGTCCCCGAATCTTTCCCCACCCTCGGTCGGGCCCCTATTGTCCATTCCCTCTTCCAGGCAGTGGGCTCTTTTATTCTTCGCACAATCCAGGTTCCTCTACAATATCAGACGGACTCCATCTTTCCGTTTTGTCGTTTTTTTGCGCAATGACAGGTTCCGTATCAATTCCGCTTCCCCTTGGCGGACTCTTGGCCTGGACGTCCCGTCTTCCGTCCTCTCTCATGACGTCGTCGCCTTTCACACTTTGTCTTTTTTTTCACCTTTTCAAGGGGTCACGCACCAAAGGTTCGGTTTTTTTTTCGTTCAACACCTTCGTTTCCCCCCCCCGTCTTCTGCAACGAGGTGAGGCGCATTCCCCGGGCGTTGATTCGATCTTAGTCCCCCGCCCCTGTACGCCAAAACCGTAACATTCCGCCCGCTACCAAATTCACCTTTCCCCATTTGAACTTTTGGTCTGCTTGGTCTCTTCTTGGATTCGCCCCCCTAGCCGGCCAATAACACACTTCTTCAATTCCTGCCCTTACCTTCAGTTCCATTAGTATCAGACCTTTACCGTTTTTTCCCTCTGTACACTTTCGTAAAAAGTTATTATGTTCTCCGAACTACCCGGCGGAGTCTTTTTCCCCTTTCCCTGGATTGGAAGGTCCACCCGTTCCTGCTCTTGATTTTAGGGACGTCACCTCCCCCCCTGGATGCTTCGAACTTTCTCCTTTTCATTAGACTCGTGCCTTTTTTTCTTTCGCGGGTTGTTCCTCTTGTGGTGCCTTCTGTGGAATTCTTCCTCCAAAGTAAATCTCTGGGGATTCCCGAAGAGTGTTTTTTTTTTTCCCCCGCTTTACGGCGCCATTGACCTCCGGGAAATTCCTTTGGCCTTTTGCGGGGACTCTAATCCTTTAATGTAGTTACGCTTCTGAAGGGCCTCATTATTATATTTCCCTCCTCCCCCCCCGTGTGTGGTTCTATCTTCTCTTACCGGCGACTCCTTTCCAAGCTGTTTGCCCCCTCCCCCTGAATTGTCTGTTTCCGCAACCGCGCAAAAATTATTTTCCGCGGTTATAGTCCCGTCTTTCCCTGAGAAACGCGCTGTTCCACACGTCCCCTAGTCTTTTACTCCAACCAGAGCTTCATTACCTTTGGCTCTTCCCCCACAAAAACGTCTGTGGTGCTTTCCCTCAAGTCTCCAACACCGCCGTTATTTTCCGATCGAATACGATCCTCTCTTCCCCTCAGGGCGTTCCCCCGGTTTCCCCCTAAATCGACTTGCAGCTTAACTCTCAAAAGGCTCCTTGGGCTTGGCAACTCCCGCCGTAGTGTCGTTTTCTTTTCTGATCCTTTTAAACCAGTTCCCCCTTCAGGTGCCCAAGTGTATGCCCAATCATTGTGAAAATGCTCTTGGCATGATTGTACTTCGCACTTTTTCCTTTGCCCTTCTGCGTTTCTCCCTCCCAGTTTCCCCCTCATGTTCTCACTGGTTGAGAGTTCTCCACTTTTTGCGTCCCAGGCCTTGGGAAGATCTCCTTTTCGACCTCCGCCCGGCTTGCCTTTCCTTTTTGACCTCGTTTGTTCCTTTTGAACCCGCCTCTTCTTTTTTTTTTGCGGTCCACCTTGATGCGTAACCGCCTAAAAGGGGTACGCTCCCTCCCCCATTTGTCATCGTCTTCATTCATTTGGGTTATTCCTTTAGAGTTGACTTATTCCGCCTGTGCTCGGATCTTTCTTTCCCTTTGTCGCATTGCCCCCCTCCCCCACGGGGGTCCCGGACTTCCTCTTCGAGTTTGCTGCACAAGACATTTTGCCTGTCCTTTTTCCCTTCACCCACTGCCCTGGTGTTTTTTTCTTGTCGATCCTTCTTCCGACCCTATTGTAACGACTGCCTGGGATCCGGGCTTCCTGGATACCCCCGGGCATGGTTTTTCTAAATAATGCTGTACCAGGGATGTACATTTCGGGCCTGGCCTCCATTTCCATCTCCCCTCATAGTCGACTTTGTGTTCTTTCCCCCTGCAGCGTTGTCTTGCACCTCGGAGTCAGCGATTTTGCTCCTACAGCGAGGAACTTGTCGCATTTTTCAGCGGTTGTTCTTTCTTTTTGAGTTGCTTTTTGTACCCCCATCCTGTCAAAAATCCTTTCTGAGGCTCTGTTGAAGTTTTGAGGTATGGGCCAACGCAGATGGGCCCTGGTTAATAGTCTAGTTTGCGTTCCCCCCGATGCTTTTTTTTTTTATTCCGAACTTTCTTTCCTCTTTAAGCGAATGGGGCGCTCATTTTCCCATCGCTTCCGGGGAAATACCTCCCCCAGCCGGCACAGAGTAGGTGTTCTTCCCCCCTTTTTGGTTAAGCGATGAAATTCGACGTCAATCCCCTTTCCTGGACGAATACATGTTTCCGGAGTGTCCTTGATGTACATCCTCGGTCAAAGTTGGGAGAAGACGTACCGACGGTTCTTAAACTCTGTTTAGTTTTTCTTCTTTACAGAACAGGCTTTCCTTGCTCGTTTCATCTTCCTTATCCCCGTTGGAATGATTTTCGCTGTAGTGCTGTGTTAGACTTGCCGTTTTTTTTTTCCTGCCGAAGCTTTCAATTGATGTATTCCGGGTTTTTGCTTTTCCCCCCCTTACCCCTTAGTTCTGCAGTTCCTTGCTCCAGTGATTTTAGTTCACGTCTTGGCTCCCCCGTGTCATCAGCACTGCCCAATTTCTTTCTTTTCTTCCGACATTTTTCTCCGCTGATTTACATTTCTTTTTTTTCTCCCCCTCCCCCCAAGCGTGTCATCCGCCTTACCAACTTTCTGTCCACGTGTCTTTTACCTTCTCCCGTTCTCCTCCCATTGGTCCCCCGTGTATTTCGCCCCCACAGAGAGGAGCAATGCCGGCACCTATACCCAACCTTCCTCTTCCCTGTACGTTTTGACCAAAACAACGTCTTTTCCCCTGTTCCTTGCGGGCAGTCCTCTTTTTTCTTCTCCCCAGCTATCCCAAGCCTTCCCCTCCCGGGACCAATAATATATATCTTGTGCCCCGCTTTTCTTCGATATTGGTGGCCCTTTTTCCCATCTTCTCCTTGGCTTTTTTATGCGCTTTCCCTTTTCTAAGCGTCTATCGCTGCGAGAAGCCCCTTTTTTTTGCTACTATGACAGTTCGGACCAAGAGGTCGGTGTGTACCCAAGGTTGTTGATGATGCCGTGTGGCCGTTCCTTGATAAGGTCCCCTTTTCTCCCTTCGCGCCCGGGAACGTAGAACACGTGACCGTCGTTGTCCTCCCGTTGTAAAGGCGGCTGACCATCCTGGCTTTCTCCCCCTCCCCAAGTAAACGTTCTCGTCTTTTCCCCCCCGTTGCGCCCACCCAAGCATCCTTTTTACGATGCCCCGCTGACTCAGTCTAGTCACACTTGGACCGACCCGGAACTTCCTCCCCTTCAGTTCCTCCACGTCCTTGACTCCTTCCCCCAAATGTGCCCTTTCTCATCAAAACGGCACATCCCCCTACGCTCCCTACAAACGGTCCCCTCTTTTTTCCCTGCATTTTGATTCCGGTTCCCAGACTCTCAACGCCGCCTTTTTTTTCACTTACCCCACCACTTTCTTTCCCCGCGGACGTTTGCGCATTTTCGATGTCCGCTCCACTTTTCAAAGTACCCCTTTTTTCGTCCAGGAGTTGTTTCGACGTTTCTCCTTCTCTCTGCCCACCAAGGGACCAATCCTATCCGTACCTTCAAGGCCGCTAGATTCCGGCTCCGCGTTCTTCTCCCTCACCATGCTCTAAAAGAGAATGATGGCTGAAAACCTGCCGCGGTGTCCCCCCAATCCCCCCCCCTCGGAACTTTCTACACGGGCTGTCAATTTCCGTCCCCCCTTTCCATCCCCCTCCACCCAGAGGCCTCATAATTGTTCTTAAACTTTTTTCCTACACAACCTCTCTCCCTTTTCTTCAGTGACTCCCCCCCTTACCGATGGCCATTCAAGTCCCCCCCCGCGCGTTTTCAAAAGTGAGGCAGTCCGCTGCGCGCCTCTCCCCCGTCTCCATTCGCCTTTCCTTGGACGGTCCCTTCCCGCCCTGTAAACCTTTTTTTCCAAAAGCATGTTGATCCCCACCGCGACGATTTTTATAAAGGCACCCCACCTTGATCCCAATGCGCCCCTTCACGTTACCTGTTCAGATCTTCCCCCCAAAAATGTTTTGTTTCTTCCTATGTATTGATTTTGACCCCCCCCGGTTTGTTCCGCTTCAAACCTCAGCTTCCCCCTCACGCTTAAAAGTGGTATTTGGTGCAATGTGCACAGGTTATTTCCCACTTTCCCCCCGTTGTCTGAATTCAGCATTTGCCGGTTCTTTTTTTTTTTTCCACATCTTTCGTAGACGACTTTCAGAATGCCTTTCTGGCGCCCATTGGAGGTTCCCAGTTTTTTTTGTCAACAACTTTGTTCCCAAAAGGGGGCACCTTCATGAGGGCGTTTTCCCAACCGCAATCCCCTTTTTCTTTGGCCCAACTGTTGAGCTGTCCCCCCCTGTTCCAAATTTCGCGGATTGCTCCTGGTCTGCCTTTCCCCAGCTTACGGCCACACCAAGCCTTTCAGCCGTGAGCGACCCGCCCCCCCCCCCAATTTACTTAAGACTCACTTTGATTCTTGTTCTCAGTTCCTCCCCCCTTCCTCCTCGAACAATAACCCACACTTTCCCCTCTTTCCCCCCACCTTCAGTTTCCCCCCCCTGTTTTCTCCCTTGCTGCGGAACCCTTCCCTGTCCCACGATTCAAATTAGGACCTTCCAATACCTGATGATTGTGGATTTTCGGTCCCTTTTCAGCTGACTCTTTTTCGTTAGGTTTTAAATTTTGCCTGGGTGCCTCCCGAACTGGCTCCCCGATCTTCGACTCTCTCTTTCCTGACGGCGTTGGTGCAAGCTTTTGCAGTTCCCCAACCCTTAGTTCTGGGGATTCTTGATGGCAGCCCTTTCATTCCTTTTTTGATTCCGACAGGCGTTTACCAGCCTCTTTTTCGCTGCCCTCCCGAAATTGGCACCTGAACGTCGTTGTGGACTTTGAACGATTCTTGAAGACCCCCCTCGTGCAGTTCACCGGTTGGTACTCTTCTTCCTTTTGCTACCTCTCTCTTTCCTCCCTCCTCCTTTTTATCTTTCGCCCCTGCAAGACCCGCCCCCCTCCTCGTGAACGGCGTTTTTTGTGAGCTCAAGAAACCGCCGCAAGTTTCCCTTTCCGGAGTTCGTGCCTCCAAAGTTTCGGTTAAACCTTCCCCCCTGGGAATCCACCCAGCGGACCAGTTAAATGACGAAGCCCAGAACGTCGTGACGCCACACCCCCCCGCTCAGTCTCGGCTGCTTTTTCCTATTAGCCCCTTTTCTTCCGTCAATCAGGCCGTTTTTTAACCCTTCCCAACGGCCCCATAAAGAGAGTTTCTTCCTGGCTGACCCAAGGAAGCCTGGCGCACCGCCCTCCTCCTTAGGGTAGTTGATATCATTTTTATCCTTTCTTTTGCCTTGTAACCGTTCCTTCCCCTGGTTGCAGGTCTTGCATCCCCCTTTTCTTGGTTTTGCGAATTGCTTCATCCCACCCCCGTTTTGATTGTTTTCGGCTGCGGTTGCGTGATCCTAAGCCTCCTGGAAAAGTGGGGATTTTTCCTGTTTCTTTGCGAGCGTTCTGTTACTGTTCTCCTGTCCTCTCGCCGGCTTATCCTCCCGCCGGGATGCACCCTTTGCCCCGGCCTTCATTTCACCTGACTTTGAGTGGGTTTTCCGTTTTCCAAAACCCTATCCCCCGTAGCCCCTTGGTGGGTCCTTTTCTGTTCTCCGCAAACACTTTTTGGATTTCCAAAGTGTTAACCTCGAGACCTTTGTTTCATCCCGGCCTGATACTGTGGTCGCTTTCCCTCCGGTATGACTTATTCCGCCCCTGATGGTTTTTCTTCCCCCTGAATGTAGCACTTGCTCCAAAGCCACCCTTTTACTTTTTCTTTTCCGAGGATAGGTTTAGCGGACCAATACGGTATGTGTGATCTGTAATACTCTTCTCACCCTGCTTTTTTTTTTTTTTCTTGAGATCGGACTTTTTTTCTTTGTAACGCCCGGGCCTCCTGGACTTCGGGAACCAAGTAATAAAGGCCCCATTTTTGGATACCTTCTGCTGTTTGGGAGGTACAGGCTTTTAATCTGTCCATTTCCCTTCGCATACCGCCCCCTTTTTTTTTCCTGGACCCCTGCAGCGGTTTCTCCACTTGTTTGAAAAACTACTTCGCGCAGTTGGCAATCAGGACCCTCCAAGCTTTAGGTCCCTTTGCGAGCAGCCGGCTTTTTTTCGCTCGTGTTTTTCTTTTCTCCCTTCCCAAGAAAAGCTTTTCTTGCTATTGGTTTGTGCCGGGTTCTTGATTATGGGAAGTTTAGGGGGAAGACCGGGTAATCCTCGTCGCGGTTTTTGATCCCCTCTGCGGTTATTCAGCCTCTTTTCAGAGAGGTTTAGCAGAACATATTTCGACGTGGAAATCCCTACCAGTCCCTGGCATTTGAGGCTTTTTGAAATTATGGTTTTTTTATCGCTGAAATTCGTCCGGCGCACCATGACCCTGAACCATCCCTAGTTGGGATGACTTCCTTCCCTCCCTTGGATCTTTGAACTTTTTTTTTTCCCACCTTACGCTTTTGCCTCTGTTCCTTGGGTAGAGTCAAGGCGGCTTTAATGCGTTTGATTTTGCCGGAATCCGCGTCCTTTTTTTTTTTCGCCAATCGTCAGTTGTTTTTTCCTTTTCGATTTGGATGCCTCCTACGGTCCCCCCCCACTTTTTCCGTATTCGACGTTGCTTCCAACCCCAACCGAAGTTCTTGCAGTTCTGGCTTCCAATTTCACGTTCTCGCTTTTTCGCTGTCTGCTACTCACTTTTTTTTTCCCCAATGACCCCCCAGATGAGATGGGTGCCGGCGAGGCGCGCGAGATTTCGTTTTTTCGCCACCCCCCCCGAGGTTCACCGCTTCCACCCCACTGGAACCCCGTTTCCCGTGTACTTTTCCGACGGTTTTTTCCCTTCCAAATGTCTAAGTGGTCACCGGATGATCGGTCTTTCCCCCAAACCCTTTCTCTCCCCATCCTCGGGATTCCACACAACTCCGGAGCCCCCCCCTCCCCCCCCCCTTGCGCTGCGCGCTCCTCCGCTTTTCCTTCACCTCCCTACAAGGACACACAGAATTTTCATTATGAAGTTTCCGGGACACCCTCCTTCCTTTTTTTTTTCAGAAGAATACGTTTTTGTGTTTTGCGGCATAGCTGATTTTTTCCCCCCCTTAAAAGCTTATTTACTTTCAGTCTTGGTGGCTTTGTGCGCTTTACGATATTTTTTTTTTCCCCCCCGCTGCTTTTGCGCCCCTCGGATTTTTTTTGCGCCTGACATTTGAGTTGGGTTGTCTCCGCTACGGTGTTCTCGTATGCCCTTTAGGTTGTCGGGCTCTTCGCGATCCCCGGTGACATGTTCCCGGCCCCTTACGTCGAGTCGCCTTCAACTGTAAACGTTGACCTGGCGGGGCCTTCCATTTGTATCTGGCGGATACCTCCGCTTTGGTTTGGGACCCGCAATGGTCACTTTCGCTCGTCGGTTGCGCCCCCCCCCTCTATCGTGTTGTGCTTCTTCCCTCTCTCACTCCTTCCCTAAGGGCGCTTTCCTTTGAAGGCCCTTTCAACTGCAGAAATGAGTTCTTGGCAGCAAGCGCCGAATCACATCCACTTGTTTGCCTTTCCCCCCCGCACATCGAACCCCAGGACTACAACGGCATCCCCCTCCCAATGCCAACGGGGATGGCAGTCCGGTATCCGCCCTCCCTTTTTTTTACAACGGTCTACCCGAACAGCTTGGACATCACGCTTTTTTTTTCCCTTCGCGTCACGTTTACGCCCTGATCGCAGTTAAATCCAAATTCCTTCTTTTCGTAAATTGTTCACTTTTTTCCGTCGTTAATTCAGCGCTGGGCCAAGAAGGGCCCTCCTCACTTCTGTTTCCTTGCCGCGGGAGGTTTACATCCCGTTCTTCTCTTTGAGAAAACAATTAAAGCTCCTTTGAATAACGCAGCTGGTCCCTCAACCGTCGCCCTCTTCCCAAGGCGGGCACATCGCCCCGGCCCATTAAACCCCCCCGATGTCAGCATTTTTCTTTGGACGATTTTAACAAGCTCTACACCTTTTTCCTCCTTTTCCGTTCCCTCCGCTGGCTTCACCCCTTTTCTGATCCCCAGTTTGGGTTAGTTACCAAGACCGGCCTCGCTCTGCCCCCGACTTCTCTTTCCCCTTTCGGAAGATCCTCTTTACATCTGGTCCACCTCATGTTTCCCAACGCCTAGTTGTATCCAATCGGATCCCCCCATGCGTTCACTTTTTTTTCCAGTCCTTGACCCCCCAAGTCAAGTGTTCGAGGGTTTGGGACTCCCCTTCTCCTCTCCCCCCAGAAAAAGGTCTTTTCAATATTTCCCCCGCTGACCCCTCAGTCCCCGTTGGTATTGGTGGCTCAACTTCTCCCAGGGTTCAGTTCCCCCCCTCTCCAGGGGCGGCCCCCTTACTATTTCATGAGGAAGGACGCTTCCCCCCACAGTATTCAGTGACCCCCTTACCCCTTTTTTCGCGTACCCTTTGTAGTGCTTCCCCCACACGCTTTGCGGACCCCCCCTCTACCGCAACCAAAGGGGGATACGGTTCTTGTGTGTTTTCAACCAACATTGCGTCACCCACGTGGCCCCCTTCTTTTGCAGCCCTTTTCCCCTTGCGGTCGCGACTTTTTGTTCATGCCTTTACGTCCAACCCTTACCGATTGCCCTGGGACACGCTCCCAAATTACTCCTACCCTTTTGAGGGCTTCGCCACGCGTTCCCTCTCTCCCGAACATACACAAACTCCTTTGAGATCAAATCATGCCCCCCCCTTCCACATAGTGATGAAGAAATGATCCCGGTGCAACATCCCACGGTCGAGTCCCTTTCCCGGAAATGCTCTCAACCACTCCGGGCTTTTTTTTTTATCAAATGCAAGTCCACAGTCTGAATCTGACTGTTATGCTGCGTTTTACAATCTTTGGCTTGAGGCCCCCCCCCTCGATACTCACATTTTTTTTGACTCCCCGCCTCCCCTGAAGGATTGTTTTGCCGGTTCCCCTCCGTTCTTTAGTCATGCATCCCAAAAGTTTTTGTTTTTTGTTGATTCCCTAAGATTTCCCAGCACGCCTTGGGAGGCCCTGCTCTCACCGCTGGAATTGGCCTTTTTGCGTTTGGCTGGGGACGCTTCTACTACAATTCTTTTCCCCTGCAAATTGGAACGCTTTTGGTCTTGAATCTTTTCTCCTCCCCTGGTGGTGGTGAGAGATCATGCTTACCCTGCCAGTCCTCTTTTAGCCATTCGTTGGCGAGGTCTTTCCTCGTCCCCCCCTCTCGTGCCACCCCACGTTTTTCCATTCCGCGGATCCTTAATGGCGCCCTTAAACTCGTGGTTAAAATCCTCGGTGAGGTTTCCCATCGGGAACGGATTCCCCTAAATGCGTGCCATCGATCCCCTCACTCTTTCCCCCTGCCACCGAGAAGTAGAGCGGCTCTTATTTCGTACAGACCTGGCCCGGAATCCCAGGGCGTAAAATGTAACCCTTACCTAATCGATTTCTCTTTTTTTCTCTCCTCCTGGAGACCCAGCGTAGTGATTGAGCTATTGCTCCTGTTACCAGTCCTTGTTGACCGTTCTGTTTGCCGGTCCCATTCTTAACTCCTTGTCCTGTCCCTATTGATGATGAAGTCTCATTTACCCTTTCTGGTAGAAGGATGAGCTTGCGATCCACATCGCGGCACATTCAAGTGTGATCTTAATATTTTGTTCTGTGTAGCCACCCTCCTTCATTGTTGGCTTAAAGGCCTTGTTAAGCTCCGCGCTTCTTGAATCCTCCGTATCCCCCCTCTTGCGGTTCAGGTTCAGAAGTCCCGTTCTGGCTTTTTGAACCCGCAAGCTACACGAGCCCCCTTTTTCGGTCCCCCTTTACTTCAAAACGTTGTTTTTTTTATGCACAACTTGGACCCCCCGAAGGTTTTCTCTTCAGTCGGCATTAGCGGTTCGCGGTCCCGTCCCTTTTTTTCTCTCTTCCGCCCTTTTATCTGACCGGGAACTTGCGGTCGCCACCCAAACAAGGGACTGCTGGGGGGTTCTTCCCTTGATAAAAAGGTGTAGTGTCCCCCAGCCTGGTATTGTAGCGCTCTCGTAATCCTCGTATTCAACAGAATGTTGGTTTTTTTGAACTTAGGACCTACCCTTCCCTTCGCCTTGGGTCTTCTTTTTCGTGGACGGGAACCCCCCTTTAACAGGACATCCTTTTTGGATCCAGGAAAGGGCTTTTTGACTTGATTACCCCAATTGTTCCGCCATTTTTCAGTCGATAGTCGACGTTGTTTCTCCCATGAATCTGGATCCCCTTTTAAAACTCGGTCAGCTCCGAGTTGCCCATTCATTTTCTGAAAGCAACGGTCCTTCTCTGATAAAGGGTCTGTGGTCTTTTGCTTGTCCCCGGTCAAACGAACAGCCCTTCTTGCATGTTTTTGGGGTTTATTGCCCTTTTTGCCTTCTGTGCCGCGTGTAATTTTCATGAGTTCGCGGTGTTTGAACCCCCGCTGCGGGTCCTCAGATGTCTTGAATGGTTTTTTTCTAGAGAAGCACCGCTTCTTTTCCCCTCCCTCCCCGGTTTAAGAGTGATGAGGTTGGTCCTGTTTTCAGCCCTTTGAAATTCCCTTCAAGTCAGCAAACCTCTTTGACTTTGGGATTTTTCGGCGGGTAGGCATTTATTTTTCACTTCTCTCCGTCCGCTTTTTTTTTTGTACTCGTCTTGGGCCGTTTTGTACTTTTCCCCTTGCGGCTTTTTTTGAGGTTTTTTTTACTTTTGGCCTCCCCGTTCTGTCCCCAAATAGTTGGTTGTCAGTTCGCTGTTCCCCGATGTGCCTGGTGGAGGCGACTGGCACCTTTTGAGTATTCGGCCTCCTTTCCTTAATGAACGTGTTGTAGTTCTCTTCCAACCTTCTTTTTGAACGCTCGCCAGTCTTTACGCGGTTGTCCTCAGCATGACCACGTATTTTTTTCCTTCCACCCTACGCTCTTTCCGAGACATTGCTTTTTTTTTCCACAATGGCTGGTCACCCTCGGATACATGGAAGACCGCCCTCCTCGCGTGTCACATTGTTTACGTTCAGATTTTCCCTCCTTCCCCGAAGTTAACCGATCCTTCTCCATTTTAGTCCCTCCGGAATACACGACCCCTTCACATCCCCTTAAACCAGATCCGAGGGAAGCGGTCGCAATCCCTTGCGCTCGCAGCGATCCATTTTTTCTCCTTCTCCATGCAGTCCCCGTTACAGAATGAAAATTTCTCCCTTTTTTTCCCCCCTTTGCTCATATCATATTTGCAATCACCTATCTTGTTGTTTTTGCTCGATAGGAGTTTTTTGAAACTGGATAATTTAGCTGGGGCTTTGAGCTGAGGACCTTTCCGGCGAGCGCAAGGGATTTTGCGATGATTTTGATCCAGGGATAGTGGTGGTTATCGATTCCAATTATTTGATTGTCCCGTGGTCGGGCTTCGCGCCCCCCCCCGGTGACCATGGGCTTCCTTTCCTTAAGTAGTTCTCCCTTTCATTCTGCCATTCTTGGCAAATAGAGGAGGAGACCTTTCCAGTTTCCTTGCTTCATCCCCTGGGGGCGGGTTCCCCCGTCCCAAATTCACTTATAGATTTCCCCCCGCGGTTGAATCCCCACAGTGCATCGTGGCCGCGATTCCAACGCTATCCACTGACTCAGGCGAGAAAAGTTCTTACCCTTTTCCTCAGTCCCTGCAGCATTTTCCTTTGGAGCACCGCCCGCGAATACCAATTGTGTCGGATTAGGTCCCAAAAACCGTCCTTCAACCCTACCCTCGCTTTCCTTTCCAAGCCAACGGGTTCCGGCTTTCTCTCCCGCTAACCTCGCCTTCCCACCGTCTACAACTAACCCTCTTGTCCCTTCCTCGTGACTAGAGCCACTTTTTTTCCTATCCGGCTTAACTGTCCCTCATGCCCCAATTCCCAACTCGGATCGTTCTTCTTCAGGGTGCTGACGGTCCCTTAGCGTGTGACCCCCCCCCGATCAATCCAGGTGGTTTTTGTTTTTTTTTTGTTTCTGTTTCTGTGTTTTTTGTTTTTTTTGTTGACGTTCTCTTTCTTGAGTGTATTTGCCGTCCATGCGTTCTTCTTCTGCGCGAAACCCATTATTTTACGGAATTGACGGTCTTTCCATTAACCGCATTTTTCCCGAACCCCTCTCTTTCCCTATGACCCGGGCCCTCCGGCGGTACAAACCGCCCAAGATTCCCTCCTTTTCTTTTTGGACATGGCCTTCCTTCCCCTCCCACTCGACACGCTTTTCTAGGACCGTTCCTAACGCTTTCAATTTTACCTTTTCAATTCTAAGAAGAGGTTTGCCCCTCTGGAGTCCCCGTCCATCTTATCCTTACGCACAAAGGGACTGGCCTCTGGCGGAACAGATTCCATCCTTCCATCACCGGGGTAACATATGTATGATCCCATCAGGCCAGTGGTATCCCGGTCCCTCCCTCCGGATCCCAATCCCTTCATCTTTTTACAACCTATGTCCATCTTTTCTTTCCAGCCAACCCCCCACAGCATTCGTTTGGGGGGTTTAAGTTCTCTTTCCAATCAAAGGTAATTCCTCCCCTTCGCTTTTTCTCAGACTTAAAAGTTGGTATTTTTTTTGCGTGCCTTCTTAGCCCGGTCCAAATCCCTCAGGTGCGGAACTACGTCAGACACTTTTTTCCCCCCCACGTATTTAGTCCTGACTTTGCCGATGTCGTCACGTCGTCTGAGTAACTTTGTCTTGCTTTTCCCCCCACCGTGTTTGGGGATCCCCAATTGGACGCCACCAACTTTTACGGTTATGCTTGTTTCAAACGGGCTCCCCTTTTCCCGGAAACCCGTGTTGACGACATTTTTCACTTACCTTCGGCCGTAAGAAGGACTTCTCTCCCCCTTTTTTCACCTTTCAACCAAGTACATGCCCGCCTGCGACCTCTAACCCCCTCCTTTTAAGACTTCCCTTTTTTCTGGTTCCTGAGTGGATTCGCAAGAGCTCCGTCCCTCCCCCATCCCCCAAAACCCTTCTTTTCTCATTGCCTAAATAAGTTTACACCTTTTTTTTGTTTCAGATGGTGACGTCCAACCCTGAACGTTCCCCCATCTCCAAACCCCCCCGGATCAATGATATCACCCTCCTACTGAGGAGTTTACCGGTATTTCTTGAAGTCACAAGAATTTGACGCTCGATTTAGGCTGCGTTTCCCCCATTTCCCCTTTCTTGACTTTTAATGTGCTAATAGAGAGGAGCAATCTCCCTATACTGTCGTTGTGGTTCCTTTTCAGGGAATCTTTTGTGGATTCGAAATGTCTAAACTTCCTGTCTGGGGGGATTCCCGAGGAGGCGTTGTTTTGCGTTCCTTCCGAGCTTCCCTCCGCGTCCCTTTGCCATTTCCAGTTTGCGCGGTTGATGGGGACTATCCGATTGAAGGGACACTCCCCTCGGGTGCGCTTTCAGGGTAGCGCTTCCTTTCCTCCTCCGTGTTGTGTTGAGAGTCGCCCTTCCAAGAGTAAAACCGCACTTTTTGAACTGCCCGTTCTTTGTTCTTCTAAGATCCACAGCCCCTCCCGCATTTTGCTTTCCGACGGATTCTACTCTTGTTCGCCGCACGAGGATGGTAACCTTCCCTTCCACCAGCGTTTTAAAGTTAATCTTAGTGCCATTCATACTAACGTCGGTGTGTCCTCTGACCCGGGCCGTCTAGGCCTGCCGAGTCTGAACGTCTTCTCCCCTCGAGTTCTTCCTTTCGTAAAATTTTTAAACGCCCCCCCTCCCTAAAATTCGCAGCTTTCGGGTGCCTTAACGACCACTGGAGCCAAGACTCCCGGCTTTTTTCTTTGATCCTTTTTTCAAGTTTTCGTTGTCAACCCTTTCATTGTTGAACCTGTTTTGGTCGGCACACCTGTGCTGACTGTATTGCATGCTCCCCCATTACGTTTTTTTTTCTGTTCCCCTTGCATCCAATCATAGACACGCCATTTGGTTTGATTCTTAATTAATGGTGAGCGTGCTTTTTGCGTGGATGTAATTTGTTTTTGTACGGCCCTGACTCGGCCGGATTGACTTCCCGTCCTTGATTTAACATGAGGGCGCCATTTTCTTCCGAACCCTCGGTCTTGGGGACTCCCGAACGACCCGAATAAAGACCCACTTGGGACGGTTCACCTTTATCCGTCAAACCCATTTTTTTTCCCAGCCCTTCCCTTTGTAAGCGATACGAGTTTCATTTAGTCATCTTTTGACCCTGTAGAAGGGGGGCGACGACGTTTCTTACTTTCCTCCATTATGTTCTGGATAACCTGGCTCCCATTGCGACAACAAAGACCCCCTTGTCACCCTTGTACCGCGATTGGCCCCACAGACCTGGCTATGCGCGACCTCTCCTCCCCCTAGTATACCCCTCCTGTTGGTTGGCCTTTTTGAAGCTTCTCTTCCTTTGTCCCATTTTTCTGTTGTACCAGCCTCATTGGGGATCCTGTTCTCGGCGGGATCATTCTCCTCTCATGTTTTGGAATTCAATATCTTTTTGCCAGGGATGAAAGGAGGTTCCCCTCGTTGAAAGTTTGTCTCTCCTTTTTTCGTCCCCCCCTGACTTGTATTTTCCAAATGGGAACTTTTTCAGTTCGAAGTTGCCATTAATCATGCATAGTCCCTCCCCTCCTCTCTCAAGAGGTGTATCTCTTTTTTTTTTCTTCAATCCGTTCCCCCTATCGCTTCTTCCAAGGCTGTGATGTTCCTGATTAATGTCCCCTCCTGGTCTAGTAATTCGTTTTTCTTTGACCACGGGCCCCCTTTCTTCAGCCAGTCATCGCGTCAAGAGTACCCCGCATAGACGAACCTCTTGCTGTTTTCCCCCGCCCGTTACTAAGTTATGAGGTTTCCTTTTTTCTTGCTGAAAGTCCCCTCTCCGCCCCCTGGGAACTCCTGGATCCCTACCTCTTTTTTTCGGGGTCGCAGTAAAATGGATTTCGTTTTCCGCTTCGAGGTGATCCCTTGTCTTTGGGTAGACCGTTGTAAAGAAACCTCGCCCTTTTCTTTTTCTCTTGGACTGACCCAACCCCTTTCCCTTCTCCAAATCGTTGAGACGTTGTATTGAAGTTTGTCCGCAGGGCCCAATCTTCCGGTTTTTTGCTTCCAACCTGAAAGTTCTTCCTTCTCCAACGTGAAAGACTTTTTTCTCCCATGAGGCAGTCCTTTCCCTAGCCATGCATGTAAAAAGATGTATTGTTTTGTCAACGCCGTCTAGCGACGTGGACCATTGTCCCGTCCCCCCACTGGATGTCATCCGCATTATACCCCTTCCTCCCGCCTCCTCGGGGCAACGTGTCTTCCTCCTTTGAACGACGGCGCCACGTAAAGTCTTTCTTCCCCCCCCCCCCACCGTCCGAGAGAGGCTCCGGTCCCTCCATCCACCTTGGCTGCTAACCGATCCCGGGATCAACCCTTGCAGAGTTCGCAACCCCCCCTTCGCTCGATCCTCGCTGATCCTGATCAAGCAAACTTCAAAAAGACTCCTTGATCCCTATGTTTCCACGGTTAA
>Ga0179593_1501560_pt1 | contig 20664 bp, 36 predicted proteins | sample CZODoug2_1_08_16_FD_185931 | JGI IMG/M metagenome (GOLD analysis project Ga0179593, IMG submission 185931) | Vadose zone soil fungal communities from Angelo Coast Range Reserve, California, USA - CZODoug2_1_08_16fungal (PacBio error correction) | ecosystem: Environmental > Terrestrial > Soil >... | reverse complement strand
CCTCCTTAGCCAGTACCTTTGAAAGGTTTTTCGCCGCACCCTCTTTTTTTTTTGAAGGAATGGTGTTTTTTTACTTTTTTCCCCCAGCAGGTTTCCAATTTTATCCCCCGACAACGGTCCCTTAAAATGTCACTTCTAAAAGATAGAAACAACGGAAGGGAGCTGCCCGACGCGATGTTCCGGAAATGTAGACCTCGAGCTTCTCCAAGTTTTTTTCTTTCTGTTATCCTCCGGATCTCCACTTTTTAAGACTAATACGTTGATATATCTCTGCGCCCCTTTGTAATTTCGATTTTCCCGTAATCCCCCTCCCGCTCCTATTAGTCGGAACCCCCCTCCCTCTCTCTTCACGGTATCGTGAGATTCTCCAGGTACTTGCTCTTTGTACTTTCCCCATTTCTCCGGTCATTCTTCCAGACTTCTCCACGACTGGCGTCGAGATTAATCCTGGAGCCTTCTTAAAAGTTGTCGTTTGTTTATGATGATTCCTCGCATTTCGTTTAACGCTTTTTCAGGATCAGTCCCGGGCACCTTTTCCTTTTTTGTTAGGATTCCCCCCCCCTTCCCCAGATTTTTTTTCCCTAGATTTTCCTCCCCTCATATGAGTTTCCCAAACCCCCCGAGAATTAGACACCCAAACCTTCCCCTCGTAACCTTTTCCAATTTGACCTCTCGTTGAGATCTCCGAAACGTCTTTTCGGCCCGCACAGGTTTTAAGCCCTCTGGCCCTTTCTGAGTGTTTTCTTTCCGCTTTCAGAATCGAGCGTCCTCTCCCTTTCCAAAGATGCCAATTCAACCTCCCTGGAATTTATAAAATAGCCGCGTTTAACCAGGGCTTCTCAACCTGCTGTACTTCCCCAGTTTGGATGGATATCCTTTCCCGCAACCGCCCCCCAATATCACCCATCCAATGTTGAAGAGTTTTTTCCCCTGAAACATTTTGGTAACATAGGTCCCCGTTTTTCTCTCCCCCCCTATTGATTTTTTTTAATTAGGTTTTCCACTAAACAACGTGTCCGACATTATTTCCCTTACTAGGCCCCCCTTAGTATTGTCTCGCGACTCCCCCCCGACCCCAGAAGGCTTTCCCTGCATCTGATTGGTTCGTTCTTGTGAGGTCAAAGTACCATTTATACAAACCCCCCCGTGCTTTTTAAAGAATTTCGGCCTCATTAGACCCCCCGGAGACCATCTGCCTTCCCGCCCACATATCATCCCCCAAAAATCAGATTTAACCAGAATCCTAATGCGAGGTTCCCGAAGCGGTTGTATGCGGCGGTCGAATTTCTTTCCCCAAAATTGCATTTCCCCTTTTTTTTTACGGCAGCAGCCCCCCCCGCCTATGTTTATTGATAAGATTTTCCAACATTCACCTTTCAAACCAGCTCCCTTTGGCACGCCCCCACTTTCTCATCGACAACCAATCCTAGTCCCCCGAACCCATTTCCTCCAACTTGCTGAAACTGGCGGTTTTTTAGTCCTCCATGAAATGTCTGACCTTTCATCCCGATGATCCCTTCTCGGACTCCTATACCGAGTCTCTTCTGACCGCGCTTTCCCCGCTTCCTACCTCCGCCCCTCCTCGGTTTTTTCCCCCTTAAAGAACGGATTCTTGGCAGCTTCAGCTTTCCGAACCTACCCATGGGACGTCAGGCCCCCCCTGAGGCGAAACTGGAATTCAAGAGCTTGCATCTTTTCCAACAGAGATCTTAGATATTCCTCTCTTATCTCTTGATTTCCCCCCCAGTAGAACCTGATATTTGTAGACCAGGTATTTCGGTTCCCCTCCAATTTCCATACAGATTACAAGACTCCCCCCTAGTGTCAGTTTTTCAATTTTCCTACACCGGGATCCTCTTTTTGGTGGCTTTCATCCCCCCCGTTTCCGAGGATTATTTTTGGACACCCCCCCAGACTCGCTGACCCCCTTCGTTATACCCTTTTTTTTCGGGAATTTCTTCTATCCTTATTAGATACCCCTAAGTCTCTTTTCCTTCGCAGGGTTTTATGTCACCATCTTATTTTTTGTCCAGCTTCCAATTTTGAGTCCTCCCCCCCGATGATATTCATTCGTCCCGAAAATCTTCCCCAGCGATCCTGGTTGGCAGTCACATATTGCTTGGAGTTTCTTTCCATTTTTGTCGGTGCTTTCCATCTGGTCCAGGATTCTTTTCTCTTTTAGAATTTTCCCCCACTTTTCCTTTCGGTACAAATAAGACAGCCCCTCACCACCCCCTCGGTCCTCCTCTGTAAACGTTCTTTTCTTTAGCTGCATCTTTTTTTTCTCTTAAGTTCGGATAATGTTCCCCTTCGCATTCTGGTTCTATATTGAAGCGCCGATCTCCTATCAAGTTTCATGCATTTCCCCTATCTCCCTGCTTCCCCCAGTTCCTGTCGCCTTGATATTCCCAGGTAAATTTCTGGTTAGCATGTTCCGACGGATCTTGGGTTTTTTCTTCCTTGGGTAGTTCTTCCTCCCTTAGTTGTGTACTCCTGATGGACGTCCCTTCAGAGGCCCCCTTTCCTAATGGTTGTGGCTCTATTTCTTTTGGTTCTCCCCTTTTCTTTACAATCCCTCATCTTTTTTTCCAAGAAAGCCCTATTTCCCCCAACCCCTTGTAGAATTTTTTCCGGTCTCTCCAGACTTGTTTCAATTTTCAACTTGCCGCGAATCCTTCCCCCCGGACCTCAAACTGTTTTTTTCTTGAGGTGAATTTACAACCTCTATGGAGTGGTGAGGTGAGATCTTTTTTGGATTCCCCCCCTTTGTGAGAGCCCCCTCCCCCTGATTGTGGCCAGATGGACAGAAACTGTCTAATGAGGTATATTCCATGGCATATAATTTTTCCATATGAGGATCCTTTCTGTAGGTTTTTTCGGCATTTTTTGTTTCCTTTGGTATATTTCTTGAAAGCTCCTTTCTAGATTTCGAACGGCCCACCAAATCCCTCCCCTTCCAGTGGTTCCTCTTTTGAACTTGTTTCCAATTCAAGAATCCAGTCCAATCTTGGCCCTTTTCAAGCCTCTTCCCTCTCTTCCGTGCCTTTTCTTTCCGAGGGTTTCTTCCCCCCATCAGGGTTTTTCTTCTTTGATAACTCCCTTCTTCAATCCCCTCCCTTTCTTGCTACCCACGTCTATTCCTATTTGGTGGATTCCTTTCTTTTCCGCCCAACGTTATAGACTTCTTTTTCTTTCTTTTAGATTTTTCCTTACTGTTTCTCTGCCCCCTTTTGGTATCAGCTCCAAACCCCCCTTATAAGTCCACGGGCTTTCTTTCCCAAGCCTTCCTCTCCCCCTTGTGGAGCTAGACACTTAACCGCCCCCCAAATTAACTTTTTTTTTACTCAAGCTTTCGAAGTCCTATCTCTTCATTAGTCTTCTTTCATGACATCTGGAGATGCTCTCCACGAAGGCGGACCGCCGGCCTCATGTTGATGTTGACGCTTTTCCACGGAGGTTTCGGGGCGTTACATACCGATTGCCCCTTCTTCATGCAGAACTCCCAAACACCCCCAAACACCCGCCCCCCCCCCCTAACAATTCCCCCATCCTCCCCCCAAAACAACCCCCCCCCCACACCCACCCCCCCCCAAACCCCACCCCCCCATTTTCTTTTATAGTCCTCAGAGCTGCATGGCAGTACCGCTTCCTGACCCTCGTCTTTTTCGTTCAATCTTTTGTGCATCCCTTAGGTTCGACTTCCCCCATTTTCTTTAGATGGCACTTCTAGACTTTTCCCGGTCACTCAGTGCTATTCCCCTGTGCGTGCCTGGTGTCGCCCCCCCCACCTAGTAAGGCATATCCCTTTGGCCCTGGCCATCGTTGTCCCAAAAACCATATTCTTTTTAGGGTTCTCCTAGTTTGACCCTTTCATTTCCCCTTACCCCCTCCCTCCCCCGCGCCTTTTCGTTTCCTGAACTGTTCTCTTCTCGGTTTCTGAAACTTTTCTTGTTTTCGCCGTTCAGGCGTTTTCGGCCATGCAACCTTTTGCTTTTGTGCCTTTTGTCGGCTTTTCTCCCTCCAAGCATCTCCCTTACCGATTTTTCCCTCGTTTCCTGTCCAGATTGCTTTCGTCCGTTTATTTTCCTCTTCTATTAACGGTCTTTTTTCGATGTCCCCCCTATTTCCCCTTCTTCCCGGGTGACTTCTGAGAGAATCTGTTCATGTTAAATGCTTTTCTCATGGTCCCCCCTCCCTTGCACTTTTTTTTCCTTTGAGCCCTGGATCTTTCCCCCCCCTCCTTTTCCCGAACTTTTTTTCCCCCCCCAATAGACTTTTCCCGATTTTGACCTTTTTTTTTGAGAAAGCCCCTTTTCCTTTTTTTTTGCTGCCTTCGCGTGCTTGAAATCGTTATATCTTCCTCATACTTCCTTCTTTAACGTTCCCTGTCGCCAGCCTGCCTTTCGGCTTTCTTCTATGGATTTTTTACCGACTTTCGTTTCCCCCATGCCAGATTTCTTTTGTTTCCCGGGTTACCTTACTCGGTTATGAATCACCGTTTTGTTTCTTTTCCTTCCACACATTTCTTTGAACCTTCGTGAAATCTTCTCGTAGCTTTCGGATCCCTGTCCTGGCCGCGGTATCTACCACCACGCTCATCCTGACTTCCCAACCTCCCCTATTGTAGGCTCGCCAGCCCCTTTTTTATCTTTCTTTTTTCTTAGCGCGATCGTATGCCTTTTCGTAGCCTTCCAGCCTAAATGTCTGGATCCCCCTAAGGCCCCCTCATGTATTTTCCTCGTCGGCCCCCGTACGCCCTGAGCTGCTCGTCCAGATTCAGCCGAAATATGTCGTCAGGTGCCCCCAGGTCGGACCTCGGTCGTCTGGGAACTTCTTCCATCTCGTTTTGAGTTGAGGTCTTCCCGAGTTATCCTTTTTTTGTAGACCCTCTTTTAGGAGTTAAGGGAAAAATGAGCGCCGCCCACCCCCTGCCCCCTGATGAGAGTGGCGTGCCCCCCCCCCCCCCCCCCCCACCCCCCCCACAACCCCGCACCTATGAGTTCTTATAACGCTTTACGTTACTTCCCCCCCCTCCAATTTCTCGTTCGCTCTTTTCGGCTTCCCCCCTTATTCCCCTTTTTTTGACCTTTTTACTTTAAAGACCCCCACTTACCCCTGGAGTTTTAACCCTCTCCCCCTTCTTCCGTGTTTCGTTCCCCCAGACCAGATTAGCGTAACGATCCTTTCTGCATCTCCTCCGTTGGTGAGCTCTGACTATTTCTCTTTTCCCCACCTTTCCCCTTTTTTAAATGGGTTGCAAGCTCCGAGGGCGAATTGGAAACGCGCTTTAGCATCTTTTGTTGTGGTGGTGCCCTTTTTCTTTGGAACGGTTGTTGACATACCCCATTCCAAAAACCTTCCGTTCGCACTGTCTTCCCTCGACCCTCCCAGGCTCCGAGAGACTTTGATGGAGACTTCCCCTTTTAGTTTGTCAAAAGTTCTAACAACTCCTTATAATTTCTTTTTCACCCCGTACTGTTTTTTTACAGTCAGTATCTCCCAAGCAGATAATTTTATTTTTACGCTCTCTACCGTCCCTCAGGGTCCCCTATGTCTTCCAGTCCGAGTCTTTTTGGCTCTTTCAGACTCCCCTCTCTCTTGGCGTTTTTTCATGTTTCAATCAAGCTCTTGGGGACATTTAGAGAGCTTTTTTTCACGTTGTCCCGTTCCGATGGAGGAGCGCCTTCTAAAGCCCAATATCACCTTTGCAGATTCACCCTTTAGGCGGTTTCTGGTCTTCCAGATGTCTCTTTTTCCTTTGGAGATCTCGTTCGGCTTTCCCTTTTTTCCAGGCTTCATTTTTCCCCGACTTTTTCAAATTCCTCTTTTTACTTGTAGTTTAAGCAACCCTTTATTGACCTTCCACGTTTTCTTCGGTGAACCTCCATAGTGAACTTTTACTTTATACTCTCTCCTTAGGCGCGCCTCCTCTTCTGTTTTTTTCCTGCGAAGTTTTTCCAATCAATTTCCTCCTTTTACTCTTCCCTTACATTCTTACCCTTCCCAGACTCCTTATAGAGGTTTTCTCTTTTTTTTCTCTAGAAGCCCCAAGATGTTCCCTTTTTCTCCTAAAGTTCCCCTGTCTGCCCTTCCTTCCCCTTCCAGATTTTCCCCCCTTTTAAAAATCGATTGTTCCCCCTTTAACATTAGGAACCCCCTCCTCCAGCTACAGGCCCATTCCTCTGACCTCCTTTCAATCTCTTTCTTTTTCTTCCTGAAAAATCCCCGTGGTGCTGTTACTGGTACTTTCCGTTTACTCTTTCCAGTTTGACCCCCCACTGAGGTTTCCTTGATACTCTAGGAAACTTTCCCCCCCGTTTGCTGTCGAACGCCTCTCGAGATGCTCCTCCCCTTTAAGACGCCCTTTTCCCCCACCCCTCTTCTGCAGTTTTCATGCGACACTTTTCCCAATAAATTCCGTGATGGCCCTTCCCTCCATTGGATAGGTTTTCTTTCCCCTCTTTTAACCCTCCCTTCTTTTGAACCAGACCCAACGCAACTCAGAGCTTTCAGACTTCTTCGCGCGATCCCCACGTTCGAGGCTTTAAGGCCCCACTTCTTACCTTACGCTCCCTTAAAATCGTCAACTAGGGCCGTTTAGTATTTTCTTGATGGATTTTGGAAACCACATCAGAGTGTGAACTTTAACCTCTTTCCCCAACTGACCTCCCTTTTTCAGGCTCTGCCCAGCCGAGCTTCTCCAGCTTATCCCCATCACGGTTCGGTAGCTGAACCTTTCTCTTTCGGATTCCTAGAAAGTTTTTTTTCCCCTTTTCAATTCCTTCAAGCCTAGGCTCTTTCGAGCCCCCTTTCTCGCTCTTCGTGGACCTTCCTGATTCCTCCCGGCCCCCTGAAAAAGTCTTATTTTTCTTACCCTTTTTTGACTCACCGTCCTGAGGCTAACCGGGTTCTCTTCCGAATTCCGTGCTTTTTTCTCTCCAGCCTTGCGTTGACCTTTCCTCCTCCGATTCTTAGGGATACTTTCTCTCATTATTTACTATGTTTTTCTTTCTCATGGACCTTTCTTTGGAATCCCCTTGTGCCTAACTCCATAGCCCTCCCCCTCTCGTGGCTTCCCTCCCTTTCTTCCCTTTCCTTTTTAACCATTGATTCTTTTTTTTTTTCAAAGCCTCCTTGTCGAGGGATCTTTTCCCAATTCTCCCCATTTAAACTCCCCCCTAAACGCCTTTTCAGGTCTTTTTTTGGCATTCTCCCTTAGCCCCTTCGTTTCTCTTTGATGGTTAGCCCCACTCTTGTTTGGGACCAGTCTTATGATGATCCCCCATCCCCACCCCCTTGGATATCCTCGATTTCCCAAGCTTCACTATCCCCCCTTTCGTTCTTCGAGCGGGTTTTTCCCGTTGCTTGTTAGGTAGTCCCCCACTTTTTCCCCGAAAGGTCGTCTGGTATGTTCTTTTTTCTCTTTAGAACTTTCTTCTAACTTTTTGCTTTCCCCTCCTCCCCCCCAAGCCCCTTCCCCCCCCCTACTCTTTTTTTTCATACCTTCTGTAATCGGCTCTTACAAGTTTTTTTTCGCCTGGCATCACTTTGTCCCACCTCTCCCTTAGTAATTTTCATTGCAAGAGCCCCCCTCGATCCCTCCCGATTTTCTTTCCCTCTTATCCTGGGTTTGAGATTTCCCCACCTCCTAGCAACTTTTTTCCCCATAATTCTTTTTTTCCCTATCCCGATTTTCATTTGAGTCCCGGCAAATTTCGGGTTCTCCCCCTGTATCACATTCCCTAGATCAGAGTTTTCTCACAGATTTTCCCTATTTATTTTTTTTTTTTTCTCCCAATGTTCTTTTTTTTCCCCTCTACCATCCGCCTGATCCCTCTCTTTTCACTGTTTTTTTGTATTCTCCCTCCTTAGATGGTTTCCTCTTTTCCTAATTTCTCCTTTCTTGTCCCCCAAAGGCCTTCCCCCACATCCCTACGGGACTGGGCGCCCCTCTCTCCCCGTAAACGTTCCTGTGAATGGCTTTCCTTTTCCCCAATGCTTTTTTTCCTCGGTCTTTTTTTTTAATCCTTCCCTCGGGATTGGGCGCTGCTGTGTTTCAAAACTCTTCCCCTTGCGTGTCAGCAGCTTCCTTTCTTTCGAGCGTTTCCTTTTTTCCCTCGGTTGCTTACTGCCTTCAGTCCTTCCTTCTTTGCTTTTTAAGTCTCCCTGGGATTGTCTTTTCACTGGGGTCTTCTGTTAATCTTTACAGCCCGTATTAATTTTTTTTTGGGTTTTTTTTTGGTTTTCCGTTTCCAGTCTTGCCCTTCCGGCTAGCTTTCTTCCCCCTTGGTAGACTCCATTTTCAAAAGGCTTCCCCCTCCCATCCCATAGCTTTTCCCAACCTCCCTTTAGTCCCTATTCTTTTTGCCAGCGCTCCCCAGTTGCCCCCTCCTTCCCTGTGCAAGATGTTTCTCCTTTTTTAAATCCTCTTCTGAGTTTGCTCCCTTTTCCAGGTGCCCTCTTTTTTTCCCCGCGACTATACCCCTTGACGCCACGGCGGACGATCCCCCTTCAATGGTGACTTTCCCACGCCCAAGTTTTTTCTCGAGCGTCCTTTTCTGGCCTGAGTCCCTTTGAGCCTCGTCCCCTTTTTTTCGGTTCTTGGCAAAAAAAACCCCCCTCTTCTCTTCAAGACCGTCTTTTGCCACCCAATGTTTTTTTTTTTGGAGGTAGTTTTTCTATTTTACTTCTCTCGCGACATTGAGTTCCTCCCCTCCTCGGTGCTTTTCCCCCCTTTATACTTTGCCTAGATTTTTTTCTTGATCCCACAGTGCGGTCTCTCCGAATTTTGTTTTATTTTCCATGTCCTTTCCCTTTTATGATCTCATCACTCTCTTATAGTAATTTTTTCAAACCTGACTTTCTAGTCTGAATTTCTCCCCTTTTTTTCGCGTTTCCCCTTGCCCCCCTTTTCCGCGTCTCTTTTCCCGGCGTTTTCCTCGTTGTTGAATTTTCACCCCAGTGTTTTTTTTTTCCCCTCCTTTTTGCCATTCTTTTTTCTCGCTGGCGATCCCTTCGCCCCTTTTTTTTTCATTTTTCCTCCCCGGCGTCCCCTTTTAGTTTCTCCTTCCCGGGTGTGGTTATCCCCCCCCTGATTTTCGTCCCCATCAAACCCCTTCGTTCCCCTGTCTTTGGTCCCTAATTGAGCATCAATTTGGAACTTAACTTTCCACCTTTTCCTCCTGGGTTTAGGAGGTCCCCCGTTCCGGACCGGGGCTTTGCGTTTTTTAGTGGTCGATCTGTGCTTTTTTTTAGTCTCCACCCCAAAACCCCCACCCCAATTCGCTCTTTCAACCTTCCCCCCCTTTTGTTTCCCTTTTTTTGGCCCTTTTTTTGTTGATTTTGTCTAGTCAAATAGCGCAACAGAGTTTCTTTGCCACTTTCGGGTCTCCCCCCTAGACTCCCCCGCCAGATTTCTTTTTACGATCCTTCTGAACTCCGATTCCCATTGCCCCCTTCCCCTCCAACTTTCCCTTCCTTTTTAGTCAGCATTTTTGACGAACTACCTGTCCTTTCCTTTTGACCCAACATGAACCCTTTTTGTGCAGCTTTTTTGACTTTTTCTTTCCTAGTGTCCATCCTTTTCTTTTTTCTTAATGTTTCCTTTCCCCAGAGGCCACCTTTGTTTCTCCTTTTTTTTAAAGCGCTTCCCCTTCCCTTGAACCCTTTTTCAGAGTTCCCCCCTTTTATTTTATCCTCCCTTCCAAGCTCCGCGTTGGGACTTTTCAGGTCTCCTCTCACTTGACTTCCGGTTGCTCTCCCACCTGTTTTTTCGTTCAGATGTTCGTTCTAAGTTCCCTCTTTCTTTCCCGGCCTGCCTGGTGGTTTAAGTATTACCTCTTTCCACACCCTTGCTTCCTCTTCTCCCAAGCCTTTTCTCTCGTGAAAGTTTCCGCGACTTTAGATTTCCTTTCTTTTCAATGTTCGCAAAGAAGCTTTCCTTTTTCAAGCATCCTACCCTTTGACCCCAGCACCCACACCCTGCTCCTTTCAGCCCAGACATGCGAGTCCTTTTTCTGAGTTTCCCCAGTTCGTCTGTCTTTGTTTTTGATTCCGATCCAAGTCTTTCCTCCGGTGGATTTTGATACCAGAAATTCTCCAGCGTTTTCTTTCTTCATTTTTGAACCTTTCGAGAGTCCCAAGTTTTTAGCGTTTTTTTTTCCCCTTACTTCCTCCCCTTCCCGGTTCGCTCAAGGCCCCCCTATTTTTCCCGTTAGAGGTCGTCTTCCCGAGACTTTTTCAGACCCTCTCCTTTGCTAAGTGAACCTTATCTTCCTCCCAACCGTCTTCCTGCTAGCTTCAATTCTTCCCCTCCTTTTCGAAATTTCAGTTAGGTTTTTTATATTTTTTTTTTTCATCCCCTTGATCCCTTTTTTCTCAATCCCCCCCCTTCTCCAGTTTGACCGTTTCCCCAGCCACCCAACTAATTGTTCCTTTTTTCGGTGAACCTCGTGAGGTTTTTTCATTCACCCTTTTCTTAACTCTTTTTCTGAGTTTTCCCTCACGAACCTTTCCTTCCTTTTCATCATTCTTAGAGGAATCTTACTGATACACCTAAACCTCGGGTGCCATTTCCCCTAATTTGCCGTCCTCCCCCTGACCCCTTCCCAGGCCCCTTCCTTGTGGGTTTTTCTTCTCCCCGTTACTTTTCAATTTTTTTATTTTTTTTTCATAAAAGGTTCCCAGGGCTTTCCACTCAGTTTTTCTTAACCTGGTCCCAGAACTTCTGAGCAAGGTTTTCCTTTCCACCTTAAGATGACTTTTCCCTTTTTCGATCTTTTCTGTCCAACCCTTTTTTGAGCCTTTCTAATTCTCCCGCTCCTCCTCAGTCTCTGTTATTCTTGAAGACCTTAGTTCCTTTTTATTTTAAGATTCCTTTAAATTACCCCCTCTTTAGGTAATTTATTGTCATCGATCCGAGAAGTTCTTTTTTCTCCGTGCTCTCACTACCTCTTCGGTTCGAGTTTCTTTTTTTTTACCAGAAATGGTTTTTTTTCTTACCCTAGGCGAATCTTTGGGCTCCGCGAGCTTTTTTCCCCGGCAGCCTCCCCAACCCCCATCTTTGGAGTCTCCAAAATTTTCTTTCATTAGTCACCGTTCCCCTTTCCGTGCCCCCCCCCCCCCCCCGTGGTTTCTCCTTTTCTGCGGTGGTCTCTTTGCCACCCCCTTTTGCGCTGCCCGTCCGAACTCTCACCTTTTCCCCCTTTCGAGTCCTTTCCCCCCAAATTGGGGTCCCCTCATCGCTTACCATACAGCGCACAATTTTGCCCCCCTGAGTATATCGAGCCTTTTCTCTGAAAGCCCCCTTCCCTCCCGAGGTTCTCCCCCTTATTTCTCTCAAACCTCTGTCCTCCTTCCGTAGGAATTCCCCCCCCCAGACACTCCCAGAATAGACTTTTCCTTTGTCTTTTTCTGACCCCTTTGCTCACGTAGACTTTCCTTCCCCTGTGTATCTTACTTTTTTGCATACAATATCCCCTTGGCTTGCCGCCCAAGTTCCCCCTTTGAGGAGGTCCCCTCTAAACCGGATGGTCTAGCGCCCCCCCCCCTGCAACACTTTTTCGGACCCCCTTTTGGAGGCCTGGTATGGACCATGTCCTTTTCCCGTGTCTTCTTCTTTCTTTTGTAGTCCGGCATTAATGCCTTCTTTTCCCCTCCCCGAAAACATCTCTTTGATCGCCCGGCGTTATTTCCTACCAAACCCTTCTTCTCCTTTTTTTTTTCTTTTCGAACTGAGACTCCCTTCTTTACCACATTGTCATCCTCGCTGCTAAGGATTTCTCCCTAGCCCCTCCCCAGGATCCCACCTCCAGAAGGGTCGTGGAGGTCTCCCAGGAAGTGTCTCACCGCCATGACTTTGACCTTTTCCCTACCCCCCCCCCCTCAGTTCTGTTTCCGAGCTCTCCCCTTTCAAAACCCCCCCTGCCCAGCCGTTCTTCACCTCCTGACTTGGAGTTTTTCGAGGGGTTCTTTGGTTTCAAGCACTAATTCCCCCGCAATTTTGAGGCTCTTCAACGTCTTTGACTTTCTATTTTTTTGCGGTTGATGGTGAGATGACGTGACCACCAATAATTTTTCTCAAGGAAATTTTTGTCCCTTCGCAGCCTCTCTTCCCCAATTTGCTTCCCTTTTGATTCCCTGTATAGATTTTCTCGCGGTTTCCCTTCCCGGTTCCCTGTAGCTTCCCCTTCTTTTCTGCTTGCGACCCCCCTTTTCGATTCTCCCCTCAAGTTTCTTGAATCCCTTTCTTTTGACTCCCGGCACTTTTTTCTCCGCGCTATGGCTTCTATTCTTCTGCCTTCCCCCAGTCTTTTTTCCGAACTGAACCCCTTCTCTGGGTATTGATAATCATCGGCACCTTTTCCAATGGGCCCCCCCTTTTCAAACCTTCGCGATCAACTCTATTTTCTCCTTTCCCCGGCTTCGATCACTCCCCCCGATTTTTTCTTTACCTAGTTAATCTCCCATGGTTCCCCTTCCTTTTTTCCCAATTTCTTACCCCCCTATCTTTTTTTCCTGATTCCCTCTTCCCCTCCCATCAACTTCCCCGTTGTAATTCTCTGGATGGCTTTCCCTTCCCTTATCCTCTTTTTTTCACTCACCCTTCTCCCCAAGGGGCGCCCCCCCTGAGGGCACAAGCCCCCCTTTCCCGAGACCTCCCCCCCCATTCAGTTTTTTTTCTGCGGGTTTTTTTTTTTTCGTCCTCCCACCTGCGTTTGTGAGGAGAGTTTTTTTTTCCACATCGTCCTTCTTTTTAGGAACCCTTTTTTCCCTCCTAACATCTTTTTCCTATGGATATTCGGGGCCTCCCCCAGCCCCCCCCCCCCTCTTAACTGCTCGAAAATCTTCGTGTTAGGGATTTTCCTTCCTTGGGCCTTCCGGTTCCTTACATGTTTGTTCGGGGAGTTCCAGCTTTTTCTCCTTTTTACTCCCCCCTTTTGGAGATCCCCCCCCGGATCGGTACCATACTTCAAACCATAATCCCTAGGAAGACTCATTCTGTCCCTTTCGATTCTACTCTTGGAACCTTTGATCCCCTTTTCCCTTCCTACGAAATGTTCCCTCATAAGGTTTCCCCTTCCCGAATTTTCTCCTGAGATTCCTTTTTCCAACTTCCCAACCTGAGCCTGTCCCTCCTCTTGGCCCCTTTGTAGCGGTCCCGAATCCTCCCCTGAACAAGTTTTTTTTAATGCCTTTTCATTCCCTACCCTTAGTTTTCGAAAGAAAATTCCCCCCCAGACGTTTCTCTTTTTCGCAACCTCAGGTTCCCCCTCTTTTTACCCAGATTGTTTCTTTATTTTTTTTTTTTTCTTTGGCTCTCTTTTTCAAGCCAATGACTTCGAACATCGCTTCTCACTTCTTTCCCTTCCGTGTTTCTCTCAGGCCTCCCTGTTTCCTGAATAAAGGTTGACGCCCAACGCAGCCTTTTCCTCTTCCCCCTCCCAGCGTCCCCCTCATAACAAGCGTTCCCTTTTTCTCTTGCCAGTAGGGATTTTCCCCGAATTTTTCCTCCGGATTTCCCTGTTTTTCTGGCCTTCCCCCCTTTTAGCGTCTTTCCCTTCACTTTTGCCCCCAAGGCTTCTTTGCAGTTTCCTCCGGCACCCCCCTCCCCGCTGGAGTTTTTTCCCCTTCTCCCTGAGTTTTTTGATCTATGGAGTCCCGCCTGCGCTTTTGCCAGATTTTTAATGATTCTTCTTCCCTGTTTCTCAGGAGATGCGTTTAAATCTTTTTGTTTTTATTAATGCATTTTTTTCTGATGCTTTTGCCCTTTCTTAAGTTCCTCCCGCTTTCTTTCCCTGATCTAAACCTGCGACCTTTCAAGTCCCCTAGAAACCGTTTTTTTTCAATCATCGGCAATCTCTTTTTCCGAGACTTTTCTTCAGTGTTTTTGTTTTTTGTTTTTTTTTTCCCTCCCTGATTACCCCCGGTTTTTCTTGATTCCTTTCTGGGATTTTCCAGAAAGCCGTTCCCTCTATAAACTCTGCTCTCCCCGACTTCTTCGTTTTTCACCCCTCTTCCAGACCTCCGTTACTCACCCTATTAAGTTCCCCTCCAAGAATAGAGCTTTCTCTTTAGATGTTTTTCCCTTCCTTCTTCCTCTTTGCGATAAGTTTCTGGCTCCCTAAAAAACTCTTAGCCTTCCTTCTCCCTTTTCGTACCCCCCCTTTCTCACTTGTACAATTTTTTCCTCCCCCAACCTTTTGAGTTTCCTTTGCCACCTAACCCTTTTTAAAATCTCCCGGTGTCTTCCCACCTGGGTTTTCCTTCCCCTCATGGTTCTCCAGAAGCCTTCTGAGCAGACTTTTCCTCTTCTGTCACGTTTTTCAGCCCTTTCCGCTGCCTCCTGGGCGGTTCCCTTCCCTTTGTTCAACCTTTTTCTCCTAGGAAATCAATGCTCTCGGTTTCTCAGCTCTCCTTTGACCGGAGACTTCTTTTTAATATTCCCCTACTCTCCGAGTTTGCCCTCTACTGAATCCGCTCTTCGGATCTTCTCAAGAGGGCTTTGTCTTTTCCGGTTTTTTCTCCCGGACGGTATGTCTCCCAACACTATTTGACCCCATTTTTCTTTTTCCTGGAGATTTCAAATCGTCCTTTAACAGGGGTTTTACTATCATCACGTTCCCCTTGTTGCAGTATTCCCCTCTGGTGACCCCCACTCCTTACCTTTTTTTTACGCATTCCGACCCTCTGTTTTCTTTCTCCGTTAAGATCCTTCCTTCCCCTTTGTTCCCTTTTTTCTGCGAAGAAGATTTTCCGCGCTTTTTTTCCTTTGCTTTTTTGGTTCCACGCCCTCTGTGTTTTCCCTCGCGATGTGTTCCCTTGGATGGTTTCTCTCTTCCTTCTAGAACTTTTTTGCCTTATGTAAAAATCACGTATCACTTCCTTTATTGTTTTCTTTCGCTTGGATCTTGCCCCCTCAAAACACTCCTTCCCCCTTTCCGGATTACATGATTCTTTTCCCTGAGTTTTCTACTCCTCAGTCGCTTCCCCCTTCGTTCGAAGATTTTCATTTAACTCCCCTTTCGAGACATTCAACTTAACGATTTCTATGAGTACCTCCAAATTCCTCCACCATTTCCTCTGCCAGAATGTCCAACCTTTCCCCCCCCTAATTTTTCTTTATTGAACCCAAGTTCTTTGTGTTTGCCTTGTTCTTGTGAGTCTTTTTGCCTTTATGGCTTTTTTTCCTCCCCTGATCTTTGTTTTTTTTACTGTTTTTTTTTTTTTCTTATTTAAGCTCTTCCTCTTTTTCTCTTTTCCCCGAGTGTCCCGTTTCGCGTCCCTTTCGCCCTTTGCAACTTCGCGCTTTTTCCCCATATCTTTTCCAGAGTCCTCTTTCCCTTATTCCAGATTGTTCGTCATTAGTGTGTCCCAATTGTCATCCCCTTTCGAACTTTTTTCGATTTTTTGAAATGCCTTCTCTTTTTTCGAGTTCTTCATCCAGTGGAAGGGTTACTATCGGTTATTAACCCCACACCTAAGATTTTTTCGACAGATCCCCTCTGTTTCCAGCTTCCTCAGTTTTTTTCTTTTTCCAATTTTCTCCCTTCTCCTCATGGACTCTTTTGTCTTTCCAGCTCTAGCTTTCCTGGCCCCAAACCCCTTTTCCCGGGGCTTTTTTTTCTCTTCAGTCTTTTTGAGGTTAGGGCTCTTTCTCCAGCTCCTTTTCTCCAGTACTCTTCTAATTTCTTTTTCCTCGACGGGATTTCCCTCACCCTTTTTTTCGAAGTTTTCTTCTTCATTTCCCCCTTTCTCATGAGAGTTCTCTTCTTCTTACATGCGTTCAATAGGCTTTGAAACCTTCCTCCCCCCCGAGTTTTTCACCAACCCCCTTTAAGTTCCCTTCACTTCCCAGGCGCTTCCTTCCCTGTACGCTTCTTCAGGACCTGCAGAGCCTTTCCTTCCTTGGTTTCCCCTATTAGCCGCCCTTTGGGACCCCGCTCTGAGACCGGTTACCCTTCAGGAGTTTCTGGAACAGCAGTTACTTCCCAAAGTTCTCCCAGCATTGTTTACAAGTTCTGACCCCCTCTTTCTTCAAAGGTCCTTTCCAGACCCCCCCCCAATTCGGGGGATCAAAAATCTTTAATTTTCTTCCGAGTTTCCTCCCCTTTACCTATTTCCCTTTCGTTAGAGTACCAAGGCTTCCTTTTTTACCTTTGGGGTTTTTTTTTTAGTTCTATTGATTTCTTTTCTTCCGATAACTACAGAACTAATGACTTCCCACGGGGCCCCCCCCGCTGGCCGCCAGTCTTCCTGCTATTGTTTGGAAATAATCCTCCAATGAATGGGTGTTGCCCCAAGTTTTCTCTTCTTCCCCTGGTTTCCTTCGGTCTGTTCTCCCTCTTTCTTGCTCATACCCCTTCTCCCTTTTTTATGCCTTTCTGAGGACCCCCTTTCCCCAAGTCTTTTTTCTGGCGGATTCCAAGTTTTTCTTTCGCCCTGTTTTCTTGCGCTCTTTTTCATTTACTTTCTTCGTCTTTCTACAAAGGACCCAAATCTTTTCCTTATTCCATTCACTTTTTCCTCGAGGGGCTTACTAGATTTTTTCTCTTCTCTTTTTTTCCCCAAGGTTTCCCCCCCCTTTTACTATTTCCCCCTTAAACCTTGATCCCACTTATTGATCCTTTCTAGGTTTCTTTTCCTTGAGACACCCTTAGATTCTATTCTATTCCGGTTTTTCCCCATCCGCTTGGTTGCACCTGGGATTCCCAGTTTCCCTCTTCTTTTATTCTTCGGTTTTCTCGGCTCCTACACAACGCTCCAGATCCCAACCCCTTTCTACAGAATGCTTCGTGTTCCTTTTTTCCATGCTTCCCTTTCTTTTCCTTCGGGCAAGAGCCTCCCTTTTGACGTGCTTTTTCCCTACACCCGGTCACCTAGGACTTTTCCACGACTTTTGTTTTGCCCCCCTGCGACAAGGCTCCCTCCCCCAAAAAGGTTAAACTCTGCCTAACTTTTCTTCCCTTCCCCACTAGAAATTACCCCGTCTCTCCCCCTTCCAGATCCCCGACCTCCGAGCTTCCAAGGTTTTTCTTTTTTTCGTCCCCTGCTCCCCCCTTCCGTTACCTTTTCCTTTCGTTTCCCCGCAGCGTTCGCTTTCTTTTCGATTTTTCCCCTCCTGGAACGTCGCCCCCATTTTTTTTTCGGATGGGACTCTCCCTTTGCTTAAATCTTCCCCCCCAAATGGTGTAGGAAACCCTTCCAAGTCTTTTGATCTTCCAGAACACTTTCTGTTTCTTTTTCCGACCTACTCCCTCGCCCCGATTTCCCCAGTTCCCCGGCTGGGTTCCTTTTTCTCCCCAATCCTTTCCCATTCCTTCCCCTTGGATGTACTTATGTCCGTGCCTGGCCAATGTTTCCAAGCTCCCCCATTTTTCGTGTCTCGGCATTTTCAGGCTTTCAAATAATCCACCATTTTCGCTTTCGACCCTCTTTTCGCGCGCTCCTATCCTCCCCCAAACCTTCCATTTCTTTGAAGGATTGGGGTCCACTGAGCCTCACCTTCACCGCAACCAGGCCCTTGGTTTTAATTTCTCCTCATTGCCTCTCCCATGCCCTCCTTTTTACTCTCTATCATACCCCCAAAAGCCGGATCCTCTCCTGGAACCCCTTTCAGAGTTTTTACGCTTTGGGAAGCCTATTTTTTCTATTTTACATTCCACTCACCCCTCAGGTATTTTCCTTTAAGGCATCTCCCTCGACATAATCATTCTCGGTCTAGATCCACATTATTTTTTTCATTCTTTTCCCAAAATTCTTTTCGAATGTCCCCCCCCTTCCAGTTTTCCTCTGACGCTCATTTATTTCGCTTTGGGAGACATTTCAACTCCTTTCATCCCTAGGCGCGAGAGGACCCTTTTAGGTCTAGTTCTATACCTCTTCCGTTTTTACCAAAGCCCCGCCTGTCCGGCACGTCATCGAGACCTTCCCTGTCCTCCCCCGCGGTTCTTCCCTGATCTCGGGTGGGTTTGGGTTATTGGATCTCCTGACTTTCTAGGCCCTTCCCAAGGGTTTCCCCTCACGTCCACCCTTTTGACTCCGTGATTCAGAACATTTTTTCGTTTCAACACCTTTTCAGGCCCGCCTTCGGCCGGCCGTATAGTACTCTTTGTCATGACGTGATGCAAGTTCCCGAGGTTTTTTACGAATCATCTATTTTTAAGAACCCGAGTCTTCCCCGACCCCCCTGATTGGTATTTTTCCGGTCCTTTTCCTTGACATCCCCCCTTTGCCCAGAACGTTGTCCGGACATTTTTTCCCCCCCTCATTTCGACCGGGCCGTTTTTTTTTTTCAATTCAACTTTCAAGTTGGGATAGGAGGACAAACCTAACAGCTTAATCCCCCCCCTTCCCTAAGTGCAGGGTTCTTCGTTCCCTTCCCCAAGTTCCTTCTTGGACACCGGTTTTTTTCCTAGAGCTAGTTCTGTGAGGGTTTTTCTTTCTGGGATTTTCTTTCTCATTCCCCCCGTTTTCTTTTTTTACTCCTTCTTATATAAGTCCCAAGATTTTTAATGACCCCATGTAGGACCCTCCCTCGTTTCCGGGTTTTCTTTTTTCTTCCCTCCTTCTCTTCTGGGTGCTTTTGACAACGTTCCAGGTTTTTTCAGACTCTTTTCTCGTATTTAGATCTAAACTTTTTGAGCTTTGAACCTCTTTCCCTCCACCCCTTCCTCCACAACCCCCCCCCCCCACACAAATTTTTTATGTAACGCGTTCCTTTTTAGGTGAGACTCCCTTGAATCTGGTGTGTTGTTCATGACTTTTCCCACTCGCTCAGGGACAACCTCAGAGCTTTTTGCAAATTTTTTTCCAGCCCTTCCGTCTTTTCTGCTCCTTTTTTTTGTTTCAGTTTCCCACTTCGCCCCTCCCGGTACCCTTCCCATAAAGATCTTTTTCCTTTTGAGTTTCGCTTGAGACCTAATTCACATGATCTTTTTGCCAGGTGGCGATGATCCCCCCCAGACTTTTATCCCTTGCATCAGCTTATTGTTTTCGCGGGCTGTTTACGCAATTATCTCTTTAGACCTTTTTTTTCTCTCTCCCCCGCTTCTTTCTTTGCACTCTCTGATTTTTGACGCTCTCGAATAGGTCAAGTTTTTCTTCACAGAATCAATCGACCCCTACCCCCAAACCCCCCCCTTCCCCCCAACCGTGTTGTTGTTTTGCACCTATGATCCAGTCTTAACTCTCCCCCCGGGTCCCCTTCTCTTTTTTTACTTCGTTCCAGCGACATGAGCTTCTGCTACTTAACTCTTCCCCCCTGTTGCATGTGCACCAAGCCTTTTTAAAGAGGAAGGGGCTTTTATCGTGGGATTTTTTCAGGCGGTCTTTACTTCTTTAAGTTCTTGTTGATTCCACTCAAGCTTTGGCCCCCCCCCCCCCACCCCCCCCCACCCTCCTTTTCCCTCCGAACAGTTTTTTCGTCTCCTTTCTCGTTCCATTTTGAGATTTTTCTTCTTGCCTTTGGTTGGAGTTGGTCTTCTTTTTCTCTTACCGTCTGAAAGGCCGCGTCTTGTTCGCCTCTATCCTTCCTCAGCAACTCTCGTTCGACTCCTTCCAATCAAGGCCCCCTACAATATCCCGCTCTCCCCCCTCCCCCTTGACTTTCTGAAGATGTGTTGGCTCCTTATTAAGACGATTCCCCTCTCTTCTGATTTTTTAAGACTTGTTCTCCCTCCCAAAGACCGCCGTTTTTTGACTCCCCCCCCCCTTTCTTTAACTCCCCCCCCCAGGGTGATTCGAACTCTTTCGAAGTGACTTATCGCTGCAACTCCTTTTCTGGTACTCCCCTTTTTCAGTAGTGTTAGGGTTCCTCTCGTCTCCAGGGTTTGTACCCAAACCAGAGGCTCCCGGCCCTCCAATGAGTCTCCTTCCCCTTCTCGAACCTCTTTTTTTATAGAGGTCACCCGTCCTGAATCTTTTCCCCAAATAGATTCTGCGGCTTTCATGCCTTTTTCCTTTCTCAACCATACCTTATCTCCCTAATTCTTTTGATCATCTTTTCTTCTCTTCCCCCGAACCTTTTCGCCGCTGATCTTGTTTTCAGAATTTTTTCTGCAGTCCCAGTACGAGGCTTTTGCTTCTCCCCTTACAAACTTTCTTCATTCGGTAAGGTTTCGAAACCCAATTGAGAGTATGGCTTTTTAGATAAGTCTGGACTGTCAAGACCCCCCCCTTTTTCCCGCACCCTTAGTCTTAATATTTTGGGATTTGTTTAAACCGCTTCGGTTCCTTTTTTCTCAGGGATTTGTACATCCTGCCCCCTCAATCGATCGAATTTTCCGCTAATTTTTTCCCCGTGCCCATCTTTCCTAATAAATTTTCTGAACCTGACTCCCCGGCCTGGTGCACTTCAGGGTTCTACCAACGCGATAAGCGCTTTTCTCAAAGGATCCCTCACCCCCAGACCCTCTTCTTTTTAGCGCCTTCCTTTCCTTAACGCCTCTGTGGGCCCTTCAAACACCTCCTCACTCCGCTCCTTTGGGATCCTTTCTTATCGACCTTTGGTGAGGTTTTGTATTATCCGAGTTGGGCTTTTTGGTTCGCCGTCTTCACCCTCTGGAGGACTTTTCACCCCTGATGTTTCCCTTGCTGTCGTTGCTACTTGTCCTCTTGTCTCCTGACCCTCTTTCTACAGTCCTTTCACGTCTTTTCCCTCTGCTC
>Ga0179593_1422177_pt1 | contig 20664 bp, 35 predicted proteins | sample CZODoug2_1_08_16_FD_185931 | JGI IMG/M metagenome (GOLD analysis project Ga0179593, IMG submission 185931) | Vadose zone soil fungal communities from Angelo Coast Range Reserve, California, USA - CZODoug2_1_08_16fungal (PacBio error correction) | ecosystem: Environmental > Terrestrial > Soil >... | reverse complement strand
AATAGCGTCTCTCTTCCTTACTTTTCCCTCCCCACCCTCCCAGATTTACCCGCAGCAAGCTTTTTCCCCTTCATCAACAGATTTTCCGTCTTTTGAATTGATTTCAGCCTCCTATTACAGGTTTTCCTTTCTTCTTCGTCCCCCCTTGGAGGCTTCCTCTTTTCCCCCCCTAAATTCGTACAATTTCCCCACTCCTTCCCCCGGTTCTTTTTCTTGACCCCAATTTATCTTCCGTTTGTCGACCACCATTTAGGAAAGACCTTTTTTTCTTTTGGTCATTCTCTCCCTCTTGACTTCCTTTCCTTTAGGAGTAAGAGAGTCTTACCGTTACTTGGGCTCCCATGTTGACCACCTTTCCCCCCCACGCCGACACCCCCTCAATGCCTTCGCCAGTCGCACATTGGGCCGCGGCCAAATTGGATTTCAAAGTGCCATTTTCGGTTTTTTTTCCCCCCTCCACCCCCCCATTTCCCCTGCTTTGTTCGCGGGCGTATTTCCTGGAATCCGTGCTTTGTTGAAACCGTCCCCCCTTCTCTTTTCTTGATTTTATAGGGGAACCCATCCTTATTTCGAAAAACTCTACCCCCCCCCTTATGCACAGATTCTCACCCTGTTTTGGCCGTTCCTCTCTTGACTCGTGAAAATTCCCCTTTCCCCAAAGAACAAATGTTTGACACGCTCTCTATTTTCTCCCACTCCCCCCCTTTCCTGTGCTTCATTCTCAGGCGAAAACCTTCATCCTTTTTTTTTTTTTTTCTTGATTTCGACATTTGTTTGACCTCGGGAGATGAAGTCTTTCAACACTCGTTTCTGGTTCGTCCTATTCTTTCTTTTTTTTTCCAGAAGTTCCGTTTTAGACCTTCTAGTCCCGCAGGCTGTGTTTGCAGTTTCCGTTTTCTCTCTTCTCGACCCAGTCTCTTTCAAACTAGATTTTTTGTATGAATAGCCACCCCTTTTTCCGTCAAAAGTCACCTTCCGTCAGGCCCGTTCCCTCGTTTAGATGCAGAGGGGACTTTAACTCTGCCTGGAAGTCTTCCAATTTACCCCTTTTTGCTTTTCGTTCCCCTTCTTCTGAGGCCCCACTTTCATCTCCCCCTTGAGTTTCTTTTGGACCAGGTCGCTAATTTTAAGAACTAGGCAATGATGGATTTTCTCCTGTCTCCGAAGTTTACCTCTTTCTGAAGTAGGGAGTTGTGCCTGGATGTTTGTGCCGTCTACGCCCCGGCATCGCGGTATAGCGGGTGTCCGAGGCGCCGCAACGTCACTACGGTTGCGTTTGACCAGCTTGCCGCCCTTTGTCCTAGTCCTGACCCTGCCTCAAGCTTGGAATTTAACCACTTTCCCTTTCTTACGGAACGATGTACCAAGAAACCCGTCCCCCTTCGCATGTTTTCTTCGAGGGGATTCTTCTTTTTCCCTAACTTTGTTCTGGTATTTGGGGTCCCATTTCCCTCCTACGAATACAGGGAATTTTTTGATAGGAGGTTTTTTCCTTTTTTCCCTTTTTTCAATAATCCTTTAAGGCAGAGTGATTTCTAGTTCGATCCAGAAGCAAGGCACTTCCAAATGACTCTTCCCCTCCCGACCTCTCTTCCTTTCCTGTTAGGCCTTCTGCTACCTCATTGGATTTGAACCAACCCTTTTCGGCATGAGCATTCCCCCCCTGCCTTCAGGTCCTTTCCCTTCACCCCACCCTTCAGTAAGTCTTTCTTATGTTTAAGAGGTGAGGCCACAGCATCCCAAGATGGCACCCCCGGGCACTTTTCTTTTTTTTTCCTTTTTTCTTGGTCCTTCCCTTCATTCCCCCAGGCTATTACTTTAGGTTCTGCGGAAGATTTTGATCCAGGAGCTATCCGTTTTAACCTACGTCTTTCCTGACTTTTGTTCTCAGTCTTGCATACACGAACTTGCGCTCGAAAAAATACTGGCCCCCCCCCCTTATTGTCTCCTTTTCTTTTAGTGTCCAGGTTTTAGACGTTTTGTTCCATTTATCCACCCTCTCTTCATCCTCCCACCTTTACATTTAGCTTTATTTCTTTCTGATTCCCCCCCTTGAGGCTTCAGCACGGTCAAGCAGAATTACAAATTGCTTTTTGGTTGTAAGTCCACCATTTCTCCGTTCAAATTCCCCAGCCCCCCCCCCTCTTTTCCTTTCGTCTTGCTGACCCTTCAGGGATTTTAGTGCCGGTTCCCTGGCTACGTTCAAGGATGGCAGGATAGATGTCCATTTTCGGCACCCCCCCGGTCCTGCTCTCCCCTAGTCCCTAATTTCTGTGAGGAAATGTTCCTCCCACAGGAAAACCTTGACTGTAGTGGTGGTAGATGGTTCTCCTGGGCATTTTTTCGCCGTTTACCCCCCCAGTTAGATCGCCCATTTTCTTTCTTTCCGGCGGCTCTTCGTCCTTCACTGATAGGCTCATTATGTTTTTCTAGTTGGGTTCAAGCGGTTTCGCATTAAAAGATATTATCCGCGTGTTTACGTGTTGGCCCCTCCCATAAACTTCCCAAACCCCTCTTTCTCCCATAACTCTTTTTTTAAAAAATGCCTTCCAGACCTTCAAGATTTCTGGGAGGCTTGCCCCTTGAGGTCTCATCTACCTTAACTAGAACTTTTGCCCTACCCTTTTCAGGACTCGACGAGGATTTACCTGTCTTTTTTGCTCGAGCCTTTTTTGTCCCCTCCTCTTCTTTTTTTTTGGAAACCACCCCCAAGAAATGCTTTTTTTTCTGTTGGCTCCCTCGATATCGTTCGGGACCGACCTCCAAAGGGCAGCACCCCACCCCTCTCATGAGTTCCGCTGTGACCCCTTTGTGCCCCCCCGCCCTGATTTCCCCCACGGCTCTCTTCCCCGTCCTTTCTGACGGCGGGGCTTTCGGTTCCCCGTTAACGTCCTTCCCCCTCGATGGACCTTCTCGTCTTCGTGACCCACTTTTCCGCTGGTTTTTTCTTCTTCCCATATCGGCCACCCCCCCCAAGGACGATTGCTTCTGGCATTGGATTTGTCCCCTCTTCCCCGGTATATGTACTCTTTATTAAAGGGCGCGTTGCCATGATTTTTTTGGTCCACTAGCCTTTTTTAGACCGTTGGTTTTCCTACTGGCTCCTCCCTCCTCTTATAACCACTCTATTAACCTCCCCAACACTGATTCGACCCCGCTCCTAGCGGCGGTTTTTTTTTGAGAACAGCACTTTCCTTGTTTCACTCGGGGCTTTGATGACCTCTTTTCTCCTTTTTGTACCTTTCTGTTTTCCGTGAGGATTTTTTTTTGATTCTCCGAAGGAAGCCGCCCCCCTTAGCCATTGAACTCCAGTCTTCTTTCGCGCCAATTCGGGCGATACGTCACTCCCACAAACACCGGTTTTTCCCTCACCCTTCCGAATGTTACAAATGTTTTTCTAGGAAAACGCATAGAGTTTTGTCTTGTCCTGATCCCCCCTTCCCTCTCCTTTCCTTTCCCCCCTGCCCATTTTCCTTCCCCGATTTTATTCCCCGAGGAAAAGCCTCAGGCACGGAAGGCACAGATTCGGCCGCTCTTTTTTTTTTTCCCGTTCTCTACTTCTATGGACGGCTTCCTCCAGCCCTTTCCTTCCCGCAGGGATGATTTGACAACCCCAAAAATTTGTTTTTTGGAGGTTTGCTGTTGTTTTTTTTTTTTTTTCGTGCTCTCCCTTTTCTTCGCTCGCGTTTTTCTTATCGTGTCCTTTTGTGGGAATCATAACATGGCCTATGCCTGATTGCTCCTTCATCATACCCACCACGTTGTGTTTTTTTGAGTTTCCTTTTATGAATTCTTTCTCCTCGGCCTTTTTTTCTTTTTTATTTTTTTTGATGATTCCACACCAGAAGTCTAATTCTTAAACGTCTTCTCGAACTCGTTCGGATGCTCTGCTGCCAAAATCCACATTTTTTTGGCATCTTCCTTCCTTGATTTTCTGGTTATTCCCTCCCCTTGGGAATAGAGTAAATTAGTAGTGCTTGAACTTCGACCCCCCCCCCCCCCCCCCCCCCCCCCCCCCCGATTTTTTTTTGTGTTTTTTTTTTGGGTTTTTTGTTTTTTCAATTCAGATTACTGAGGAATTGATTGAGGCTGCTACCCTCTCCTCGCATGATTCGGTTGATACAAGGTTTTCATTTTTCCTCGTGCCCTTTTCTCCAGTTTCTCTGTCCTTTTGTTCAGGAAGAAGTATTCCCTGTGAAACCCCCCAACACTTGTTTATTCGTCGAGGCCCACCGGTTTGCTGTGATATCTGCCCGATTTTTTTCTCTTTCCACTTAGGTTTCCCCCATCTTTCTCCGGTTTTCTCCCTGATGTCCCTTAGAGAGAAATCTAAGCTGGAACAACCAGGCACCGTAGCAGCCCCCCTTCCTCTTCCCCCCCCCCCCACGATAGCAGGCCATTTTTCCGTGCGCAACAAACCTTTGCCTCGTCGTTCGCGATCGAGTGCTTCTTTTTTTTTATCCAAGCTTTTTGCTCTGGCATATGACCCCCCTTTTTTATTCCCCCCACTCCTCCCCCCCAAAAGCGCTTTTAGCCATAGATGACGAGCCGATCGACCAACTATGTCGATCTTTAGACTCTTTTTCTGCTATGTTTCTTCCGCCCAGCCCCCCGTGAAAGTGTTATTTCAGCGGGGACACTCGGATGGTGTGCCTCAGTTGAATGTCTTCTCCTCCTACGAAATTTTCCTTTGAGGGAAGCCCTTCTCCTTTTTTTCTGGTGCCACCTCCCGTTTGGATCGAAAAGGTTGGGTTCAGGCCGTTGCTTTTTTCCGGCCCCCGCTTCATAGTCCCATGTCACGTTCCCTCATGTTCTGGTTTTTTTTTTTTTTTTTTTTTCGATTGCCCACCCCCCCCCCAAAGCTCTTTACACAACGGCCCGGCTCGAGCATTTTTGTCCGGCGCGCCCTTCACCTCGTTCTCTTGCCTTTCCTTCTTCTTTCCCTCTTTTCTTCACTCTTGTGCAAACCTACAGCCTCATTCTTTTGCTGCTTAGGGCGTTCTGCTCATTTAAGGTGTGGCCGTGCTGGTTCAACGTTTTTTTTTTCTAACCCATCTTGTTATACCTTACGGTGATGTCTCCCTGCCCTTGCTTCACTTTTTTGAGGGAAGGATCTGCCTTGACTCATCCAACTCCCCGCCCCAACACAGCAACTTGGAGTCTCTTTTTTTTTCTCTGTCTTTTTTTGCGAATTTCCCCCATGACTTCCCCCCCCCCCTGTCCTGTCCAAACGGTGTGACTTTGGTCTTTGGAAAATATTACTTCCCCATACAATCTTACTCTTATAAGGCAGCCGAGCCGTGCGTTCATATATCAAATGCCCCCTCTTTTTAATTAATGACTTCTTTTCCGTATTCCCCCGTTTTGTCCCCCTCCTGAAGTTTTTAGCCGTTTTCAGAAGTTGGTGCCAGGCTTATGAAGGACCTCTGATGGTGTTAGGGACCTGATTTTTCTTCCTTTTTTCCCCCATTATTGCTCCATTTTCTCCGCACACTGTCTGCCCCTCAACGCCCTCTCTTTAATGATGATCTTAATTTTTTTCCGAGGATTCTCGTGACATTTTTCGGTCTGTTACCGCTTAAAGCCTTCGCCCCACTTCGTTCCCGATCTTTTTTACTGACGTTGTTTCTCGGCGTTTCAGCAGGGATTGCCCAGGCGCGCCCTTTTCGCTTATTCCGGATTCTTGTACTTGGCGCGATCTTTTTTTAAATCTATTTGAGCCGTTCCTTTATAGCAAATCCCCTTCCAACCACTTTTGACATAGACCCCATTCCCCTTTTTTTTTTTGTCCTTCTACAGCTTAAGTAGACCCCGTCCCGATTGACGCCCTTCAACCTCGTCCTTCACGGCTCCCCTTTTTTTTCCCCTCTATGGTTTTCTTTTAAAGTCCTTCGACTTCTCCTCCATCTACGTCCCCCACAGGCAGGGCTTTTTCCATAGTTCACACAGGGTTCGGCTTCCCTTCCTTTCTATTTCCCCCTCCCTATATCCCCCCACAGAGGGGGGGATTTTTTATTTTTTGCTGGACCTCGACCAGGACCTTCGCGCCGCCGTCTTTTTCTTTCTGATGACCCTTCCCCCCTTCCCATTTCACCTTCACATCCCCCCCTTTCCTCAATAAACTCACCCCCCCCTGGTTTTTTGGGTTTCTTGTGGCCAGGCTCTTCTTGACGCCTTACCGCGTCTGAGCTTTTTCCTTTCAATGTCCCCTTCATTTTTTTTCTTCACCCCTCCAGACTTATTGGACTTTTTTTTCTTAGACACTGCTTCCTCTCTCTCTTGCCGGGCGTTTGCGTCCATACTTGAAAACAGAAGCGGCTCCTAGATCCTCTTTCTTAGTCTCAGTGCTATCCATTTATTGATGTTATTTTCTCATTGGACCCCCCTGGGCCGACGTCAGTTTTTATTGTTGTCGGAGGTTCCCATCTCCTTTTCTCCCCGGTTGAACCCTTCCTCGTACATTGCCCACCGTCTCTTATGAGGTCAGGTCATTCTAAATTTTAACGTCCCTTTTCCGGTCCTGCATTGTGTGTTTCCCTTTGCGTTCACACCACTTTTTCTCTTCCGCACGATCGACTTTGAATCTAGTTCTTCGTTCCTTTTTTGGCCTTTTGTCCCTGCTCTTTCCCCCTTTCACGTGATTCTCCCCTCCTTGATGAGAAAGATAAGTCCTTCCAGTTGCTATGCCGCGGCCCTTGGTTCCCATTCTGCCTCTTTTTTTTTTACACCCCATGTCTGTAAAAACCATTTTTCTTTTTCTATCGGTTCGCTTCTTATATTCCATGCCCCTGGCGGGCCCCCCTCCCCCCAAGAACTAGTCGGGCCCACATGAGTTTTTAGTTGTTGTATGCCTTTCTATGATAACCTATCTTTTTCAAAACACTTCCTTGGAGTTTTTCCCTCATTAGTTCCTCTCCCGGTATGTTTAGATATTCGGGAGGTTCGCAGCATTCAGAACCCCCTACACGCTGACGGCTTTAAAATTATTTCTCCAGGACCACCCCTTCCCCCTTTTTCTCCTCACAAATTCTGACTGATTGTTGAGGTGCACCTCTGATCTGTACTTTCACTGGTTTCGGCTTGGCCACTCTAAGTCTTTCAGGGCGTTTCTTCTTCGTCCCCTGACACCCTCTCCATCCCGTCTATATACTCCCCGGTGCCTGATACTTTTCCCACTCCCGGGCGGCTGCCCCCTTTTTTTTTTTTTTTCCTTGCACGGCTTCTACTTTCTTTTTTCATACAGGTTGCGCCTTCTTTTTACTTTTTTTCTTTCTTACCCTTCCCTTTGAAAAACCCGCTTTCTCCGGAACTGCTGTCACGTTTTTCCTGAGTTCGTCAACAGGATAGGAGGCATACCGTGACGGATTTTTTTTCTCTTGCCCTTTCTTTCCTGTTTTTCTCTTAGTTTTTCTGCCAACTCTTTTCAAGAATTCTATTGCGTATTCCCTCCTCTCCTCCTCCCAAGTTTTTTTGTTGTCGTTCGATCATATAGATGACTTTGGCGGCTTAGTGGTTCCCTGGACGAGTTTTTTCCGCCCGTGTCCACCTCCGTTTCCCTTCCTTCCACAAAAGCTTTTTCAGTCTCATTTCCCCCCCTCCTCCTATCCGGTTTCCTCGCAGGAACTTGCTGTTTCCTGCCTCTTGTTTCCGAATCCCCTAACCCTTCTTCTGGTCTGTTGGCTCCAACTCTTCTGCAGGGACACCCTTTCGGGAACTGCCGTTTCTTTTTTTTTGTCCCGTTGTTGCCAAGGCTCTTTGCTGGTCACTTTGGTTTTATCGATCTTGAGTCAGCGATTTCTTGTATGATGGTAATTTTTCCCCATTTCCCCCCCCCCCCCTACGACTCTTTCTTCTTATTGGCTCTTTGGTGACGCACCCCCCCCCCGTTCGACACCGTTGCAGGCTCACCTTTTTTTCCCATCGTCGTTATTTGCTACGCGGCCTTTTTTCCCCCTTGAATTGGAATCCTTTTTGAAAACAGTACCCTCGTTATCTAGGGTAGCGGAAACCGCCTTTGGATTGAAACCCCTGAAACTTCTATCCCCCCCCCCTAGTTTTTGCTCCCCTCCCCCTTGATTCCCTTTCTTTTCCGCGGTGCTTTTTTTACCTAAAAGCGCCAACGAATTGTGCCCCGCCCATTCTTTCTACCTTCCCCCTACCCCGGGCATTGGGTTTCAAGTCTTTTTCCCTTCCCAGTGAATTGTCTTTTCCGACCCTTTTGACTGCTGTGCATGCTGACTCCCACCTTCGTCGCTGCTGGATTTTTCTCCTTCCCATACGCGTTTTCCTCATTCATTGTTCCGCCTGCTCTTAGATCGACTCATATCCTCGTCAAAACGACACCTGCTTTTCAACCGTCGAGTGTTCTTTATCGCCCCAAAATTTTATTCCCTCCCCACAGCTCAATTCAGGGCCTGACCGGTTCCGTTCGATGTTTTGCCCGCTCCTAAGAGCCTTTTTTCACTCACCTTCCCTGTTACCCACCGGTCGCCTGTCGACAAAAGTCCTTTCGTTGGGACACCACACGTTTGACTCTGGAAAGGCCCTAATTAGGAGCTGGCCGTTGCCTGTATGATTCTAGATTCAGTCTCAGCCGTTTTTTTTTTTCCACTTTCTGGAGTTACCGAGAGACCCAGGTTTACCTTTTTCTGTAGGGCGCGTTAGCTAGAATGTAGCAGACCCACCCCTTTTTCAGAAGCCCCTTTCCTTCTGAAAGATTTGCCTACCACTTGGTCCCCTTCTGACCATAGAGCCCGCGTTTTCCCTTTTTTGGAAGCCTCTTCCGCCCAGCCCACGCGGTCTTTTTGCTGTTTTTGAGGGTCTTTCTTTCTTGTTCTTGCATTCCTTTGATGGTCCCCCCAAGGTCATCCCCCCGCTGCCCCCCTTAGTAGCCTGTCGGTGTCCCCTGTTATATTTCAAATCATATCCTGCAGGCTGACCCTCTTTTCGCTCAAGCCTTAGGCCCCCCTTTTCACACAACCCGTTGACCCCTCTTTCACCATTCCCTCCTTATTCCCTTTTCTTTTAAGGCTTTCTTTGGGGTTTTTCTTTTTTTTTTAGGCAATTCGGGAACTTTCCCCACTCTTTCGGCCATTAGAATGTTCTCCGGGTTTTACCATTTACTAGTAATGCTTTTTTCTCCCGGCCGATGGTGAACCGTAGCCCAAGCATTTGTCCTGCCCCCTTATTTTGTTAGTTAATGTCGCGGCGTCCATTTTCGCCTCCCTCCCCCCCCCGAGTACCCCCGTAGCTAATCTGTGATTTTTTCGAAGCTTTTTTTCGCAGCCTTTCGTATACCCCCGTCCCACCTACTTACTCTCTTCCCCCATCACGTCTTACAAAGAACTGGACTTTTTTTCTTTTTCGAACCATTTTTTTTCCCGCTCTTTTTATAGGTTCTGTTAGGCCCCATGTTTTCCTGGCGTTGCGTCCACTAGCCCCTCCGACCCTGATTTCTTGCCAGAGGACTTTTCTTTTTCGTCTGAGGCCTTGACGTCTTTTTCTGCCCCTCTCCTTTCCCTGCGCCCGTTTCAATACCCCCCCCCCCCCCCCCTCGGAATTCTCATTCAGTCCCAGAAAGAAAGTTCCTTAGGGACAGTTCCCCCGTCAGGATGCGTGCCGGGCCCGGGGATACTTTAAGGGCCTTTTCGGTTCCCTTCAATTAGGCCCCCAGGGAGAGTTCCCTTTTGACTTTCTCCATTTTTCTCAGGCGGAAATTGGGTTTTTGCACCGGATTTTTTTTCGTTTGGGAGCAGGAAACTTTGTTTTCCCCCCCCCCACTCCTCTCAAGGACCCCGGAGTCTTCCTGAACAATTTTGCTGGTTTTTGCCCTCGGTCTTTTTTGTTTCCCTCCCATGATCCCGGATTGGCTGAATCACCTGATACAACTCCGTCGGAATGGTTACGTTTGCCTTTTTTTTTCCACCCCTTATTCAGGCCACCTCTTGTCTTTTAACTCCGGATCGGACTGAGCCTACCTCCCGATGGGAGTGTGTGTCCCAGCTTATTCCTCTGCTTCCTCCATCTGCTCTTCTTTTTTTTTTTTCAGTGCAAGGTTCGTTGTGAAGCTGTGGTCTCTCTTGCTTCTTTGCACCCCCTGTCGAGTTTTTTTTTTTTTGTCACCCTCCACCGACATGTCGTTTTTTCTTGTTTTTCTATATGGATGGTTTTTGGTCGCACCCTAAGGCCGGCACAACACACACTTCTTCCCGTGCTCTCCCGTTGCCCCCAAGTGCAACCACATCCGATGAAATGCGGTTGACACCCCTCCTTAAGGAACGTTGTCTGTGGATCGGCTTTTTTCCTCGTTAAAAATCGATGGCCCTGCGTCGAACACCTTGCTCTTCTACCTCCCCCCCTATCTAGCCAAAAAACCCAGGACGTTCAGTCCCTCCCGGATTGATCGGGATTTTTTTTTTTTTTTGGCCTTTTTCCAGACCGGTCTCTTTGCATCTTGTTCTTTTTTCCAAATAGACTTTAGAACCCCTTTGTTTTTTAATATGAGCATCGCGCGCCCCTTTTTCGCTTAAGAAACTCTCTTTTCCAGATCTTCTTCCCGTCTGAGTCCTCCCCAGCCAATTTTTTCAGTGCACACCTTTTTGTTTCGAGGCTGAGTCTTCGAACCTTTTTCCTCCCGTTATTGATAGCCCTTTATGGAGGATCTCCTTGGTCTCTCCGCCCCCCGTTGCACCTGAACATTCGGATGATGACCGGGGTTTTTTCCCCCCCCCCCTTGCCTGCTCCTCCACGTCAAACCTTGTCATCCTTTATAATATGTCCCCCGTTAGGAACCCCTTTCTATCTTAGGTATACCCCACCGATCATACTATCATGATGCCGGTGCTCCCCCATCCCTCTCTTCCGATGATTGAGCAAGGCCTCGTCAGGAAATTTTCCTCCGTCCCCTGGTGACCCCTGTCCCCTTCCCTGGAAGTTCCCAAGCCCCGTACTTTACCCCTTCCACCCTTCCTGGCGTTGACTCCCCGTCCTCCGTCTTTTCCGTCCCCCCCCCACATTGCTTTTTCCGGGTTTTCTGGGAGCTATTTTTACGCCCCCTTCATTCGCTTTTCTCCTTTTCTCCCATTCTTTTTGTTGATGTGTTTTTGGTCTTTTTTTTCCCCCCAGCATCCCCAAAGGCGTTCTGCGCGACTTGATCTTTCCTTTAATAATAATCATTTGTTGTGTCTACTCGTGATGAAATTCCCTTGTCCCCCCAGCCGCCTTTGTTGCTTCCTTTTATCACTGCTTCTTTCTTTTCGTCGGAGAGCTCTTTGAGTTCCCCCCTCCCCTTCCCCCCCTTGTTTTGGAATTTTTCAATTTTCGAAGTGACTTTCCTTGAAACCTTTCCGACCTGTCATCGAGGTAATTCTTTGTTTTCCTGGAATTCTTAGTCAGTTCCTTTTCTGTCCTTGCTTTTCCAGGTCCCCCATAGGATACTACTTGCTGATTTCGGTTTCTTTAGCACACGGCATCTTTTTTTTTTGCGTCGTTTTTCTACCCGGCGTTCTTACCTCGTTAAACTTTTCCTCCATGAAGAGTCATTGAAACTGATTTTCCGATTCGGACCCGTCTTCCTTTCCTTTCTGGTTTGGAATGGTGACCCTTTTAGGATTTTGACTTTTTAAGGTATTTTGTTCCCCGTTGAGCTCCAATCTTGCAGACAAGGTATCATCCGTGGTCCTTCTTTTTTCCATTCCACTCTCTTTGCGTTGCTTCTGTGACCTTTCTTTTTTTTCCTACACCCCGCCGTTACTAGTATTCTTCGCGCCTGTGCTCTTAGGTGCGTGAATAATCCCCTTGCTTTTCCTCCTCTTCCCCAAATATATTACCTGATTAGTTTTGGGCCAACCCAACCCTTCCCCCCCCCCACTCTTTTTTGTTACGTCCCTGGAGCGGTGCCCCTCTTACCCGTTTTATCGACATCCCCCCTCTTTGGACTTATTATCCTTTTACGTTTTGTTCGATCTTATTGTTGCGTCCCTACCACAGAAGCACGTCTCCCCTTCTTCGGCCCCCCCTCGCTTTTTTGCGCCTGTACTCTGTCTCGTCCATCCTCGCCCGTTGCCGTTCTGATGCTTCCTCCTCCTTTGGTTGACAAATTTTTTTCAGAGCTCGCTTTAGCCCAAAACGGTTGCCCCCTTTTTTTTACTCTTCTGGCTCGGCCACCAGCCTCATCTCCCAGAAAGCCCCCCCCCCTTGCCCTTTTTTTGCCGTTTTGCTTGCCAAAAAACGCAAACCCCTCCCGCTCGTTTTTTGTGCACTGCTTCTCGAGCATCCCCTGGTCTCTGCCATCTTCATCCTTATTCGAGATCCGCCCTTGCACCCCCCCCCCCGCTGCGTTTTCGCCATTGGAGCACTCTTGATTCCTCCAGAACTATTCTTTTGCTTTCTTTAATTTCGCCCCGAACATCGCGGACGTTTCGGTTTTATGCGTTTTTTTTCTGAGCCTGGCGCTATCTTTGCTGATCCGCGCTCCACGTCCCCATTTTTGCGATCGCATTTTGGCTGTTTTAAGTATCTGATGCCCTACTGATTCCCACTTTTTTTCAATTTGCCGGTTTTCATCTTTTTCACATCACCTCGTCTTTTCTTTGCTCAGTACTTCGTGACGACTTACCTCTCTTCCCCTTCCTCCCCCCCTTGAAATTCTGCCTTCGGGCTTTTTGAACTTTTTTTCAGCATTTGAGGTCTCTCATGACTTTTCCTGCGATGGAAGTCCCCCTCCCCTCAGTTTCTGTTTACCTTGAAAAGTGCGCTGTTTTCCATGATTCCTTTTTTTTTTTTTTTCTGCAAGGGTCGTTTCATCACGTTTTAAAATACGTTTTCCCCCGATTAATTTTCTGAGGCCTCTTGCCTAGAAGGCCGGGCGACTTTTCGAAAACTTTGTTTGCTTCCCCCATAGCGTTCTAGTTTGAGTCCACTTCTCTTTTGACATCTGTCTCCCCAAGTGTACGCCGAGCGTATTGCCGTCACCCACTTTCTCTTTTGTTTTGCCTTGCGACTTTTCTGTTTCAGTTTTCATTTTTGCGCCGTTCCCCCCCGCTTTCCAATCACGTTCTGTTTCAAACAAACCCTTTCCGCGGCCGCTTCTCGCGGCTGCACCTCTTTTCCTGATCCCCCCCCCCCCCCCACGCCTTCTTCCCTCTTGTTCTCCTAACCAGGATGCCAGTTTCGGCCGTCTTAGTCTGCCCTCTTCTTCCCGGCTCCCCGACCCTCTCTTAAGAAGTCCTTATTTTACTATTGGCCAAGTTTTCGATTGTTTTCTTTTTTCTCTTGATCGGCCTGATTACAGCAGTTGCGCTGGATGTTTTGTTTCTTTTTTTTCTGACACAGGTCCACTCATGCAGCCGGGAGTTGGTCGTGCGACTTGCCCTTTCCTCGGGTTGCCAACAGCCAGTTCCCGACTCTCCCAAAAGTCCCCAACCCCCGCCTTTTGTGCTGTTTCTGTAGCAGGCTTCGTGACTCCTAACAACCGTTGGTTTCTGTCGGAGCGGCCTGTTTTCCCTTTTCACCCCCCCCCTCCCATGCTTTTCTTCTTACTTTTTCTCCTTCGAAACTTCTTCCCCCCACTGAGCGTCGAGGCCGGCGCGTTTTAGGGAGCAACATGTGCCCCCCCAGTCCCTAAGTTTCTATTTCCTTTTTCAAGTCCCTCCGGCCGCTCCTCCTTCGGTCTTTCCGCCCCCCCCCCTCCCCCTGCAATCAGAGGGTCCCTTTTGGGCGCGTATGTTGACTCCTTGCACCCTGGGGGACCAGTCCCCTTTTCACTGGACCCGTTCTCGGGCGAGTTTGCCAGTCCCTTCGAAACTGTCCAACGGAAGTTCCCTTCCCCCTTACATGGGCGCGAAACCATTTTGGATCATTTCCCCAGCCCCCCCCTCGTCCTCGCGGAAGCTCGTTCGTATAGTTTCTTTTCGCGTTGCCGCCAGTCCTTTCGGGACCCCTTTACTTCTCACTTTTTTCGATATCTGCGACGGCTCCCTTTTTTTGCTGGACTGTTTGCCGCTTTTTTTCAGTAAAGCTTACACAATGTTCCCCCTCACACCCACAATTCTTTTATACGTTTTAGTTTATTCCTTGTCCCATGCCGTCTTGTCTCCTTTCCTTCTCCCTCCGGGAGGGGCACCAGTCTTTTTTCTTGGGCGTCTTTGCGGATACCAACCTGCCACAAAATCCCATTTCCTTTGTTCTGGAGGCGAAGCCGTGGATTCTGAAGGTTTTTTCGAGCCCTTTTTGAGCTCCCCGGGCCCCGATTTCCTCTTTCTAATCTTAAATTTTTTACAAAGGCTCGTCTTCCCAGGAAAGGTGTTCTGCGACCCTTCTAACGACTTTTTTTATTGTGAAAAGCTTTTGCCCGTTTTGCTTGTTCACATTTTTCGTTTCTACCCCCCCCCCTCGTTCAGTTATCACTGATTTTCTTTTGTGTCTGGCCTTTGGTTTTTTCAACCACCTTCACTGTCTCTCTTTTTTAGCGCCGTAAGACTTAGGGACTCCCACCCCCCTTTTTCCCTGAAATGCCTTCAAATTTTTTCACCGGAATACATGTTTCTTGATTTTTTGCCTAGCAGGGGCCTCCCCTACTGAAACCCCCTCGTTTCCCAACCGTTTTGTTTCCCCTTTTTCTTCCCTTTTCTGTGAGTCTTCCCTTCCGTTATGTCTTGCTCCACCTCCAGAATTTAAGCGGTTGTGTCTTTCTGTACCCTTTTTTCCCTCTTTTTTTGGCAGTTGAGATAAAGACTCAGGCTCTTGACTTCCTTATTTTATCCTACCTCCTTTTGTTTTTTTGGTCTTAGATCACGCTGGCTTTTTGGCGGTTTCCCTTCTTTGATATCAAACCCGAATCATTCCGATCCCCGCACTTTTAAAAGCTACCCACCCCTTTCTGCTTATCATACCCTCTATTTTTTTTTGTTGCAGGACCCTTAGTCTCCAGCTTTCTTTTTTTCGCCTTCCTGCGTAATTCAAAAAAAATACATACACTTCTGGACTTCTCCCCCACATCTTGCCTTTTGGTTCTTAACCCAGTCTTTTTGCAGGCCCAGTTTTTTTCAGGGTGCCGGGTTTCCATAGGGCCGCGGGGGTTTTTTTTTACTTTTCTCGTGATCGGCCCTTTTAAATCAGGGCTCTTCATTTTGCCCCCCACAGGCACACGCCGACCCCCCTTTTAACGCCTGCTTTTTTAACGCGGTTTTTTTTCAAGAGTTTTGGAGCGAAACCGGGCTTGCACTTCGCAGAGTCCCCAAATCACCCACACTTCCTTTCTCATGGTAATTTTTCTCCTACGCTCCTGTCTCCTTCCATCTAGGATTTTACCCCCCAAGTCAGTGATCTTGCTCTCGGACCCCCCGTCCCCCACGTGATTTCTCTTAAAATACCCCCTTCTATTCGCTTTTGCCCAACCACATTAGGGCCCTCTTTTTTTTTCCCCGATTTTATTCTTTGACAAAAACCCCCAACCTTTCCTCCTTGACAACGACCCTACTGTTAGCCCCCGCCGGAGTCCCTCACGGCATGGCCTAGACCTTTTTTTCCTGCCCTCCTGACTTTTTTTTCATACATTTCTTTCCTCCCGTGCGCCGACCTCTTTCGTGTTCTTTTGGATCGGCTAGTTTTTTTTTTCTTAGTCTTTCCATCCTTCTTCCGAGCTCTTTTCCTGTCGCCTCCCAGTCCTCTTTTTAGAGGCGAAAAAAGCGTTATACAATGTCGTTCTTTTTGTTTTTGTTCCTTCCTTCTCCTCTTGTGGAGGTGGATGTTTCTTTTCTAACACTTGTTCGCCCCTGGAATTCAGGACACGGCCACAGGTCCTTTTTCCCTGTCCCTTTGACTTCATTACGTCCCCTTATCCCCTGCTTTTTTCCTTACCCCTCCCCTGATGTTTACACTGTCCTGTTTGGCCCAGTACCGCCAATCTCACTCTGCGGCATGGGTTCGGGGTTTTGAACCTACTCAGAATTCTGCTGATGCGCAGACTTGCCCATAGAGTGCAGCGTTTGGGCTCTTTCCTTGAATGGCTGTCCTTTTCTGAGTCCCCTTCATTTCTTCCTTTTTTTTCGCCTGGCCGCTGGGATTGCCTCGGTGCACGACCCCACCGTCCTCTATTGCTGTTTTTTCACCGCTTTGAAGACCATTGGTTTTCGACTAAAGCTTACCCGGCGTACTCCTGCGTTATTTTTTTCCGTAATTCTGAAAGTTTCCCCCAAACCCAAGGAGGTTGCGGTGCGATTTTTTTGTGAGCTTTCTTTCTTGCTTTTTTTCCTTTTTTTGAATGCCCCCCCCGGTAATCGCCCTGGAATACCCGGTTTTTTTGCTTGCGTTTCCTTTGGTGGTCATGGCTTCCATCCCCCTTGACTCTCGCTAGTTCCAGAGGAGCTCACACGTTAGGCCCTAAACCCTTTTTTTTGCATTGCAAATTTCCCTTTCCTTCATTCATCTTTTTCTGTCCTTTCCTTTTTTGTCAACAAAGACTTTTTCTCATGTTGGAAAAAATCCTAGGCACTGTATCCCTTGCAGCCCTCGGTTCTCCTAATTGCTAACACTTTCAGCTGGCGGCTTGGTTTTTTGCGGTGTTCATTACTCTTCCCAACATCACCCCTCAAGATTTGCGCTGCATTATGTTTTTGTAGTTTTTTTGCCTGTTCTCTGGTCAGCGACCCCTCATGTCATCTTCCTCCAGGGACCGTCGCTGTCCCGGCCCATACCGCTCGTTTGCGTGGCACATCACCCCGTTTCCTGCTCAAACGCTGGCTTTCTGACACCCTTGGCCGATATTGGTTTTTTTGCATGTATGTCCCCGGGTTGGAAGACTCGGCGGCTAATCCCCCCTCGTTTTTGATCCTGCGACCCCCCATGTTTTTCTCTTTACCAGCACACACTGTTCTTTCGTTCCCTTTTGCGCTTGCGGCCGAAACTTCTTCCCTTCTTCCCCCCCCCCCCGGCGTTTTACTGAACCCCCCCCCCCATCTTTTCTCCATCATGAGACACGAAGACCCGGTCGCGTTTTTTACTTTTTGATGAAAGTGACCTTTCCCTGCTTGCTTTTACGGGCGGTTAAGGTGGACCCTTCCAAATCCTGCACGGCCGGATTTTTTTTGCTGATTACCCTGTCCCGCCTTTTCTTTTGCGGAGGACTGTTTTTCCCCCCACCGGCCACCTTTGCCGTTGGGGAGCCTGGCGGGAACATCTGCAGTTGAACCTCCCCCCAGATCCTCACAACCTCGGGTTTTTTGGGTCTATTTCCCCAGCTCCGGGCCAATGATTAGCAAGCCGGAGACCATTCCCCCCCCTTTGACCAGATTAAGCGAATGATTTTCCTTGCGCCAGAACTTGACACAACCATATCTGGCTTTTTTTCTTTTTTTTCGCCCCTGTCGGCAACCGCCTTTGCTTTAAGTTTCTGTTTCCTCTTCTCATCTTTAACTTTTTGCACCGCATTTTTTGACTGTGAAGTTGCGCGGCCGCTGTTGGCGTGCAGTTTGACTTTTACTGCTTGTTTTTCACTCACCCGTCCATTTTTGTCGTTGGTTTTGACCCGTCTCCTTGTTTCCTGGTCCCCCCCTTCACGGCTTGAAAACCCCCCCCTCCTCCTTTTCCGCTGCCTCCCCCATCCTCAATTCCAATCTTTGGGCCGCATTCACCATTCTGAAGTTTTATAGGTGAGATCCAGTTTCCTTTCCCGGAAACCCCCATAGGATGTTTCCGCCGCTTGCCCTTGGTTTACCACGTGATTTTGCGCAGCCCTATTATCTCCCCCCCCCCCCCTTTGGCAGATGGAGATTTTTTCACCCATTTTTTTCGCGTTTGCCCCTGCGGATGTTCCTATTACCCATCTGTTTTGTCCCCGTATTTTGACCCTAGTCCTTACGTTAACTGTGGTCATATTGCTCCTTCCCTTTTTGCTGACCCTCCCCACCCCGTTCCTGCTTCCCGCAAACGCTCGATTAATATCGATTAGGCCTTCGTTTTGAAACTCCCATGTTGAAGGCCCCCGCGCTTTCTGTGATTCCACTGTCCGCGTTTTTGTAGGTTCGTCTTTCTTCTCCATCTCGTACCAGTTTCCTTCCCGACCGTAGAAATGACCACCTGAATTTTTTCGTTTTTCTGCATTAGTTGTTGTCTTTTCCCGTTAAACTTCTCCGTCCCCAACCCCCCCCTTTCCTACTGTCTCCCCACTGTCATGCTCGGCCCTCGTCCTCACGGCTTTTTGTTTCTCGACCAGAGCCACCGAGCACGATTCCTGTTCTCAAACCTCATCAGGTTTTTTTTTTGTCATTCCGAGCCAATTCCTTTTTCCCAAGCGCCCCCGCAGGGATCGTACGGTCTCTTGCCCAGTTCCCTTACCCCAGGATTACCTTTTTGCTTCTTTCGTGAATTCCCTTGGCATCGGTTCGATTTCTGACATTGCCCAACCCCCTTTTTATGTTTGCGTGTGCCCGCGATAGCAACCTGTAGATTAGAGTTTGTCTTTTCTTTTTTGATTTTTTCTGGTGTTGGCATTTCCGTTGCCTTAAAAAGGCTTTCTGCGCGTGATTTTATTCTTTTTTTTTCCTCCCTAAGTTGTTGTTTTTTGATCTCTCCTATGGTCCCCCCCCTAGCTTCAGCGCATTGTCTCCCCCCCTTCCTTCGCCGATGATCAAAGCTTTCTTTTCCGCGTTTCTTATGCGCCCCTTCCCAACTTACCCCTAAACATTTTTTTCCCCTCCCTCTTTAGTCAGGTAGGCCTGGGACCTCCCTTTTTTGTTTCATGAGGTACTTCCGTCGGCGGGCAACGTTCCCCTCTAGCATGCCCCTCCCTTCTGGCTTGACTGAGGTCTTTCCCCATAGTACTTAGACTTTTTCTTCTTTTTTTTTGAGCACCCGGTTTCATCCAGGCGCGGGCTCTGGTCCCGGTTTCTTTTCCCGCTCCTATTGTTCCATGTTGTTCCCGTCCCTTTCAGGGCACCCGTGTTTTTGAATGATCGTCGTCTTCATGTTTTACCTTTGTCCGCCTCTTTTTTTTTTCTTTTCGATTTTGCTCCCCTCCCAAACACTCCAGTTCTTCGGGGCGTTAAGGTCCGGTTTTGTTTGAGCCAGATACGCGAATCTCTTTTCTCATCCTATGTCCTGACATAAACTTTTTCCGCTTTTTTTCGGTTCCTTGCGTTGCGTTAACTTCCCTCCCTCGCCGGCCTTTTTTTGATCGGGTTTTGGATTACTTCTCTTATACAGCTCCTATGAAGAATATGTTTTACAACCGGTCCTGTTCTAGTTGACCAAATATCCTGCAAATTTGTCGAAGTCCTTTCGTTAGAAGTCCTTTCTCCCACCCTTTTTTCCTGGTCTATTTTAATGTGTTCGATACATTTGCGTTTTTTCCCAGAAGCCCCTTGGGTCGACTTCGGCGGTCCATTCTTTTCCCCCGGCCCCATTTTCTGCCACTAAGTCTTTTTTCTCCATCCTTTTTCTAATGTTTTGTGCCGCTGCTTAGTGAACAAATGTCCTCTCCCCATTCGTCTCCACTGTTTTCTTTTTTTTTGCGGTTTTTTTCCCACAGCGTCTCCCATAAGCCGGACCATGCTTGTTTCTGCCCCCACAACCCCTCTTCTTTTTCCAACCACTCCTCAGCCAGGCCTGGCCGGTTGGCGTCTTCCTCACATGGTCTTCAATCGTTTTCGCGTTCAAAGTTGCTCCCCTTTTTTTTTCTCCCCCCTTGATGAGGACTTGAAGGACGAGCTTTCTTCCTGTCTTCCCCGGTGGCCTTGCTTGCCAGTCTTCCAGCACCAACGAGGAATTTTCGTTTCTCGGTTATGAGAACCCTTAGTTTCTCTTCCCTTGTGTTTCAGTCCCGGTCCTGCCCCGCAGTCCCAATACCCCTTGGGAGCTTCACTGGATGTCAAAGGTTTTGATCTTCTTCCAGGACTTCCCCCCCCTTCCTCCCCTGTTTGTTACGTTTTTCAGGAAAACTATCCCCCCACCCTTTGTTTTTTTTGCTCCACTCCCCCTTCCGGCCGTGGGAAGCTGCCCCAGATATCCCTGACAGGCCAAGTTAGTCTCCAACCCTTCTTCCTGTCCCCCCCCGCAATATCTCTCTGGCGTTGTTTTTTCCTAATTTACGTTTTTTCTTTTCGGCGATTGTCGAACGGCACGCCGTTTTCATTTTTTGGACCTGTTATTGTATGGCATTGCTTCCGTTTTTTCAGAACAGTTTTCGCAGGCCCAGTTTTTCCCCCCCCTTGCTTAAGATACTGTCCCTTTTTCTTGATTCGTTGATAGTGCCTTCTTTTCCTTTTCTATTCCAATGGACTTTTCCAGCATGACTCCCCCTTCCGTCGCCCCATTATTCTGTCTTTTCGGGCCAGGTAGTTTGTCCTCCTTGTCTTGTCCTCTAGACTGACCTTGACGGTTATCTTTTTTCCGGTCTCTACAGCGATTTTGCTGTTTTGCTCCGGTCCCCATTTTCCACCTCACCCCCAACATACTTCTGACCCATGATGATTTCTTTTCCCCTTCGAAATATTTGATCCCCCTGTAGTTCTCTCATGGAGTTGTTTTTTTTACCTATAACCTATGCTGTCCCCAGGTTTTCCAGGTGACGACCGTTTGCCATTTGATTAAGCCGGCCTCTCTCTCCTGGCTTTTATGGGTCATCCGGTTTCAAAGGTTCTCTAGTTATTTTTGCCTCCCCCTCCCCCC
>Ga0179593_1300526_pt1 | contig 20667 bp, 9 predicted proteins | sample CZODoug2_1_08_16_FD_185931 | JGI IMG/M metagenome (GOLD analysis project Ga0179593, IMG submission 185931) | Vadose zone soil fungal communities from Angelo Coast Range Reserve, California, USA - CZODoug2_1_08_16fungal (PacBio error correction) | ecosystem: Environmental > Terrestrial > Soil >... | reverse complement strand
CTTCAGAACTGAACCTGTAATGCTCGCCGAAGCCCGTCTTCCAGACATAGATGCGGACGTTGGCTTTTCTTTCTTTGTGCAAGAGAGTAAAATTCCAACGATGGAGTCCCTCACCCTCCTTCAGTGTAGGCCTGCCGTATCGAGAATCGGTCGAGGAAGATATAGTTTGTTGCTCATGGAGTTTCCCGCAAGGACCATTATCTTAGTGTAGGTTCACCGTCTGGAAAAAGCAGGTTACCTTGCGCAGGATGAAATCTGCACCCTTTGGAGAGAAAAGCCCGACCTGTATGTCCCCGCACCTCTTATCCAGACTAGAGCCAATTCCCCGTCCGATCCCTTTTCCGTTAGAGAGTCGGCGTTTAACCCTCTTTCAATCCCTCTCAGGTTCTCTCCCCCCCTGGCCAAATCGGTTTAATGGAAAGAGGCTAGTCGTCCTTCCTTTCACACATGACTTTCCTTCGGATATCCTCTTATAGACTTCCTAGCAAACAGGCTTCGGCGAGCGTTTAAATCCGTACACTCCAGTAACGATTTTCCTCCCCGTCTCTGGGATGACGAGCAGACATACGGCGTCCGAGCACGATCTCTTTCTCACTGCGCGCATTTTTTCTCCTCCCCTCCCCACTGTGTTTGTGTCGTTGGGCACCGAGCTTCCGAGAAATTGGTCTGTTTACGCGGGAGCGTCCTCCTCCTCATTCGAGTCCTTCGACGACGCCCGACTCGTTGGAATCGTTGCCCACTTCTCCCTTGGCGTTTATCTAGAGCCGCCAGCACTTCGCTCACGTCGCTTCCTTTAGGGCCGTTCCTCGACACCCCGCCAATGAAGTTTTAAAATAGCCTCTTGGGAGCGAGTCACTCTCTTTCCGCAGAGTCCCCTTAATAACAACCGGAAGCCTCGACCTTGAGAGATTAGGATATTGTCTCCCCCTTTTTCTCGTCGAAGCGTTCTCTATTGCCTAGAGTAGTGAAGACTCTTCCCTTTCTCCCCCCCTTGATGTGAGTCCACGCAGCATATTCGGCGAGCGGTCATTCTTCAGTTTTTCCTATTCGCTTTTTCTTGGGTGGAATGCTCCCGGAAATCCTCTCCCCGGTCACGACTTTATTGGTTCTCATCTTCCTCAGAGATCGAGGGTCGGTTCGCCTCTGTTTCGTGATTAGGTTTGTTTCCACACCTAGGTCTCTCTTGGCTGTTGACTCAGAATAGAACTCACTCCCTCCGATCGCAAATTTCCATCCCGTGATAGGTACGACTGGGGCCCACGTTCTTTCACAATTTCTTACATTGCCTTAGTGTTCCCCCGTACAAGGTGCCCCCCTTTTTCCCTAGATACTGGGCATTACCCTTCTCGAACATTCCCGCGGATCACTCTCGGTGATGGGTTTGCTGCGTCGGTTCTGCCCCTCTCTTCCCTTTAGAGTGCTAGCGGAACGGAGGAGGTCTTTTTTTCCTTCCCCCGTTCCAAATACCACCTCCAATTCACTATTTTCCCTGGCGGATACGACCGACTGACTTCGGTCCCCGTTCGAACCTCTCTGGCTCTTCACCTCGTGTTAACCGTCTCTTAGAGTTGATCTTGGACACCCCAGTTTTCTGGTTAGCTTCCTCATAGATTGGTCATGGAAGAGTCACTTCTCGTGACGAAACCCACTTGTTACCCTACCCTGATTTTCACATCCAACGAAAGACACTCCCCCCCCCCCCCCCCCCGTATTGGTGCAGCACCGAAGCCATCATTAGCTGTTTATCTCCATCCTAAGACGTTTCTCTTTTGTGTAGTCCGGAAGACGCATGATGATAACATCCCCCCTCCGCAAAGAGATTGTTTTTGCCCAGTACAGTCCCCAACCGGTATTTCTCCTCTTCCCCACACTTAGATCTTTACTGATTCATTCCCCCTACTAAAGACCTCACTTCTCGTGGAAGGCTTTCTCCTCTTTCTCTCCTTTTTTACGCTTCTTCCCGGGAATTCCCCTTAAATGCAATCCCGCTGAAGTTGCGAACGGTCCGCTATCCCCCTTAAGAAGGCGTTCCATCGCCTCCGATTATTTTCCATCTGGTCTAAGTAATTCTCGCGGCCCTCCTTCTATCCTTTCCTCCCCGTCTCTATCTTTTCGTTTTGTTGAGAGATACTGTAAACCTTTCTCCCAGAGCGGCCTAGACGATTCCTGTCTTCGGGTACCGATGGCGGACCATCTGATTTACCCCCGCCTGTCTTGCATTTTCAGTGTATCGGACTTACGTCTTTTCCTAGTAGTCCGACGTTTCTTTCCTCCTCCCTGTGAAGGCGTCACGCGTTTAACAGACAGTAAAGGCCTTCGTGACTTTCTTTCCCTCTCTCGAAGTAGGGGAGAATGCCTAAGTTTCCTGATCCTTTCTCCGGTTTTGTGTTGACTAGCCTCCAAGAAATGTTTAAAACAGAATGGGAGTCCACCCTCGCGTGCGTCGTCCTTTTTGCCTCAGCATTGATGGCCGCGAGACTCGCTATTAGCGTTCGGACCCCCCCTCTCTTCGCGCGCCGTTGAAATGTCATCGTTTGCGCGATTTTGTGCCTTAAGGTTCGTGCCAAGTTTTTCTTCTCGCTGTTCGTAGTTCGTTGTGGGGTTTGGTGGGTTGTTTCTGCCGCCTTCTGCCAGGGGCGCACAGCGAGTTGCCCTTTTGAGCTGACCCCGCCACATCCCACTTAAGGAAGAATTCCGTGAGAAACCTCCTCGTCTGAGTTTTTTACGCTGGCATAAGTTCTAGTATGATGTCATGCGTTTCTGGCGACGACAGGCCGCCCCTTATCCCTGAGCCCAACCTGCCTCTTCCGTAAGAAAAATGTGCCCTCTTCTCCCCCTCAGCAGCAAATATGCCCTGATAGTGGGACCTTCTGGACCGCTTGATCCCGTTTGATTGTATCGGCTTCCTTTTTGAAACCAGTTGAGAAAGTGACCTCCTAGTTTCGTGACGCATTTTTGCCAGTCTACCCGGAACGGTTAAATTTCTCCCCGAAGCCTCCCGACTTTCCTTTAGACCGACTGGAGGGTGTGGCCCCTCACCTCCCTCTAAAATGAATGAAAGCTTACCGATTACCGACGTCGGGACTCCCCCCGCTCCCTTGAATTAGTTTGAATCGCACTTTTATGAAGAATTTAAGAATGAAGCTCCTATGGCAAGGCCTGACTCCGAAATTCAGCCCTACGACCTTTCTTCCCTCCTTGCTGTCTATCCAATGTATTCATGGGGACAGCGAGTGGTCCGGGCACTTCTCCGCGGCGACGCGCAGTCCCCCGAGATTTCCCTTCGAGATCCTCCTGTCTTCAGGGGGAACGTAGATGACGTGCTCAGGCATCTTTCCGGCATAGTGAGTACACGACTAGTTCCAGAGTCCTCGCGGTGAGCCCCCTTCTCACTTCAAAAGACCGAAGAGTCCGGTTCGAGTTTTCTCTCTCGCTTTTCCCTTTAGTCAGCAGACAAAAAGGTCGTGTACTTCTCTCTCCTTTTTCTAACCCCTCTGTTCAGCACTAAGGAGACCCTTGCGCGCCCTCCCCCCCCTTCGGGTAGAAGACAGCCTACAGGATTTTCTGCACGAGCCAACCAAACGAGCTGCTGCTTCTCCCCCTTCCTCTGCAGTAGATCCCTCGTTAGTGAGGAGAAGATCGACTCACTTTTATATTTCACGTAACGTACTAAAGACGTGGAATGATCTTGCCTTCTGTGTGACCATCTCGCCTCTAAGGTTTCCATATTCCGTATAGTTTTATGGGTCCCGGAAGCCGGAAAGGAGTTTTTACCTTCCGGCCGGGGTTTACATAGTACCTCTTGGGATCTCTCCTCTGGAGGAGCGTGACCAAAAGAAGAGCTGTGTCGCCTAGTCGCTTGCTCCTCTTCTCTTAGGCCCTGGAGACTTTTAATTTCTTAATGCGGATAACCGGAGGGTCCGCCTTTTCCCTTCGGCTATAGACTCCTTTCCCCTGGCCCGGTTGTTTTTTTTGACGCAAGCCTTTACTCCTCCTCCGTTCTCCCCGCAACTCTTTGGTCAAGGATATAAGGCACTACACTCCATAAGCGTCCCCCCCCCCCTTTCGAAACCACGGCCCGCATGAGGTCTGAGTCAACAGGACCCCCTCTCCCTGTAGTCTGCCGGCGCCTTAAGTGCTTCTCTCTTCCACGACTCATCAAACGAAGAGGTAAGTGATGCGGCGGCTTCTTCCTGCATTTAGTTTATAGACTAGGACCCCCTCTTCCTCCCAGACACGGTCCCGCGACCCCCCCCCTTCCGTCCCCTTACGACCCCTCCAAACTCGTACGAAGTGATAGATGATTTAAGTTACCAGTCCCCTCCCCCTTTCTTCGCTTTTTTTAGTTTCAGTACCTTGATCCCATAAGGGTAATCGGTTCCTCCCCTGGGCAGCTCGATGCCCGCTGTGTCCCGATTTGCACTCCTTCAAAATTTCAGCGAGTACCTATTAACCCGCGGCTTTTTTTTCTTCGAAAGGGACCCCGGCTCTAGAGCGGCGAGTCCCCCCTTCTCCACTCTTTCTTCGAACATTCACGTGCGAAGATGGTATTTCTGTTTTGTCCCACCGAGTAGGTCGACCTTCCTTGAATCAATACCTCTGGAACCCCTCCACGTTCCTCTAATGTGTTGAAGATAAGTGTTCTCGCCGTATTTTACCCTCAGTCAGAGATCCCTACGTTCAGAAAAAAACCCCCGAACCCCCCCGTGTTGATTATGTGCCAAACTCTCTTTTCCTTTTTAATCCTAAATGTTGTGCTCGAGATTTTCCTCAGCCCCCGGGGATTTTTAGACGGTTGGTGGCATGCAAACGCCGCGATGATAGATGGACTTAGGTCACTTTAACTGTAGCGTCCCCCGTCCTAGGTTTTTGCTTGGTTGGTAGTGGAAATTCTGACTTCAGTCCGTTCTAAAGAAGGACGTCCATTTCCCCACGCTCGCATTGCAGCATTCTTCTAAGGAGGTTCTTTTCTCTTTTCTTCGAGTTCGTTCGTCGATCCCTCCCTCGCCTCTTTCTCGTCTCTGCCATCGCATATGAAGGTCTTGCTTTTCTTCTAATCTCGTTCTCGTTTCTGCATCGTTCGAACCCGATTTTCCCTTGGAGACGACACGGCTCCCCCCCACCCCCTGCAAACGCAGCTGAGATAGTGATGCAGTCTGTATCCTCGAGCACTGTTCCTTTACCAGTACTCTTGTACGTTGAGACGTCCTAGGTTTGATTTTTTCTTCTGCGTTCCGTTCTATAAGAAATTGCCCGCTGAAGTTGATAGAAGACCCCCGGTCATCGCCTCTGAGGTCGTTGGATTCGTCGTGTGTTTATCTGCAACCTTCGGGTTCCCCCCCCCCCAATCATGAAACATTCTAGAAGGTGTTTCTTTAGTTAGAGACCCTATTTTTGGGCCGTGTATGACCTCCGGCTAGCGTTTTCAGATGTCCTGAGGGTTGCCGGAAACGCTTTCTAGTATTGAGTACGCAGTCTTCTTTCCCACCGAGCAGGAGCTGAGACGATAGTTGACCCCTGAAGTAGTAGAGAATTTTATAACCCACCTTTTTTCAAGCCCTCTTCATCAAGTCTTCCGGCATTCCCTCAAAGCGAAAGGCGGCTATCCTTTTTTTCATGCCTCGACCTCGCCAGATAACGGAAAGATTTTTTTCCGCTTCGCCAATTCCACATTCGGCCTGCGCTCCCCAAATTGGCTCTTCAAGAACCCTGCCTTTTCCCCCCCCCCTGCCCGGCTTCTTAGGTTGCCTCCCCTACGCGATCCTTCATATGGAACTTAGGGCAGATGTATAACCCCCCTAACCCCCCGTGCCAAGATAATCCTCTGCTGTGCGTACTCTCCGCTCCTCCTCATACGGCGCCTTTTCAGCCGCACAGCGATCTGATACCCCCTTTCTGCTCCAATAAGAAAGATCTTTGATGTTGTCGCCTTCGCGCGCCGTTCCGGTAGAAAAGAATATGATTACTCTCTAGCCCCAGCGTCTTCCCGAGGATTTGCGAATATGTCCTGCTTTTTTCCTCCCCACCCCCTTCCTAAGCGACCGTGGTTTGCCCTTAAACTCTTTTTTAAACCTTTAGTCGCTGTCGCTAGAATTTCTTACGATTCCGTGCCCAAGTCTAAGTGACTTTATGGGTCGCGGCCTAGAACCCTCCTGGACTTGTCCAGCGAAGAGGGAGAGATCCACGATTGCCTCCAGCTTGCCGTATACCGTTATAACACGACACCTTACAAGATCCCCTCAAGCGAGAGCTGTTAACCCTATCTCGTCGTCAGGCGCTCGAAGATATTGCCATGGACAATTTTTTTATACCACGAGTTTGTAAGCAAGTTTCCCTCTAGGATCGGCGCGCTGTCAGTCCTTTCCTTCTGTCCGCTGCGTGGGACGTTGCCTGCCAGCCTAACCTCGCGCCCATTGACCAGTCTATTGCCCTTCTCCTCTTCGAGATCAGTTTTTGTGTTTCCCTCCCGCGCTTCCTTTGCAGGGCTGTTCTTCCCCAAAAAATAACCGTAGTGCGCTGCTTTTCGTTCGAACGCGCTGAACCGATTTCACACGGTTTTCCTTGCGTTCCGGGGTAGATTGTCCCCCGTCCCAGACATTCGTGATCCCTTTGATCCACCTCCCACGTTTGCACCCCGTACGCACGGAAGATCTGACTGGCAACATTTTTTCTGAAATTTGACCTTCTCTCGAAGGGCTTGTTGCCCCCTGGCGCTACGTTAAAGTTTGCGGATGTGAAGTTTTTTTGTTACTCGTTTCTCCCTTTTGCAGGAGGCGGCGGAAAAAATAAAAGCGACCTTGCAGGTCGTTTCTCTTTGCTCGGCCCGTTGCGTCCAAGATTTTCTGATCCTCGTTCTTTTTTAAACGGCGGCCTGTGGTCGCTCGGTTCCACACCCTCCCTTAGAGTGGCTTCGAATCGAACCCCCGGCGTCGTGGTTTTCTCCCTTAGACTTCCGTTCCCCGCCGACACAAAACGTCCAAGCCACGCTAAAGCTTTCCCCTCCTTTGAACTCCTTCCTAGCCTGAACGCAAAACGGCGGGGGAACGGCTTTGGTTCGACCGAGAGACCCGAGATTTTTTCTCCCGGAAGCTGCCCCTCTTAAAACTACGGACGTTCCAGACTCTTTGAAGTTCCGGCCGAGTTTATCCAAACCCCCCCCAAGTCTTTCTTGATTCCCCCACTCTTATCGGAAAGAGGAGTTACTTCCTTCATAAGCCAAAGGACCTTTTTACCCCCATATGCGACATGGCGCCCTGCTCATTGTCCGACTTCCCCTACGAGGAGGAGAGTCAAACTTCGCACTTCCGCCTTCTTTCTGACCGGTTAACGTTTCCCCTGTCCTGCATGACCATAATCTGAGGTAGGCCATCTGTTTTTTTTCCCCTGACGAATACTTGCTAGGCCCTCCCTCTCCTTGATCGACCGGAAGACCTTCTCTTTTCTAATCACTAAGTTGTTTTGTTGTGATCTCTCCCCCTCTGTCGTAAAGTGTCTTTTTTGCGTTCTTTACTTTTCAGGAAAGCCACTCGTTGCTTCGACCGCCTGCGTTTTTTCGGAATTCTTCTTTCCTCGGACCTGGCAATCCGCTCTAGTAGGAAGTTCGTCTTCCCCTACCCCATCTGAAGTTTTTCCCCTTTTCAGTTTACCCTCGGAGTTGACCCCAGGATATTGAAGACATTGCTGACGGTATAGATCTTCCGTTGAAAGCATTCCCAGCAGCTTATACTTCTCCTGCGTGGTGTTTTGCCTACCAATGTTTGAGTGAACAAATACGGTCCGTAATTTCACCCTAAGTGATGTTTCCTGGAAACCTAGGAGTCACGAAGCCTTGACTTTCTTCATTTAGGTCCCCCCCCCCGGAGTAGATGAACCGCCTTTTTTTTTTCCCCCCTTGCATAGAAGGCGGGAGGATGTAAGATGGTGGTTTTTTTTTGCCACGTTTTTTTTCTTGTTCCACTGGTTTCGGCGATAGTAATGTTAAGCCCCCGTTACCTCTGATGAGGTGTTAAAGCAGTTAATCTTGACCTTTTTTTTTAGACCCCACCGGCTCCTTGTCCCAGGACCTTCCGTAATTACCCTCCTCCCCCGATCGTTTAGGTGCCGCATTTGTTGTTCTCGACGTTCCCCCGTGTCAGTCTTTTTTTCTTTCCGGCGTTTATGTAGAACTCTGACCTACTTTCCCATCAGCCGAGAAATTGAACTAGTAGCCAACGGGAAAGATGGTTTCATCCAAACCTTCTCTCCTATTCCCGTTCGATGTCGAGTCTTTTTTCCGCTTCATTTTGAATCTCCGAGTCTTTAATGTTTTAATTGTAATTTTTCGCCACCTCCCAATGGGCTTTTTCCACCCCTGTGTGAAGCGTACCACAAGGAAAGCGTAATGCCCCCTTTTCTTTCTTCGCCTCCGTCTCCCCTCTCGACTCTGGAGTTTTTTGGACACAGCCCGCAGTTCCAACATGCTGCGCTCGGCGTTTTCACCCCTCTCATCCGTCGAGATTCCCAAGAAATCGTCCAGGTCGTTGTTTCTGTTGTTTTTTTTCTGTCCCGCCGCCTCTTTGACAGCGCCTCTCTGACCGCGCGCCTCGAATTAGCGAGCGCTTCTCTCGCAACATCAGGGCTAGGAAACTTGCAAGACCCTCCCGACTTTTTTTTGGGCACGAGATCCGTTCGGTGACATCGACAGCGACTTGTAGACTTCTCTTCTAGCGCTGTTGTTTTTCTTCTCAGTCCCCAGATGACTATATTGAATTGCAGGCAACTGTGTATTCTCTCCCCTCCCGAGTGTTGTGACGGCCTTTTGTAGTTCGCGTTTTGCTCTGACCCTCCGACTGCAACTTTCTGAATTTTTAGTGATAGAGGGTTTCGTCTGCGCACGGATATCTCGTGACACGAGTTCTCCTGACCACGACACTTTCTTTCCAGCTGCATAGATGGACCCTCCCTTACTTCGAAGAGTCTAACCCTCTCCAAGTGTGTTTACCTTTCTCTTCCTCTTGAACGGAGTCTTCCCCCGCTTCGTTACCCCACGGTGGCGAGAAGCTTAAGTCGAGTCAAGATCTCTTTTCCTGATCTTCGAAATAGAATATTTTTCTCCCCCAACAGCAGGTTACTGCTTCTTTTTTTTTTCTGTCCATCTGTTTTCTAGCCCTTCTCTCTTATGGTAGCCTGCGGACATACGACTCCAGGCCAGTCTTCTTTCAGGAGTATTTATTTTCATAGTTTTGTGCCTTTCTGCCGACTTAGTTGGAGAGCTCCCCCCCCTTCAACACCTACACGTCTTGGGCTGAATGTAAGGTAGAGCTCCGCCCCCTCCAGGGAAGGTCTCCTGGTTTCCGTTGATTGTTCTGATAACTTCTTCGTAGCTTGGCGCGAACTTCTCTCCTCCGTAATTTCAGTTCTCTTGTGACTTAGAGTGACCTACCCTCCCGGTAGAAGAATTCGACTTGACTGCTCTCCTCTCCAGGACGGTCTTTCACACTCCTCCTCAAGCGGGCTCGACTTTATCCCCGGTCCAGTCCTTTTTAGGCGCGGCTCCCCCCCCGAAGGGCCGCTACCCATCAGAATCCCCCACCTCCTCTAATGAGGTCCCTGATGTAACGGAGGCAGAGCAAGTAGAGGAAGTCTTCCCCGAGCGCCCCCCACGGTCCCAACCGTTTCAAGATTTTGGTTTTTTAGCGACCAGACCCTCTTCCCCCCCCATAACAATGTAGAATAAGTGTCTTCGGCGAGTTATTTTTCCCCTTCCTGCAAACGCCTTTATGATCGAGGCCTTTCCCGGTCCGTAAAGCCTAGGTTCGGGCTCATCCCTGAAGAGCTCCTTCTAGGAACTTCTTTCGACCTTTCACTCCCATGCGCGTCGACGCACTTCTATCGCGTGATGCTTTCTCACTTTTGGTCACGATATTCGAGGCTCAGATTTCCGGTAGTGTAGAAATTTATTCCAGCACGCTTCCGGACTTTTTTTCCAACTCCCTGAGGTCTAACTGCCGTTCCGTCACTCCCGTCTTTCCCATTCCCTTTAAGAAAAGGTTTTTCCCTCCCCCCGTGCGCCCCCGGCGTTTCCCCGCTGACCGAGCATTTTTGCATACACAGTCTTCCAAGTGTGATATGATTCCACTCTCTCTCTTCCTCCCACTTTTTTTGTTTTTTATATCGTACTAAATAAGGGTTTGCGAATGACAGTCCTCGATACTCTCCCTTGGCGTATTCCATCGGGCACGGAGCTTAACCAATGGAGCTCTATGTGCCCCTGGTCTTGACTTCCTGCATGTTCCTAGAAGAGTGCTCTCATTAAGGCCCCTTTTCACCCCTGGAAGATTTGCCAGGATGGACTCCCTCCGGGCTTACGGCGACTTTCTCGTCTTTCTGTCCCATTTCTTCACCATCCCAGATACGACGAGCCGAGTCCAAGAACGAGCTCCCTTCTTGCTCTCTTTCCAAGTGGCGTTCGCCGGGTAGACCCCTCTTTTCCGGGGCGCCCAAACAGGTTCACTTCACTTCCCCCCCCCAGCAAGAACGATGTGTACTCTTCTAAGCTTTTATCCCCTTTTTCTTAATTAACCCTAGAGTGGAGGTAGTCTTTTTCCCCGTCCCTCCTCTCGGACGGTTCGCTGGCTCGCGGTGGTTCCTTCGAGCCCGACGAAGAATTCCCCGTTGATAGAGAGTCTTGACCACCTTTCCAAATCTTCTGGTAGTGGTCTGTTCCGCGGCCAGTTTTATCCTTTCGGGGACCTGGTTTTCTCCTGGAAAATTATCGTCCTTTCTAGGTCCTTTCTTCTAGAACATCTGTTCCGGTTAGAGGACTCCTCCTATCTTTTTTTTGGCCTCAGAAGGACCACTTCTGATTAGTCGGTAGGTACCCCAATCTTCTACCTATCGTTCACGCGCAATTTCTTGGCCCTAGTCCCGGTCCTTTCCGTACTTAGCTCGGAAGTGACTCCTCTCCATTCTGCATTACCCGACTCAGTTTTCTAACTAATGGTCTCGATCCTTATCCATACCTGAACCTTGATAGACAAGGTGTTCGTCCTTTCCGTCCCCGTCACATCTTCCCTTTGCTATCAACCCCCTTGAAGACTTGAGGAATCCTTCCTGAAGGAACTACCTTTCGATTCTACGATGTTCGCCCTCCCCCCCTCCGCCGATACGTAATTATTGCCAAACGGAAGAGGGAGTCCTATTTTGTACATACTCCAGAAAGGTCCGATTCATTCTTGCTTCTGGGCTGAATAGGAAGTTATAGATACTTCCCTATTTTCTCCCGTCCCTAGCGCGTGCTAGTGGCCGCAGGCGTTATCTCACCCGATTAGTGTTTTTTTCGGACGTCGCAGTTAGTTTCCGCTTCCTCCCCGCTTTTTTTATTCCGGTTTCGCCCAGCGTGCAGGGAGCATGTAAGTAGAGGCTCTCTACTTTTTAGACGACCTTTTCTTTCCCCCAGGGACTCTTTTCATGAGGACCTTAGATAGCGACCCCATCCGTCCTCCAGCTGACATTCCACCAAGTGGCTGGGTTCAGCTGAGACCCTGATAGCCCCATCCCCCGCCGTGCGTGATTAGCTAAACGATTGGAAAGCAAGATTATCACGTTCATCTGCACCCCCGGTGCCCGGCCTCGTTTAGGAGAAGAACCTCCTATTTTTTTATTACGTAGCAGCGTCTCCTTGACCGTACAGTGACCACCATTCGAGTGAATTCCTCGCCTATTTTATTGTGTCTAAAAGAGATCAGCTACTGCTATCGTTAGTTCCCCGTTCTCCCCCCCGGTCCTCGGTCCCCGTACATGAGGGTTGTATTGACTTCTCCCTGAAAGAGCGCATTGACACGACTCTGGGCCCTTCCTGACGTGATCTCCCTTGGATGCTTTGCCATCATTGGCTGTCTCCCCACCCCCCCTGGGATCGCGAGAACCTTTTTCTTTTTTCTTATCGCATCCATGGTCTTTTTACGGGCGTTTCCTAGGGCTTGTGACAATCTCCCTTCTCGTTTTTTCCCGTGCTACCTTCCCAGTTGCCCCATGCCGCCCGCGACGTATGGAGGGATAAATGAGCCAAATCGCCCGGGGACCTGAGTGGGGTTGCCCTTCGCCATCTTTTCACGTTAGGAACATTAGCTTTTTGGTCATTTATAGTGGCTGGTTTCGCTTGGGTTTTTACTTTCCAAATACAACGAAGGCATCCTCGGAACTTCGTCTCCCATCGGCCCCAACCCTGCCCTGCGGAGTGAATATCCTTTCGGCCATTACCTCATCGTGGGAAAGGAGAGCCTTGGCGTCGCTCGGACCAAAATTAACTTCCTGCCCCCTCCTGATTATTTGGAAGGACGAGAAGTATTTTCCGAAAACACCGTTCCCCCAACTTGAAAGAGTTACCCCTCTCGCCCTTATATGACTTCCAACCAATTGGTTCGCGCCTCTATATTGGGTTCGAACATTCCTCTCCTACGCTTTTCCCGCGCCCGCGCCCCCACCACGAGAACTAGATTGCGCGTAACAGGCGTGGGTTACCCCCTACCCTGGTTATGGGTCCTTAGCTTACACACGCTATGAAGTTATCCCGCTGATGACGATTATTCCCTCTTCTCCCCCTCAGACCTTGTCTTTCCCTCATAGAAAATGGTTTCCTTCTATATTCGCGGGGAAGCCTTCGATCCTGATCCCTTCCGTCAATTCGTTCCTATGATCTTTAAGTCGCTTTTCCTCCTCGTGCCAGACCGTCCGGGTTTTACGACGGGACATCTTCCCCCAGCATACTCTTCCCTTCTTCTTCCTGCCGTGAATAGACAGGTTTGACGACACGTCTCTATCTTGTTAATCTTCTGTTGTTTCGGATAATCCTGATTTTAAGCTCTAGACCCCCGGCCTAGCCGAAGTAGTCTTTTCGCGGTCCCCCCAAAATGTCCCCCGTTGCGATGCTGTCTTACCCTTTGTGCTTATTTCTGAAATTAATAAGTTGAGCGCCCTCTCAATAGTAGCCGGAAAAGTTACCCCATATAAAGAGCTGATTTTCCTTGCCTGCTTGACGCATTCATTATATATCTACGTATGCCAGCAAGATGGACCCATCTTGTTACTTCCCTTTCGTGGTATCTAAGTAAAAGACCAGTGGTGTTGTAACCCCCCCTTCTTCTGGGTCATGCCCACCTGGGCGTATTCCTTTGCTGACGACCTCTTCACGACCCTTCTCGGAATTATTCATGTAGTACCCAATTTTGGGATAGCCATTGACTTTTATTGACTGCTCTGACCCTTCCCCCCGGATTAAGATGTTGAACATAATTTTTTTTTACCTTTGTTTACGTATACTATTGATAGTAGGCGGACCGCGTCGATTTCCTCGCCCAGTCGTTTTTTTTTTTTTTTTTTGTTTGTTTACCACTTTTTCCCCCGAGTCCTGCACCTTGATATCCGTTTACGGTCCATCCGCAGGATCTTTCGTAAAGACTCGTCCTTCGGTGGAACCGTTTATTTTTTTTTTTTGTATGCGATATTTCTGTGGAAGGTGCCGTCCCTTCAACGTAAAGTAGCCCGAGCCCCTCTGTAAGGAACCCTTTACGTGATTCTGAAAAGAACCTTTCGCGATCCCCGGTTCTGTCTATTTTTTCATGTACGCGCCCTGAATTTGTAGTACCTGGTGCCCCCTGTTTAGTGATTCCCCTAAGAGAAGGTTTTAGCACCGTGTGTAGTGTACCAAAGGCTCGTCCCCCCCTTTTATTCGACGTATATTCATCAAGACGAGGGTTTGTACAGCCCCTCTAAAATTCTTTTCAGTTTTTCACCTAGATACTCTCGGGGGCTCGATCCCCTAAGGTCCATTTTCTTCTCGCTTTGGTTAGGATCACCCAGCCCGAATGCCCTTCCCTCTATGCCGCGATGAAATGAGATCCCCGCCTTTAGTTTTCTTCTAGAAACACCGTAGGAGAGACAGCGCTGAAGTTCCTTCCGTTCCACTATGCTCAGACGTGAAGAGAAGGGTGAAATCGTCGCCTCTCTAGAAGGTGGTGTTTCTTTCCAAGTCGACGTCAGAATTTTGGTGAATATGTCCCTTTTTTTATCTCTCTAGACCCTAGTGCGTAGGGGGTGTCCGAGTGCCAGCGATCGAATGAAAAGGACTCTTCCTTTTTCCTTGCCCGGGTTGGATCCCGGTGTACTCCCCCCGTGTGGCCACGCTTTACGAATTCGGAAAAAGGGTCTAGTACGACTTCTCCTCCTGACTTAATAGCTTCCCTCCTCTAAGTCCAGAATCTAACCTTCCCTTGGGCGACGATTTAACGGCCGCAACCGAGAACCGAGTCCTTTCCCTTCTATAACGTATGAAGTAGCAATCGTTGGAAGGAGCCTCTCGAAGTCTCGACTTCCCTCCCCCCCAGCCTTTAGGATCTTTTTTCTGTTCGGTTTCGAAAAGATAGATTGCAATATTCCTTTTCTGCTCTTTGGATCGGCGCACTCTTTCTAATGCCATCGCCCGAAGGAGGAGGGCTATCCCCTAGTAATGTGCGCCTTGACTTCCGCTTGGGTTGTCTTCCTTACAAGACTCTTTCTTTTCTCTCTTCTAGTTCTAGAACAGTATCGAGGTTTGAACCGGACAGGAAAGGGTCCCCTGCTTACCAGATTGCTCTTTCTTAGCTATCCTGCTCTCCCCTACGCTTTTCCCTCGCAAATCCTCTCTTTGACCGACTCTGAGTAGTGACTAACCGCCTGCGGCTCCTTCCGGCCTCTACGAGTCGTTCCTTTCCCACCGGCTAAGATTCCTCTTCCCCTTTCGATTTTTTTTCACTTAGTGAAAGTGTCCGGCGCCGACCCCAGAGGTGCTAGCCACTCCCCCGCCACGACAACCAGACCCTCCATCCCCCCCCTAAGAGGTCGTGATGTGCCGTCGTGATAAAGTAGCTTCCCCTTTCTCTACTCTACCCCCTCGCGCCCCAGAGCCGCGAATATCCCGACCCCCCCCGAAACCTTTAAGCTCCTCAGTTCTCGAGATCATCTAACCGATCTCTTCTGAAGTGACGTGAAAATGCCGTTTTCATCGGTTTATCCCTATGAATTGATTCTAGCGATGAGAGTTAACTAGCGCACTTAATATGCCTGCTTTCCTTCGTCCGTACTCTTCGTAATCTGAGGCAGATAAAGTTACCCGACCTCCTCCTACTTCACTTACGGCGCAGTCAGGGTAGTCGTATCACCTGGCGATTTCCCCTTGCCGTCTGTAGAACGACGACGACCCTGATTCATTCAATCACCGTCTGGCCCATTCGGACTCTCACTAAAACGGTTGCTTTGAGAAGAACTACTTCTCCGAGCTCGCGGCGGGTCATTTCAAACCCAAAATTCTGGGAGAAAAATCTATCTTTTCATTTCCATTTCCCTGTTGTGTTGTTGAGTCTTAGTATAATAAGCCAATTTAAGGTTTGTGGCTTGCCCGACGCCTCTATTCTCGCCGCGGCAGTACCGTAGTGCGCGTCCACATTTCCCAGGCCGTTGGTGCCATTAGTTTTGAATGAAGATCTCCCGGCTTACCACGAGACGGGCCAGGGTCTTCCCTCCGGACGAGACTTTTTTCAGACTCATAATGAGCGGCACCGCGGAGAAATGTCTCTTTCGTTTTTCGACCCCCAATAGAGATCTAGCCCGAGAGGAAAGAACTCATGATTTTTTTCTCTCTTTCCTTTTTCTTAACGCGCTGCATCAGTAGTCAGAGGGCCAAAGTCCCCGGAGGGAGAACTCCCCGGTTCACCGCAAATAGTCAGCCAACAGATATAGTTATTGTTTTGCCCCTACATCATGGAACTATGTAGTAATAAGGGGGTAGTCTGCTCAGTGAAGAGTGGGAAGCTTTCTGCCGCAGCTCCTTGAGTTCTCCACTCACAACTTCAGTCTCGCGACTTTCGTCCTGGCCTAAACTTACCTCTTAGCCTATTTGTTCGGAGTGAGCTTTCGGTTCGTCTCCTGAGCCCTGCGGGGCCAAAACGATTGTCAACCTTTCCTCCACGTTTGATACGGGCCTGGCGTATCCCTCTGATTTTGTTTTTTTTGGGGGACGTCCGACCGCTCGCGTTTGTACCAGGCACATGACCGGCAACTCTGGCTCAAAGAGTATGTGTTTCGTTTAAGCCAAGGCCCTTTTGCTTGAATTTCGCGAGACTTGCCTCTGAACTGTGGTCCTAGTGCATTCCTACTCCTACCCTTAGAAAATGCCGTGACCCTCTCTTAGTTTCGAATCTCCCTTCCAGAAGTGTCTTTCTTTCTCCCCCAGGCCCATCTGCAACCATGGTCGATTGATCGCCTTGTTGGCACCTTGGACGGCTGACTCCCCCCCTTCCCACTGCCTAGGCAGGCAATTGAACACGGTGGGAGATGGTACCACCTCCAGACTCTGATCTAGCCTTATGGTGGAGTTCAGAGCCGTCGATCATGATCTCCGACTCTCTCTTGTCTTTACGCCCCTGCGCGCATGAGTGTACAGCAAGAGTGTTTGTAGCGGCTCTCTAACGTTTTTCTAGTCCTTCCCCCTCACTGGTATCGTTAGCGCTCCTGACTTTCTTGCTATCCTCTATGAAGTCGTCTTCTCCCTAAGGAAAGGCGTGCCCCCAGTATTTCACTAGTTGCCAGATGCCTTGATCCCTTTAGCTATCTCCCCACAGAAGCGCGACTTCTCCGTTTCCCTCGGCGGGGTCGCTTTGCCAGAGACAGCCTGAAGATGGAAAAATCGTAAGCGGGCGAGTCCCCCCCCCCCCGTAGAGCCAGCAGATGAAGTTTCACGTTTCCTTCTCCGGAAGCCCTGAAATTTTATTTCTATCTCTTCTCCCGTCTCTTCCTCCAATATCGAAGTTTCGTGCCCGGGCAGACCCCCTAGCGTCAAGTTCTGTTCATACTCTGGTTATAGCCGCCCTCCCTCTAGGAGATACCGTTTTCATAGCGAGATGGCGAGTATAGGATGCGTTTGGGAGGGCCCCTGATCTACCAACAGAAAACGTTACACTGTTCTTCTTCTTTCCGAGGAGCTTGTTTGGACCGGCCCTCTCTTCTGAAGGTTGCTAGGTACAACACCCAGTCGGGCGCGGGTCGTAGTATATATTAGCTTTTTTAATCCTTTTTGGTTTCCTTCCGTTCAACTTCTCACCGAGCACATTCTTTTCTGTCCCGTACTAGGTTCCCAGTCCCTCCAGCGAAGCTATGCTCAACCCTCCTCCTCTCCATCGCACTGAGCGAAGGTGCGGTGACGGGCCGCCCCCTCGTTCCCGCTGTAAGAGTAGATTTGCTCGCTTTGATAGGGCTATTCGTTTCCCCCTTTTTTTTTCCACACCCAGCAGAACCATAGCATGGTTCATCACGCGACTTCTCCCCTATTCCCAAGAAGAGTTTTCCCTATCTTTCGTCCCCTGGACCTTCTGAGTCGCGTGGGCGTTCGCCCCTGGAAGATGACTGAGGGGCTCTTCCCCCCGCATTTACGGGGTTTTTCTTGATTTCCAGCGCGACTATCAACAACGAAGAACCTGATGGCACATTCTTTCAACCTCCGCTCCGTCTTTCAGTCACCCACGTCTTGAGGCTCCGCGGGTGTCGAACGAGTCGAAGAGGTACATAACTTGTCTTCCCCCTTACGCCTCTACTAGGGTTTTCCTTAAAAGCGAAGATCACCATCCCCCCCCAGTTTTCTTCTTCGAGTCAAACAAGCGGAAGCTCTCTGCACTTTTTTCCATCTTAATATCTAAAGCAAAGAATGTAGCTCCGGCTCCCCCCCATTTTGCCCCGCGATGTATATGAGCTCCAGTCCCTCATTGCCAAGCCCCCCCCCCCTACCTAATAAGAGGGTCAGACTGCATCTCCAGTCAGAAGTGCAGGCGGTCATCTACTAGTTGGGCCTCTTGTCCCCTCCCCCCTTTGACTAATTAGGAGACCTTTTCTTCTCCCCTTCACCTCCCCCCCCTATTCTCTCCCTATTTATACTATCTTTTCTTTGAGATCGATGTCAGTACAGGTACGTCCGCGCGTCCTCTCCTCGTGTTGAGAGTTCCAGTTCCTACTCGGAGGCTCTTTCGGACCTTTCTTCTTCGTCCTTCAGCCTCCTAGTATTCGTCTAAGTGGGGCCTTCTCACTTCGCTCGTCCCCTTTCGCAGTAAATGAGCTGTTTTGACGACCTGCTTGCTTGTAGCCTCTTCAAGTATTTGAAAGAGCAGAAGAGGATGGGGAACCCCTCTTCCCCCTGATTTTTTAAACCCCTCTCATGGACTGGCCCCCCTCGGTGATGCGGAGGTACAGCTGCTCGTACCTTTCCCCCGTCCCCTCTTTGAGGAATCACCTGACATTTTCTGCGCGCCCACGCAAGTTTTGCAGGCATCGACCGGCGCGGAGGTTTATCTGTTGGGTGTACAACAGTTTTCTATTTATGCATCCCCGTGACGCTCGTCGATTTTTCATGCTTAACCCAGAGCAATCTGAAAGAGCTCAACGTTCAACCCCCAGTGCTCGCCACTCGCGGTACAGGCCTTGATTTCTGCGCCTCCTCTCCTTATTGGATGGTAGAGCTTCTGAGTTACTTCTCTTTTTCGTTGATGTGGCGTGAGTTCCGTTTACAGTAGCACTCAGACCGAACTACCCTTAGTAAGAACAACTTTCACACTCTGATACCCCAGTGAAAAGTTATTCCTCTCCCTTCGGTATGAGTCATGTAGTAAAATTCAGAGAGGTCCCCTCTTCGGTTTCTTCGTGCCACCTGTAGTGAGAAACATCCCCCGAAGTTGGGTCCTCGGTCCCTTTAGTACCGGGCAGGTTTCTGCGACCGCTCGCCTAATAATAGAGCGGACCTTCCTGTTGGGAAAATTTTCCCCAAGCGACAGACTTTTCGCTCGGCGTCCCCCCCCCTCCCACGATCACGTCTGGCGCGTCCCAGACGGTCCCAGTAAGGTAGGAGCGATCGTCTAGAAGGCCCTTCCAACAGCGAATATTTTCCATCGTCCCTCTTCTGAACTGTAGAGACTTCCGATAAGTTTTCTCCCCTTATCGCTGGATTCTTACCGTAAATCTGACCTTAGAGAAGGGGCTTCCCTTTGACATATATCCCGAATAATTCTACAAGCTCTCCCCCATCTTCCTTTGTTCGGGAGTTCATTCCCGATTAAATCCTCTTTTGCCATTCTTCTGCAGATACTGCTACATCGTGATTGGGCAAGAGTGGTGGTTTTTCCTATGGCCGACTAATTCACGCCTCCCGTGATCTTGACTCTGCAGGCGCGCTTTTATTTAAAGGGGATTAATCTTTTTACCATTATCCTTCTCCACGAAAGCTTTTCTTGAGTCATAGCCACTAATCCCCTAGTAGAATCTAGGCCCAGCTGCCGTCTCCCGCTCCCCTAGGGTATACCAGAGATTCTCTTGCCCCTCCCCCCCGGCGCACCAACTAGATTCCTTCCTCCTCCCCCCTACACCCCCCATCCTCACCAACGCTCTCTTCACCACACCCCCCCATCTCCCTCCCTACCCCCTCCCCGGTGTTGGGTGGTTTTTTTTTTTTGTTTCTTGTTTGGTTTAGTGAGATGAGCCCCCTCGAGAGAGTCCCCCCTGAGCCCTTTTCGTGCAGGCGCAGTCGCCGTATCTAATCGCAAAGGCTATCAAGAAGCTCTGATTATTCCTTTCTCTAGGGTTTATGTCCCCAATATTGCCTCCTGGGCCCCCCCCCTAATTAAGGCCCGGAGGGGGAAATAGTATCAATCCGACGGAGCATCCTGGGAGGCGCCTCAAATGACGGTTTTTTCTTTTTAGAGCAGGCTCTGTGTTTGACGTGGCGAGAGAGTCCCAAGACTCGTGTTGCGATTGCTTTCTAGGTTTGTCTTCGATCACGTACTTTTCAACGGCCCTTTATCCGACGTTGAACACCTGATTTGACAAATTCTCAGGTCCCGGAGAACTCCGATCTTACTTCCGTTATGGCTCACTTCTCGTGTTGACGACGAGTTTCCTCCTACGAGAATGCCGCCTTTTGCCCGTGGCCTTATTGCATAGACCGCGTGCTCCCTGCTTCCCCCTGACACGGCAGGGGATCTGCTCCCCAGTTCCGGATCAACAGGAGCATTTTTTTTTTCCGTCTGCCACATGAAGGTGCTCTCGTCCTCCCCCTCCCCTCCTCCCCGACAAATAGAAGCTAAGTGATGAGTTCGAGCTTTTCTTCTGTCAAGTTCGATAGAACGGCGAACACTGCAGTATTCCTGCGAGGATTCCACGTATTCTGAAAAATCTTTTAGTCTCCCTTTTCTCTTTCTAATCGTACCTACGATATCTCCTTTCTGATTTTTCCGAGGCTGTAGTTAGGAGACACTCTTTTTATCTTTGTAGCCATAGGGCCATTTTCTAGTCGGAGCGCTGATGTGAGGAACTAGGCTCAGACCCCCCCCCCCCCAAGTCCTGAGCTTTGCAGTAGAGTCCTGTAATATCGATGTGCTATTCTCATTCAATATCAGTCGTCGCGGCTCTCCCCGCGCCAGTATCTGTCCGAAAATATGCCCCCCTTAACGGCGTGACCCCCTGTCCGTTCTGCTTTCCAGAGGTAACAGTTTCAGCTTCCCCCTGCTGTCAAAGCCCACGTCAGATAACTTTTTGCCTCTCCCGTGCTCCCCTTGCGGGCACTCTTCCCCCGTCAGAGCTCCTCGGCTTTTCTCTTGACACCCAACGATAAAAGTG
>Ga0179593_1500307_pt1 | contig 20669 bp, 26 predicted proteins | sample CZODoug2_1_08_16_FD_185931 | JGI IMG/M metagenome (GOLD analysis project Ga0179593, IMG submission 185931) | Vadose zone soil fungal communities from Angelo Coast Range Reserve, California, USA - CZODoug2_1_08_16fungal (PacBio error correction) | ecosystem: Environmental > Terrestrial > Soil >... | reverse complement strand
CTGCTTTCGCGTCCTTTTTTTTTTTTGATCGCGAAGGAGTTTTTTCCCCTGGACGCTCCCTTTTCGACTCTCGTCTGGCGATTAAGCGGACTGCCTGGCTTTTCCTCCCCCCTGAACCCCTCCCCCCTTTCCCGTCGGACAGAGCTTTTTTACATACGGGACGGCCCTCTCTCTTCACCGGGTCCTGCCATGCTCCCCCCGCCAAATCGGCTGTGCCACGGTGGCTTGCGTCATTCTTGTCCCCTGCGCATTTCTCTTTGTCCGCAATGTCCCCCCCTTTTCCCTGCCCGGACTAACCCCAAGGTCCTCAACTTTAAGCGGAGTGGGTTTAGTCATCAGGTTTTCCCCTCTCTTCCTCCTGAGAAGGTCTGCCTCCTTGGGTTTGTTTTTTTTTTTTTTTCTTTTACTCTTCAATTGTCGCCCCCCGTTGGCCCTATTTTCCCCTCGCTTTTACCAGCGCCCCTTTCCATGCTCGGTTCTCTCCGATTAAACCCCTCTTTTCTTGTTCTCGTCTGCTTTCGGCTTACGCTTTTCTTCCCCCTCCTGCTCAAGACCCTCTTTTTCTTCCCTAATTGAAACATTGTGCCCCTGCTGCGCCGTTTCTCGTATCTTTTTTGTTTTTCCACAACGATCTTTCGCCCGGCGACAGTTTTCAAACTTTTCAGAGTTTCATTAATTTTAGGTGAGTCCTTTCTTTTCATCTCCCCCCCCCCCACGTTCCTATCATGTCGGGTGGCATTAGACTTCAATTCCTTTCTCGGAACTCCCCCTAGTCTCGAATCGCTCATCTTTCACATCGCCCCCCCCAATTCTGCGTTTCTCACATGGAAGCTTACTTCTCCTCCCTTGCTAGGCATCCAACGCCCCCCCTTCTTCGCTCTTTTTTTCCCGGATTATGACTACTTAATCCTTATGGTTTGGTTCATGGGTCCCAACTGGTCTGGTGACTATCGACGAAATTCCCCCGGCCCCAGAGCACGTCCCCCTTTCCACCCCTTTCCTGTTCAACATGAAAGCTCGTTCTTTCTTTTCTTCTCGTAACGCGTTTTTCTCCTCTACTACCCCCCCCGTCTCTCGACATTGGACGTCACGACGAGGATTGCCGCCTCCCCCCGGCTCGCTGCTTGTTTCGCCCTCGCCACATTGATTAACCCCCCCCTTTCCTCTGTCATCGAGCTTTCCCCCCCCCCGATGGAGCCCTGTCCACCCAAAACTCCATTTCCCCCTTATCTCGCCATTTCGATACGCACTTATACCAAGCCACCCGAGTTTTTTCCTCCGATTTCATTCTTTCTCCCCTCTTGGCCTCTCAATTCCCTTCCCATTTGTTTGCAAACCGCGTTGGCCACAGCCTACCCTTTTTTTTTCTAGTGGAACGATCATCTCGATTTACCTTTGTCGTCCGAGCACGGCTCTTCTCCTAAGGACCCTTTCCCCATCCAACTTCCCCCCTCCTTCTTGTCCGCTCCCCCAGCCCCCAGGGTTTTTTTGGGAACAGACACTAACGAAAACACCGTTCTTTCTAGTAACTCTCTCATCTCACTTCTGTCTGGTTCTCTACGCAAATTCTCGCTCGAGATCCTTTCTTCCGGCTTTCAAAGTCCCTCAAGTCGCTCATCACCCCCGCGATAAAATTCCTCCACATTTTCTTGGCGCCCTTTCATCAATCCGCCTCATCCCGGCAAGATACCCCCCCTTCTTCTCTTTCAATGTTTCTTCCCTCCCCCTTGATTGCGCTCTCTCAAAGGTGTTTCCCCTCGTCGGCTCGCACGTTTCCCCCCCCCTATCAGTTTCTCGCCCCCAAGAGAAATCCCACTACTGGGGCTGACCGTTTTTTCTCCCCGCCCCTCTAATGTTCCCCCTTTCACGTGCTTCTGCACGTCCCCTTTTGATCAAGCGCTTGGTTTTCCAAAATCTCCGCCCTTTTTTCCCTTCCCTAAGAATTTCCCCTCTTTACCTTCCTTTTCCTCATCAGTGTTGGTGGTGAGATCTCGCCCCTGCATTTTTTTGGGGTCCCTTGCTTTTGGATCTCCCCTGTGCTTTCTGCTGCCATCATTCTTTTCCCCTATTGCCCGAAGGCATGTAGAGCCGTCAATAACGTTCTTGGGCGCGATATTTGCGCGAAATCTAAGCTGTTTCGTCTTACTGTTGCCTCTCCGGCAGTAGGATACAGCAACCTTTTTTTTCCCCATCCGGATGAAGCGCCTCATTGCCACAATGTAGTTTTTTTTTTTTTCCTCATCAGCGTCTTCTTTTTGCGGTAAAAACTTACTTCCTTCTCGCTTTTTTTCCCCCTTGGTGGTTGTGTGAGTTTTTTTTCTCAGCCCTTTTTCCAGCGCGCTGGACTGTTTGAAACTTTCCACGGTTAAGGAAGAGATTTTTCGGGATTTTTTCTAATCCCAAATTCTTCTTTATCGACTCTGAGTCTCTGGTTCTTCGGTGTGCCCAGCATGTTTTTCATCGTCAAGGCTTGTGCTTAAACGCCCCCCCTGCGGTAACCCTTTGAATCCCTTTCTCGATCTTTAACGTCTTCTCCCGACTCACACCGTCTCCGTCGAGTTTAAGGATAAACCCCGATGTTTTGAGCTGTCCCACCCTCTTTTCTCACAGTGCACCATTTCCCCTATATTGCGAAGACAATAGTCTTACTAATTCCCCTTTTGTTGCGGCTCCCCATTTGATGTACTAAGAACAGTCCCAGTGAAAATTTCCTCCCTCCTTTTCTCCCCTTGGAGGTTTTAACTCCAGTTCAGTCTCTTTTACTCGCGGTTTTTGCTGCCGCATGCAACGTGATTGGTCATGCAATGTTGCCTTGTCCCCGCAAGCGCCTCTCTAAGTCTTCCCTTTTTATTTCGTACAGACTTGCAAAGTTCGAGTTCTCTGGTTTTTCTCCGAACCCCTTCGTACACCTAAATGACCGACGCTCGTTTTAATTTGGTCCCCTGCACCTGGTACAGTTTCTTCGTACCTTCTTTGGTTGGGGCTCTTTTCCTTCCTCAAGTACCTCCCCCCTAGCTTGGCGCCCTCCACCTCCCCCACACCCCGAAGGATATGTTTTGATGGAATCACCTTTTCTCTTTTCGAAGGCATTTGTGACTCTTCCAAAGGTTTCTCTTACTCTTTCCCCCCCCCCTGAATCTTGATCTTTTTCCGTCTCCTTTAAGCCCGGATCGTGTACCTTACGTGTGTATTGAGTCACTTTTCCTCCCATGCTTCTTCGTCCATCCCTTCGTAATTATACTAAGCCCCCAGGAACTCAAAATAGGACCCCAATTTTGTCTCTTTACACCATTTTTCCTCTTCCCCCCCCTTTATGCTCGAACACAATCCCAGGAACTATTAATCCTGCTCTCCTGTTCCGAGGATTCTGTGGCCGTGCCTAGGCGATCGGTCACACTCTTTCAAAAGGGAGTCAGTTTTTTTCAAAAGAGACTATGGTTCTTCTCCTTTTCTTTCCTCTGCTTCCCTCTTTCTCCTCCCCCCACCTCAGAACGATGATCCAGTTGGAGGTACCTTCACCCGTCCTTGCCTCTCCCCGCTTTTGGTGTCCGAGTAGATTAACCCAGTTTTCACGTCGCGGCCATTAGAGTGAATGATCCCTCTCTCCCCTTTTCCTCCATCTTTCTTCCTGAGCTTTTCTTTTTTTCTTTTTCCCCTTTGTATTGCGCACATCCACGCTTGCGAGTTTTGAGCCTTTTTCGATTACTTAGTTACAATTTCCTTCGCCGCCCTTGCTGTTGCGACTCGCCCCCACTCTTAGCCCTACACTGTGAGATTTTACTGGATATATCTCTTGCGACGTACCCTGTATTTCCCCCCCCGTGCATGCCCAACTGTCTCACATTGGCATTATTGCACCCCGGCTCTTCCATCTCGCGTACCGTAAGCGAAAGGTTCTCCTTTGTCCCTCCCGATTCACCCTTTTTTACTGTCCTCCCCTACCCCCCTCCCCCCGTACGACTTTCCCCTAAGAGACGGTGCTTTAGTTCCGCTTTTTTCGTCCTTGCCCTTGTTATGTAGGTGTGGACACGCCCGAGTGATTTCGTCCCAGAAAATTCGTTGTTTTTTTTTGTTCGATACTCCTGTGCCCTCGTAAACGCTCCTTTCTTTTTTTTTTTTTCATTTTGATACCGCTCCGGCTACTCGAGTCTGTGATGTCACCCCAATTATTGACAACTAGACCGCAACGGCAACAAGAGCATGTGAGCCGTCCCACTCGCGTGAGTCGACTCTTTAACCGTTTTTCTGGGCTGGTATTCCTTCGTAATCCCCTCGGGAGACGCTGTTAGTAAATCCGTCCTTCCCCGTTCACCCCTATTCCGAGGTGCACCAGAGTTTAGATCACTCTCCCCTGTTCCCCTTAGCGGACCCCCTTTCTTTCCCTTTAGATTATGTTTATCAGAAGATGTTTTTCTGATCCCGTTATGACAGTCCGTTCCGCCCGACGTCGACGAATCCCCCCTTTGGTTGAGATTCTTGCCTGGGTAATTCCTCCTATTCCTCCCCTAAATATGATAAAAATTCTTCTTACAGTTGATGTTTTCTCCCTTACGTGCACGTGCTTCTGGCTTGCCCTGTGCCTTCCAATCAGCTGCCAACTGGTTTTTTTTTTTTTGGAATCCTTTCTCATCCGCTTCTGCCGTCCACGTTCATTGAGTTTCTTAACTTGCCCCGACCCAACGTCTGTCAACTTCCCTGACGCCGCCGCGAACCCTTCTTTTCAGCAAATGAATAGGTCCCTCTTTCTTTTACACTTCTTTCTGCAGTTTTTCCCCCAAACCTCTCCTTTCTTCCTGGGATCCCCTGATGAAAGTCGTTTTGCGGTCTGTCCGTCTCACGTGAAGAAGTCCCACACCAAAACCTCTCAATTTCTCCTCACGCTGCCTTCCCCCTTCCTACCCACTTTTTTTCTCTTTCCCTTATGCAGAAACCACCGTCTCCCCTCACGCGGCTTGGCGCAGTCTTTCCTTTCGCGGCGCCGGTGAACCCCTTGACGGTCTGACTGTATAACGGTAGTCGTTCACTTCTTTCCGAGTACGATACTCCTTTTTCCAGGTCCATTTCCTTTCATTTAACGGAAAAACTCCATTTCCCTTTGTGGGTTTCCCCCCTCCCAGTTGAATGCTTTCTAACTCCTCGTTAGCTCCTTGTTTTGTTGTCGATCTAGGATCTTCCCCTTCGTTGCAGATGGATCTTCCATTGCCCCCGTCTCTTTCACCTCCTTCCAACCTTCGCCCGCGGTAAGGTGTTTCATTCCTTTCCCCCACCCTCGGGATGGACTTCTCAGCCCTGAAGCCCGGTGTGGATCTCTCCTCTCTCCCCCCCCAAATTTGGACTTTTCATCTCTCCTCCCCCTTCCGTCTCTCTAGCAATAGAGTCTCTCTCTTAGCACGTTTTTTTTTTTCGGGTCGGCTTCTCATGGGCTCTCCTCCTCTTCCCAGACGCCAAATGACAGGTCGCTCGCCCCTCTTAAACTTTTCGTCAACAGATGCCTCTCCCCTGCTTTGCTAAAAAGCCTCCTCTTTCCCCCTTCCTCTCCGTCAAGTGCATAGTTCCTTAGTGTAGTTTCTATCCCTTCCCCTGTGTTTTGACCCTGTCCGAGCCTTCGGGTGGATTTCCTATACCCAGGTTGCCCGCCGGTAATCAAAAGATAATTCTTGCCTATCTCTTCCATCTTTCGCAATTTCCTCTCGTTTTTTCTCCTTCTCGAACCCTCCTGCCATTACGGCACTATTACTGAGGACCACTCTCGACCTCTCTTGATGATCCCTTCCTCGTCAGGTTCTTGCGTTTCCTGGCAATAAACAATTGGTTTCTACTCTACTTTAGTCTTTTTAAAAATTTCCCTAGGTCCTTTTCCACACTCGCGGCAACGTGCAGGTGCCTCTTCACGAGAGTTGTGATTCCTCCCCCCCCCAAGGTCGCCCGTTTCTAGCCGTTCAGTCTGGAACGATCCGATCAACTATCTAGTCTTCCTCTCTCCCTGTCACTCCAATTCTTTCCACTCTCCTCATCGATCAAGAGAGTTCCCCCACTCCTGCGCCTTGACAAAACTTGGTCTTCCAACCAGTTCTCCTGTGCCATCCCCAGAAAGACGAATTTCCGAACATTTTTTACAGAACGTTCTACCTTATTTCATTGAGTCCTATACGAGAGCCCGTTTCCCCCCCCCTATTCCCCATTCTCATCTCTAATTCCTCTTCCATCTTTCCTTACGCCTCCAACCCTTCAGTCTCTTCCATGTGGTCCCCTTTGTTCCATCTTATTTCGACTGTGTCCCTTTATCCTTCTATCTTCTTTTTTCGTTCTCTACCCCAACGTTCCTCGCCTCAGTCTCTCTCCATCCTTTGTCCTTCATTTCTCTCTTCTATTGTCTGTCCTCTCCTCTGTCTCCAATGCCTTTCCCTTCGACTCGCTTGTGGTCCAATTTCCGTTCTTTTTCTCACTTCCCCTATTTTGTTTCCATTCTCCCTTCTTCTCTTCTGTCTCTTCTTCTTTATTCTCTCCCACCCTAACCGCTTTTTTTCTTCTCTCCCTCCTTTACCGCATCCCTTCTCTCTCCCCCTTTCCTTCCTCCTCCCTGCCTACTCTTCTCTTCTTACGCCTTTACGTTCTTCCCATCCGCCCCTCCATCACTCTTTTTCCTTCCTATCCCATCCTCCTTCACGTTTTTCTTCTATTCGCTTACTCTACTTCGTCTCCCACCCCTCGGACACTCCTCCGTCTATCTTTCACTCCCATACTCTCTACCCGCTCCTCGTCCCGTTCTCTTCTCCCACCTGTTTTCCCCTCCTCGCTTCCTTCTTATTTGAACTCGATTTGCGTTTCTCCCGACTCTCTTACTCCCATGCTGCTTCCCCCTCCGTCCTCTCCCCTCCTTTCGTTCTCCTTTTTCCCTCTTTCTTCTCCCCTATTTTTTTTTCTCTTGTCCATTTTACCTCACCTCCATTCACTTGCCCTTCTCCCTCTTGTTTATGTCTTTATTATCCCTACACGGCCTTTTTTCGCCCTCTTTTCCCCCTCTTCTATCTCCCTTCGTCTTCCCTCCTCCCCTTTTACTCACGTCCCCTCTCTCTGTACTGTCATCTTCATCTTCCCTCCTTTCCGTTGTTCAATACCCAAAAACCCCATCTAGTCGTCCCCCCACGCCCTCTATCTCGCCTCCTTAATTCCTTCTGCGCTTGTCTCTTCCTTCTCCTCTTCTTTAGTTTCCTCTCCACTGCTTGGTTGACCTTTGCTCCCTTCATCCCCATACTCCTCCCCCTCTTTGTTCCCCCCGCGCTATCCCACTAAATCGGTTCTTCCTTTCATTATTATGCTTGAACTCCTTTCTTATCCCTTCTTTTTCACCTATCTCCTCGTGTCCTGGTCGTTCTGACTCTCCCCACATTCCTCACCCCACCCGTCTTCCCCCCCGTTTTCCTTGTTCTAGTCTTCCTCTAAGTAGCCATCTCTTCTCAACTCTCTCTTCTCACTGCCACACTCCCCCCGCGCCCTCCCCCGGGCATCTTCCCCCTCTTCTTATTAATACATCTTTTAATTACCCATTCCCTTGCCCCCCCCTACCTCTCCTTCTCCTTCCTCCTCCTCCTCCCGATTCCTCTCTTCACCGTCCTTTCGCTTTCTCCTCTTTCTCACCCGTTTGACCCTGCCTTCTTTTTTCCCCTCTCTCCTATCTCTCCTCTTCTTGTCCTCTTCCCCCCGCTTCCCGTACTTCTGTCCCTTACACCCCATCACTCCTACTCCCCTCGCCCTTCTCCACCTTCGCTCCTTACTTTCGCTTTTCTTTTTCCTTCTATTATCCCTCTACTGCACGCCGCTTCTCTCTTTCGCACTTTCAACCACCCCCCTTTCTTCCCCATTTGCTTTCCTCAGTCTCCCTCACTTAGTTTTTCTCCCCCCCCCCCTGTCCGCTTTTCGCCCCTTCCAGCTACTCTCCTTTTCTTTTCAGTCTACCATCGCCACCTCTCAACCCCACTATCTGGTCTTTCCTGCCCTTCTTCCTTTCTTCCCTCTCCCCTTTCTTCCTCCCTGCGCAGCCTCCCTCTCCTCCTCCCTCTCGATCTTACCCCTCACCGCCATCCGTTTATTTCTTCTGATCACGCCTTTCCCTCTCTCTTTATTCTCTGTTTTCTTGTCTTTTTTTTCTTTCATTGCCTCTCTGCTTTTAATTTTCCGCTTTCTTTCTCTCCTCTCTCTTCCTCCTCCCCCCTCTTTCTACCCCCTTCCATCTGCTTCACCCGTCCTCGCTTCCATTCTTTCTGTTTATCTCCGTTTCTCTACTCGTCTTTGGTTCCTTTGACACTTTTCGGGCTATCTTGCTTGGTTCGCCGCGAGACCTTAACCCCCCCTAATTTCTCTGACTAACGTGTCCCACCCCTTTAGCCTTCCCCTTTCTTTCCAGAGCACGGACGAGCGTTTTTTCACTTTTTCTTCAAACCGCCCGTTTTTGTTTTCGCCTGCAACTATTGACGACTTTAGGCTGTTTGACACACTTACACATACAGCCACCGGCCTAGGCCCAGCTCAATTTCCTTTTTTTTCTTCTCCTTTGCATCCTTTCCTCTCCCCGTTGGGACAAAAAGAGAAGCGCGCTGTCCAACTATGAAAATCCTCCCATGACCCTTATGCTGGCCCTCAAAGCACCTTTTTTTAAGCAAATCCCGTCCCCCTTTTCTGTGGGTCGTCCCAGTTGTCCCTCCTGAAGCGATGCTATCAGGCTTGAATCCTCATTTCCCGCCTGCCGCTTCTCGCGGTCAACGTTCCCCACCGCGTTTTCCAGAGACGGCGACCTTTTTTTCTACCATTCCCCCTCCTTCATGAAAACCTCTTTTCCCCTTAATTTTTTTCTACAGCCCGTCCAGCCGGTGACATCTTCTCGGTCCCCCCTACCCTGGCCCGCCCAAATTCCATCGAAGGGAAGCAGTCCCCCCCTCAATCTGTTTGTTTTTCTCTCAGCACCACTGTACCTTCCGAATTCCTTCGTGCGGGCAAAATTTTTTTTTATCTAGCATTTTTTTTTTCACGGATCCGATGCCTGGGCCCATGACCTAAGGGAATGTGGATCCACCGTTTCCGTCCAAACGGCTGTTCCTCAGTTTTTTGCTACTCGCCCCTCCTTTGTTAATGTCCAAACTTTGCCGCTAAGGAGGCGCTGTGATATAAAATCCCTCCTACCTTCTTATGAAGAGACCTCCTCATTTCGGCAAGCACATGGTCCGCTCCCCCTCTCATCTCTTTAGATTTTCCGGTCGTTGACCGCCTTGGACTTTCCAGGTTCATCAGTTTCAACTGGTTTTCTCTTCTCCCCCCCGCAGCTCCGCTTGCTTGTTTGAAGCATGCTTTTCTCTCTGGACACCCGCAGATCGTAGTTATTTTCCCTCCCAGACTTGTGCGTGATACTTGCAGCACTTTGTCTTAGTTTTTTTTCCCTCCCCGGTCTCGTCAATGGCTTTTTTTTGCAAAGTATGTTTCCCCCAGTTTTGAATCCGGCGCGAAACCGCTCCCTTCCCTTCCGTGGCGCCATTAAATAGCAACCTTTCTTTCCTCCCCTGCGAAGTTTGCTTGTTGCTATTCTTCCCCATCGGTCTCCCCATGCCGTCTCCCGCTTGGGGATCCTTCTTTACACCTCTAAGAAAATTTTGGTTTGGTAGAAAGCTTTTCGACATTTGACTAAATTCCCTTATTTTTTTGGCCCCCCCCTTCCGCCTGCCCTTAGCCCTCCCGGTTGTTTTTGTGCATGACCTGTTTTCGAGTGGCGCTCTGCACAAGCTCCGATCTCCCTTTCTCTTGGTATTTGATGTAGACTTCCCGTTTTCTTCGGGGGTATTTCGGATTCGTGGCTTGAAGTCAATGAGTAAGATCGTTTGACGGGCCGACTTGACGATTCCCGATGGGGATCTTTTGGTGTCGTCCCTCCCCTTCCCTAGTGGAGTAGACAGCCCCTTCGGCGTACCCCCGCCCCAACCATAGTCGATGACTTAGGAATCATCACCGAGGGAGAAGGACTTCGCTTTCCCGTGCATCTATGTGAAGTCCTTCTTGTCGGGCTGCGCTTCCGTCCTAAAGAGTTGCCGGTTCCTTCACCCCCCTATTGATGCGCAGCCCTTTTTTAGGGCTTCTCCTGAGGTCCGCAGTATTAAGTCCCCCCCTTCTAGGAAAAATGGGTCCCTCCCTTCCCCTCCCCCCTTTTCCCTGGTCGAAGGACGAAACCACTACCACGAGGAACTGATTTTGCTGATGAGCTCATCCTTTGTGGTCGCGAGGACGTCTCGTGCACCTCTACACTTTCCCCATCTTCCCCTTTTTCCAGTAGGACGAACGGATGCAGTCTGGATTTTTCTTCATTTTCGTTGTTCCCCAAGGATCGTGAAGCCGACGATTTCACGACGCCCCCGGGTACACTTCTGAATCTCTCTTTCAGTATCCTCTCTTTCTTTTGTCTGTTTCTGCTTTCAAACTCCCTTTCCCTTCTTTGCGAGGCTTTTCGAGAATGATTTTTCCCCCCCCAACGCGGAGGCCCTTCACTATTTTCTGATAGCCCGTCTTGCTGATCGGCAAACCTGATGCGCACCTTGCTTTTCCGATTTTTTTGATTTGCCGTCCTGTGCCGAATAACGGTATTCCTTGTCCCTCTCTCATCGGCCACTGCTTCCCCTTTCTCCTCCGCCTAGCACCGTTGACACCAGCCCTCTGGACCTTGCTCCCGCTGTAGATTGCGTGAACTCTAGGGCACATGCATGAGACCATGGAGAAAGTTTTTCTCACAATGCCCTCCTTGCCCCCCGGACTCGCCGTACGAGAAGGTTAATTTCTTTCACAAGGTCGGGTCGCCCTTTTTCCCCTTAACTTATGATCTTCCCAGCAAAATAAGAAAATCAGATCGGCGTTTGGGCCGAGGGTTGTTTCCTTCATTTACTTTCCGCTCCTGTAGTTTTCTTTCGTTCCACCTCCTGTTGCTTTCAGACCCCTGTTGCGGGTTTTGGTTGTTTTACCTTCTTCGCTGACCCTTCAAGGACGACCCGAACGAATGGCTTTCCGGTCTGCGCCGACAACCCGAGAGCCACCACATTCTTGTATCCCCTCCCCCGCCTGTTCCCCCCGCTTTTATGCGTGCAGATCCCCTCTTAACGTCTTTTTAACCCGTCGCGGGCCGGGTATGCATTCCGAACCACCCTCCGGGAGAAGCAGGCTTTCCTACCAGGCCCTTTTTTCCTCCTTTATCGAGGTGAAAAGCGGTCCGCGTCTTTTTAACTGACCAGCCGCTTTTCCTGTCGCTTCCCATTTTGAGAGCTATGTTTATCCGCCAATGGTAGGGAGTCGTTCTCACTCGCTTTGCCGAGCACGCCTTCTCCTCTTTCCTATTCCTTTGTTGTTTTTTTCTAGAGATCTGCATCGTAGATTCCGTTTACTGCGTTATCCCCACCCTGCCCCCCCACTAGGCCCACGTTCACGGCGTAGTTCCGTGCACTTCCTGGGACGGGTTTGCACCTCGTCTAAATCGTTCCTGTGTGTTTTTACTTTCCTACAGCGTCTTTTTTTCCCGGACTGTGAGTTACGCGGCTGAATACCTGCCAGAAGTTGTTCACAACCCGTCCCGCTGCTCTCCTTCCCCCCCCCCTTGCTCATGCTGATAGTCACCTCGTAGTTCCTTCTCCCCCTAAGGTCTTCTCCTTACTTTGAGAAACCAGATGAAGCCATTCGGTTTCATTTGGCCTGAATCAACCTGTCCTTTATTGCCCCCCACCGCCGCGGGCAATCTGTATCCCGCTTTCCTTTCCCCTTTTTACGCACCCCCCTCTCGGACCCCTTTAAGTATGAAGTCCCCCTTAAGCCGGTATGCTTCTCGGCCCGGTGATCGGTTGACTTGATATGACCCTTGACCTTTTTGTCCCGTCTCTCTTTTTTCGTAAGTACGATCCGCTTGTGAAGTAGGTTGTGCATATGCCCCGACCCCCCCTTTCTGCAAGGGCTGACTTGTTTTTCCATAGGAGACACGCGCTTTCCTCCCTGCTGAAAGTTCTCCCGAAACGTGCCAGTGCAGTCGTGCGGGGGTCCCCCTTGAGCAGTGCTGATGGCGCGCCTGTTATCAACGTCCTCCTTCGGACCAAGCCCACTTCAACCTCGAGATTTCTTTTATTTTTTTTCTGGATACAAGCAAGACGGGCTCAGGTTTTTTTTTTTTTGGAAATTCTTTGAAGTTTGTGGTCACTTCTCCCCCAGTGTTTGCAAAGATTTAAGCGACTAGAAACCAAGGATGCTTGGCTTTTTCGGTTAGCCTCCCTCTTTCACCCCTCTGTGTTCTCTTCCTTTGCTCGTGATTCTCCCCCGACTGGGCTCCTTTCCCGCGGAAGCATGAAATCCGTTTTTTTCTGAAAATTGTCCTGCTGGCCCGTGGTCCCCTTTTGGCGCCGCAGAGGATGGAGACCCACCTAAAGAAGCAAGCATCTCCCCCCCCCCTTCTTCTTCTAAATTCCTTCCTTGACTGTGGCTGCCTTGGCCCACTCAGAGCTTTTTTTTATAGCCTGTACCATCTTGCTCCCCATAGAACGAGTTTTCCGCCCACGGGCGGTCTCTGCTTTGAACAAAAATTCCCCTCTCGGGTTTTTTGGCCAGGCAGCCACCCTCCTCCTGGCACCAGCTTTTCGAATAAACTCTGACCTCGCCCTTTGATGATTTACCCTATCGTCGAGGTGTTATTGCTCCTTTTTCGGTCTACTCCTATTATTTCATTAGCCCCCTTACCACAGTTCCAAACGACGGTTGAAACCTTTTTCTTTTTTTTTCGTCAGCTTTTTCCTTCTTAGCGTTACGTCATTGATTCTTCTTTAGCCCGTTACCTTTCGACTCCGCGTCCTAAGTCTTGATCTCCCCTCGAGACCTGGAGTTTTACGCTGCGCGAGCGCCACGCCGCACCCCATTGTGCATGCCCCTCTATTACAGTCATCAGGACCCCTCCCCGAGGCACCCCTGGCGCCTGTCGCAATCCCTTTTTTTCCCAACCTCCAGGGCGAATCGTGCATTCGACTCGGACCTCCCGAACGTTTTATCTTTTCTGAGTCATATCCTGAAATCCTGTCCTTACCAGGAACCCCTCCACCCTTATTTTCCCTTTTGACCCGTTGTTGAAACTCTCCTTTTTTTACATGCGTCGTGAGTTTTTCGTTCGCGCGGTTATTCTCAGTTAATGGACCGGGTTTGCTTCCAAAGCCTTGCTCCTTTCGGCGGACTCCCACCCTCACCTTCAATCCGATTCTTTTTTTTTTTCCTCTCGCGCACCGGCTGGATTCTCTACCGCAACTGAATGAGCTTCGATCCCCTTTACCCGTCCAAAGCCCCGCGTTCTGGCGGACAAGTTGGCTTTGAACCCTTCCTCCCTCCCAACAAGTGTGGAAATCTTTTTTTCAGCTGTTTTTTCAACCTGAATTATCCTTACTTTCAATTGTCTTTGTGATCGACGTTTCGCAATTTATAGTTCCTATCAGTCTTCTCCCCTGGTCTTTCCCCTTCCTATATTCCTCTTCCACGTTTCATCTCATCTCTCGTCGCTAAAGAGACCCCGGGCCAAGACTGGGAGAAAGTTCTTCTACATGTTCCCTCGCCTGGCCGGCATCGTAGAACGTAGCGGTTAATTCCCGCATTCGGCCCCCCAAAACAATTACTTTGCCGTTCCTAAAAAAATATCGAAGTTTTGAGCACTTTTCAACCCCCTCCTCTAAGACTTGTTTTTTCTGAGATATTTCCCTTGATATGGTTCTTCCGTTTGCAAAATTCGTTTGTTTCGTACCTTTTTGCCGTGTGCTTTTTGTTTCCCCGGAACAGCCTGTGGACACTTGTTTCAGGTCGCACCATCTTTTTTTCCCGCCTTCTCCTCTTGATAGAAGATGGTTCGTTAAACCTTTTCCGAGATTTCCAGAGCGGAAGTTCGTTACTAAAATATGATCACGCTCGACTATGTGTATTGCGGTGAAGATGGTTCTTCTCCCCGATACTAGGGTAGCTGATGTTTTGCAGGTACTGTCTTCCCCCCCGGCAGGCGACGTGTTTCAGTCGAATCGAATTACAACCCTTGTTCTAGGAGGTTTCTCTCCCCCCTGGCAGCGCACTTCTTTTTTCAGCCTTCATTGTAAAAGGGTTGAGCTATTTCTTCATCCCTCTGTGAGGTTTTATTGAAACTTCAAGACTTTTAGCTTCTGATCGAGGAGATGGTTTTCGTTGTCGTTTCTGCATCGTCAATGTCTTTTCCCAAACTCTTCAGTGCCCCTTCCCATGAAGACAGACAATCGTTCGCTTTTACCCAGTGCGCCGTGCTCGCCGAGAACTGCCGAGGATCCCTTTTTCAGGTAATTTCTTTTTTTTATTGACCTCTCTTTTTACCTCCCCTATTGATTCATCTTGGAATCTCCAACCAAGGAATGGCGCGCGAACTTCCAAATTTTACGGGTTCGAAAATAAACCGGCTTCCCAATGTTAGAGAATTCGACGATTTTTCAGCAGTTTCGGCGCGGCTTTGCCCGCGGGGTTTCTGCGAGAATTTCGATGGGAGCACCTGTGGAGATCCTCATCCTTCCTTCTTCGCGGTTATCGTCTGGTGGCTGAGGGACTTGGTGAGCAGTCGGGGGGTTCGACCGCGCGAACCCGCTAGACGATACTGACCTCTCTTTTTCTCAATGGTTCTCTGGTTGACCCGTCTTTTCTTTTCCTTGGGGGGACTGTTCTCCCTGACACTTCTTACCAGCCAGCGGTGAGTTGTAAACGTTCAACCCAGTTAAGGACGATGAAGTCTTGCACTCTTCTCCTTTCATTTTTTTGAAATATTCCCTCACTTTTCTTATTTAATCTTGTGACAGTAATTTGTTGCGCGATTGACTTGATAGTGAAGGTCCGGTCAATGAAGCGATTCCCCCTGCCCTTGCTTCTTCGCCCCCCAACTAGTAGCTTCTATTCTGAAAATCCCCCTTCCTCCCTCTGTACAATTTGGCAGCTTCCTCTTTTTAAGTTTGTTTGACCCCCCATTAAGAACTTATGTGATTTTGCCTTTGGGATGGTCGCTCCGGCGTCAGGCCCCAACCTCCTACCCCCCTCGACAGTTTCCCCTTTTTCCAAGCCCCCGAAGAGAACGGCATTTTCCTTCCGCCGAGCTAGAGACCACGCTACATCAAGTCTTCGGTATAAGTGATCTCCGCTCTACTGATGCTTATCACTGAGATTAGTCACCCCCCTTTTTGCGTCCAATAAAAGATCCTTCCTTCCTTGATGTCCACACCTGACTCCCGCCCCCTGGCCTCAGATTTTTTCTTGCATCGCCCCAATTTTCCTTCCTTACTGCGAGTTGTTAGGCTTTGCTTTCCGGCCGTCCGATCCCGGCGTAGGCCCCCCCCTCCCCCCCTTCCTTTGTGAAGCCCCCTCCTTTTGAAACTTGTGCACACGAAAGCTTGACCCTCTTTTTTTTTTACGTTCCCGCCAGTCTTTCCCCCCCAGCTCTGAGACCATGGGATTGATTTTTTAGGGCAGGAACCTGCTTTACCGCTCGAACCCCTTCCTTCCCCAGTGAGATTTCCGCTTTTACGCAGTGACTTTTTGTGCTCCTTTGCGTTTCATTCCCGGGCACTCTCCGTTTACCCTAGGATCCCGTTGGTGTTTTCCCCTTCCCCCCTTTCCTTAGTAGGTTTTTGTATTCCTCCCAACTATTCCCCCCCCACCCATTTGGTACAAATTGGAACTTGCCCGGCGGGTGGTGTGGTTGTTTGAGCACGGCCGCCAACAAGCCCGATAATGTTATCATTGTTTATCCCGTGCGCCGGGTAAAACCCAAAAAACCCCTTGTAGGAACCCCTGCCCAATACGAATGATTCCCCGAATCCGGCCCCGAGTTGGCATGCTCGCCCTGGGCGACCTTGTCCCTTTTTGAATGGGGCCGGGTCTCACGACCACCATCCAGGATGACGATCGCAGCGGAGCCCCCATCGTCACCATTCTGAGGCCAATCCTCCCTTCCGAGAAAAGTACACGTTCCTTTTTCTCCTTTGGGACGGTTATGTTTACCTCACCCTCTGGGGGCGTCTTGCTACAGAACAGTCCAACGCTGTCCGATGAACTCTCTCTTCCCCCTCTCCTGGGTTGTTGTTCGTTCTCATTCGTGTTCATCGTCAAAGATTACGTCCTCCCGCTTTTCCCCTTGTCCTCACATCGTTTTTGCCCATCTTGGCTCTTTCCGCGCGAGTGTCAGTAAGTGCCATTCCTCTCGCCCTCCGCGAGGTTGCACCCTATTGAAAAGCTTTCGTACTACATGCGTCGGCGAAAGGCCTCTTTTTTGAAGCTCATACCGGCCGCACGTTCCCCCTTCACCTCCCTCATCCGTCTTGCGCCTTCGACTTGACTCGGCCTTCTTTGGTCCCGCTAGTAATATATGATATTTTACCACTACCGGTGTCTGCTCGACAAGGGGCGAAACCAAACCTTTTTCTGTTCGTTTTGCATCGTTAGAAGTTATCCCCCCCCTTGCCAGCCACACCGCGGGCCTTTCGTAAATCCCCCCCCCTAGGCTTTTGAATCCCTACGACACCCATGCCCGAGGCACGTCCCTTCCACGCCCCTACACCCGCTTTTCTTTTTCTGCCCGTCCTTTTTCCCCCTTTTTTACTGAGTAAAAAAGTGACGCAGTCCGACGCGTTACACCCCTATTCTTTGGCTTTTAGTAGTCGGTGGGAAGTTCAGGTGCATTGCGCCCAAAAACACCTCGAGGCATTTTTTTTTCCGGTTCCGGCTCACTTTCCTCCGCGGACGCAGGATTCCTGAAACTCGTGTTTGTTTTTTTTCTTTGCGTCCGTCGAGCGCTCTATGATCCTGCCGCAAGGGGCCTCCTTTTCTTCCTGCCCTCACGTCCTCAACTCCAAGCGGGCTTTCCTTTGCCCCGGTTTCGAACCCTCCTCTTGGCTATTCTTCAATCCTTTTTCGGTTTGCCGGTTTTTTCGTCCACATGCTTCACGTGAATTGGCACCGATTTAGCCGCGCCACGGGCTCTTCGATCCCAAGGATTAACCCATTTTTTTTCCCTGTCGCCGCGGCTCTTTTTTCTCTTTGGGCACCTCGCGAAGAATTCCTGAAACCAGCCGTGTCTTCGTTTCTGCATGCGGTGGTCGAAACAGAGTTGCCGTGAGTGCGCGCCCCAAGAAATCCTAGACTCCGGCGCCCCGAATAGCGTTCCTTTTTTTTTGAGCTTCTTCTTTACTTTCTTTTTGCCTACCAAATTAGTTCAAGTTGGCATTATGCTACATTTTTGAACTCGCGAATATCGAAGTCCCTTGTTTCCCCTGATGCTCTCATCGTGCACTCCCCCGGTTTCCTTCCCTGGGTCGTCTCGACAGCGTCTACCCTCATTCCTTTCCCTTTATCCCTTCCCTTCGGGAACTACAACGCCAATGCATTCGACCGCGATGATCTCCGTCCTTCTGTTTTTTTAGGGTTCAAACCTTATTTTTTTTATCGCTATTTTTCTGAAAACTGTACCCCCGTCTCGCTTAGCCACCGCCCCGGTCACCGTGTTGTCCTATTAAACAGACTGGACTCACTTTGAGCGTTTCCTGTCCTTGCTTCTTACCAGTGATCCGGGCAGTACTGGACCTCTCCCTACGAGACCAATCGCTGAGTCGCTTAGCTTTTCTTCCATCCTGAATTACCATCGCAGACCCCGTTTGAATTACTAAAAGCCGGCGCCCTGTTCACATGCCTGCCAACCTCCCCCTGGCGTCGTACGCAATTTTTAGTTCTACTTTTTGACCCCCCAATTCTTCTGTGGTTCCCTTCCATCTCCCCTTATGGTAAGTTTTTCACCCTCAACACATATTCTCTTGACAAACGTTGAACGATCCTTCTCGACTGATGTCTTTGGCCGCTCGTCTCGTTCCCTTTCAGCACCTCTTTTTGGCGCAGCCCCCCTCCCTATTTTTTTTTTTTTTCGAACATGACACCCTCACCTAGTACAGACTCTCCTTCTAGCTCAAAAGTGGAGGTTCTCTACGCACCCTAAAGCTCTAGAGCTCCCCAATTCAATTCCCCACTTTGATAGAAAAACCGTGACCAGACCCTCCACACCTGTTTTCCCCCTTTTTCTTCGCCGTTGATTTACAAAGCAGAAGCCTCCCTTCCGGCAACACCCTGTTGCCGGCTCTCGACCCATGTTGATGCTCATGATCTTTCCCCTCCTTATCCCACCAAATTTTTTGCCGATATGGCTCTTCCTCGCGCCACGTGCTTCCCTTTCTCCCTTTTTCCCTGCGGCGCCCCAGACCTGGGGTCTGAATGACTCTTATGGGCATTCGTCCGCAACGCGCCAGCGTTTCTCGAAGACGCCAAAAAAGCGAATCCGCAAGCACATCAACCTCGTAAGGGCCTGGGTCCCCCCTTTCCTTCTACTCGTTGTTTTTCTTGAGACTCCTTGCCTGCGATATTTGAATTTGGGGGTCAAATTCGTTGCCGAGAAGGCTTAGCCCGGCTTTTGGACCCTTATGCCCCGGTGGCACTAAGGGCCCTCTATCCCCGTCCATTTTTTCCTGCCTCTCTCTTGTGCCCCTTCCTCAGAATAGTGTTTGGAACACGTTTACTGAGTTTATTTGCTCTAAGTGCATGGACCACCCTTTAGCCGATTCATAGTAACTTTTTTGCTCACTTGTGGTTGTTCTTTTTCTTTTTTTTCCCCCCCCCCACATGGGTAGCTGCTTGTGCTTGTTCAGGTTCCCACTTTGATGCTTTGACTTTCCTTTTCGCATGATTTCCAAGTTTTTTTGAGGATTAGGTTTGCATACCGCCAGCGCGCGCGGTTTTGAAGGCCGTCAGTGTCCACGGGGAATCGTCTTAGATTTCGGGAGGGTAGTGCTTTCTTGACGCTTTCGAGATCTTTTTTTTGTTGGTGTAGTGTTCCCGCCGGACATGTTTTCGGCGCTTTGGTGCCGTTTTAATGAATTTCCAGTGCTATTGAGAAGCGCATCCCCGACACAAATGCGCGAATGATGTCCAACGTTCTAGCACCTCCCCTTGATTTGAATGTCGTTTCCTGCAGCCGTGGATTTTATAGGAATCGTGCGGCTGAGACCTCCCAGTTTTGGGATATTCGGCGTCCCTCTTGAAATCTTTAGCCCTTCTCTTTTCCGGCTGTTCGCAGGCTTGTATCCCGGGTCATGTCGTTCGGGTGGCTTTTTAAATCCCCCCCCCCTGTTGAATTTTTCGCCATTGTTTTTGGTTGTTTGGTCTTGACCCTCGAGCAGCTCTTTGGGGGTTGGAGTAGTGTCCCCTTTTCGACTTCCGCTTTTCAAACGTGCTCCTTACGATGGGACTTTCCCACGGTCTGGGGCCCTTTTTCCGGCGTGGCTTTGTTTTTTCGAATCGATGCAACTTGTCGAACGAGGTGCCCCCCCTCCCCAACACCAGAAGACGATCGAGTTGAACCCCATCGAATGTCTGAATTCCCTTGGGATGATACCCCCACGGTTACCGGCTATTTCCGCTGCGAGGGAATGAATTTTTTCTTCACGAGAGCCCTTCTTTTTCCCGCAAGGGATTCTTCGCGTCAACCTGCGCCGATTATACTGTTCCACAAAAACAGAACTCCCTGACCAATTTGGCGGTTGCCCTCCCCCCGCTGTCGTACCTCTCGAATTCCCCAAGGTCTGAGGACGATTTTGCCGCGGCGCGTCTTTCTTCTTTGCTTTTCAGCCCGGTCTCTTTCACTCTTTTGACCGTGCCGAGTCACAAGCGACTGATAAGTTCATGGCTCTACGGGTGAGTGTTTCTTGACAGACGATCCTCAAGCCGGGTCTCTAATGCTTGCCCTCCTCTTCTGATAATTTCGTTCCTTCTCCCCCAATCGGTGGCTTCACGTTTTTTTATCCTTTAGAATTGCACCCACCGCGGCGCCCCGTTTTGCCCGATTTCTGCTGATAGCCTCTTGTGTATCTAAACTGATGCGTGCTCCCGATTTCCGAGTGAGCCTTTTTGCGTTAACCGTGCCGAAGACTGAGCCCTCCCCTGACCCTTTTCCTCTTTCCTCATCCGCCGTAGACGCACAGCACTTCCTTAGTGATTGATCGTCGCGCGTTTAAGCTTCCCGTCTTCCCCCCAGATCGGCGACAGACCTTTTTCGGTTCCAGGCAATTCTGCTCTTCCGCGTAGTTCTACGAGTAGAGCAGTGACAATTGCGTTTCGTTTGTCCTTTGCTTCCCTTTCCGTAGCTCACCGTTCAAAGTTTTGCCACAATGCCTTTCTGGTAGTTTTGCCGCGGTGGTTTGACTCTGGATACGTGCGCGATATGCGTCGTTCCTTTTGTATTTTTCTTTCAATGAACTTGCCGCGGAGTTTTTTGGTGTTTTCATCTCGAGCTTTGATTTTTCCCCACCATCTCCTCATCGACGGTGTCATCTTTGTCCCCGTGTTTACAACGCGAGTGTTCCATCATAACTACGCTTCCCCTTTAGTCCTTCCTTCTCCTCCCAGGTCGAAGCTTCCAGGGCCTTCTTGCTTTTTCATTCGTAAAATCCCGGTTTCGTACTGATTGCGGCACGGGTGCACCTACCACCATGAGTTTCAGTCAGTTATTTCCTTTATTTCCCCACCAGCCGAACCGGGACACTATGTTTTATCGCCGATGTAGATCTCTCAGCATGTCCACTTCCCCC